>ENA-UERK01002246-UERK01002246.1-human-gut-metagenome-genome-assembly--contig:-NODE-2246-length-12871-cov-20.247147_pt1 | contig 12871 bp, 9 predicted proteins | sample MGYA00242957_ERZ507957 | MGnify/ENA primary metagenome ERZ507957 (study PRJEB26167, sample SAMN06115538) | human gut metagenome | host: Homo sapiens | place: China:Heilongjiang | collected 2015-11-06... | reverse complement strand
AAATACATCAGCATAGCGATAGAGCTTGACAGCGGAGACGAAAAGCTTTATTCAAAGACGATATCGTATTCGATGCTTGAGCTTATCGAAATGCGCCTTGGCGCGGATGATTGCCTCGGCGCGGAGAAGGATCTGCTGAAATATATGGTAGATTACCACATGTATGTCGATGCCTACAGTAAAGGTAACTGAAAAGAATATAGAACAGCCGCCCTGCTCATCCGAGCAGGGCGGCTGTTCTTATCGGATGAAAAGCGCTATTTCAAATTGCACATATTTACTTAGAGCTTAATAACGATGCATTGAGAGGTGCCTGATTTTAAAAGTAAAGAATCATTATATAAATAAAACATCAAAATCAATTTCAATGCACGAAAAATATGTAAAAGTTGTTGACAAAAATATGTACGGTATGATATTATAAAACTGTATATAGATTTTAAGCAAACATTCAATTATTAGCTTTTTTAATTATTTGAGATCAAGCTATAATTTATTCTTGGGAAGGAGACAAAACATTATGAGAACAGGGGAAGATATGACAAAGAAAATGAACCGGCGCAGTATAGCGTATATTGTGTCGGTTATGGCTGTTCTGCTTGTCATTGCGGCGGTACTCACGGTATTTTTCACCGTGCGTCATCATGAAAAGCTTCTTGACCGCAGAGACAAGGCGATAGCCGAGCTTACGGCGCGTCGCGGCGAATATGACGAGAGCCGCATCGTGCTTGCCGACACCTCGGAGGATAAAGCGAAGGCGTTGGCAGACAGGCTGGGCGCACATTTGCGAATCACAAAAGACGGTCGCTTTGCCGTGTTGTCACTGCCAGAGGGCACAACGATAATCGATGTTTATGCGGCGGATGAAAATCTCGGCGAGCTTTCATCCATGTCGGCGGACTACCGCGTAAATATCAGTGAGCTTTCCGAAGAGGAAGCGGATACGGGGCGCATTCCCGTGCGTCCGCAGTATACCGTTAGCGACAGCGCATATAATCTTCAGACATATCTCGATTATCTCAACCTGAAAAATGTCTGGAACTATACGTGCGCAAGCGGTATAACCGTGGCGATAATAGATACGGGTATCGATACCGACCATCCCGAATTTACAGGGCGTATCAGCGAGTATTCGTATAATGCGACAGAGGATAAAATAGTCAAGGACTATACCGGAGCTGACGGCGGCGGATATGACTGGTCGCTTATTGAGGATGAACAGGGACACGGAACAGCCGTTGCGGGTGTTATCGGCGCTTCGATGAACAGCGGAGCCATAGTCGGTGTAGCGCCCGAGGTTACATTGCTTGTGATAAAGGCGGAATGTGACGAAAGTGGCGCTTTCAAGAGAACATCCGACCTTGTTTTCGGACTTTACTATGCTATTGAGCGCGATGTCAATGTAGTCAATATGTCATTCGGCATAAATGGCAACAACCCGTTTGCGGCGGCAACACAGCTTGCCGTGGACAGCGATATAATCTGTGTTGCGGCGGCAGGAAATGATGCTACGGCATCGCTTACATATCCCGCGGCTGACCCGAACGTATTCGGCGTAGGCGCGCTTGAAGCCGACGGTTGGAATCTCGCAAGCTAGGTAATGGCGTGACAAGCATAGGCCAACAAGCGTTCTCCAACTGTAGTAGTCTAACGAGCATTACGATACCGAACAGTGTGACAAGCATAGGTGACGACTATTTTGGAGGCGGCACATTCTCCGGTTGCAGTAGTCTGACGAGTATTACGATACCAGATAGTGTGACGAGCATAGTAGGCCGTAATGCGTTCGACGGCACGGCATACTACAATAATCCTGACAACTGGGAGAATGGTGCATTGCATATAGGCAAGCATCTTATAAAGCTGTCGGAAGATGCTACAAACTATGTTTCTCGTGGCGGCGCAATTGCGCAGGATGCATTTAGAGGTTGCTACAAACTCAAAAAACTGACTATCGGAGGCAATCATTCTGATGTTCTTCGTTACCTTACCAATCTCGAAACGCTTATTCTTACAGAGTTGCCTACGCACTATATTGGCGAATATTTTGACTACTGGTATTCATCAAACATCCCCCTCACTCTGAAAAACATCGTCCTCACTGACAGCGTGCGTATGCGTTCCGATGCATTCTATGGCATCACCGATGTTACCATATATGTCGCGGCAAATGAGAAAGATGTGCGCTGGGATGAAAACTTCCCCGGTTGGAACAACGGCAATAAGGTTGTTTACGGTGACAAGTGGATAACTGCCGATTTCTATGATAAAGACGGCAATATTATCAGCAGTGATATACTTCTGACATCGCAGATTGTTCGCCAGCCATATGTTGCCTCCATGATGGATGATACATATTATTATGAGTTCCTCGGTTGGGATATTGACGGCGACGGAATCGATGATGTTGTTCCTGCTACATCAAGCAGCAACATTTCTGCACGCGCAGTTTTCAGCAAGGAACATAAGTGTGCGGCAGCCGGTCATACATATGGAGCTTGGAGCAGTGATGCGACGAGCCATTGGCTCGAGTGCTCTGTATGCCATGATAAGAAAGACATAACAGCTCATTCTTTCGACAATGCGTGCGACACAACCTGCGATACTTGCGGCTATGTAAGAAGCATAACCCACAACTACGAGCAGAAGCACGATGAAGTAAACCACTGGGATGAGTGTAAAGTCTGTGGAGATAAGAAGAATATCGAAGCTCACACCAACATGAAGAACAAGCACATTTGTGACACCTGCGGAAGAAAGCTTTCCGACCACGAGGGCGGCACAGCCACATGCTCGGAGAAAGCAATCTGCACCATCTGCGGCGAAAAGTACGGCGATTTTGCAGAACACAGCTTCAGCGAATGGAAAACCAATGCCGAAGGCAAGCGCACAAAAGTATGTTCTGCCTGCGGCAAAGTAGCAAACTTTATGTATGGCGACCTTAACTATGACGGCAAGGTCAATGCAATCGACCTGACGATACTTCGCAGATATCTTGCGAGATACAGTAGCGAAATAGACATCGCCGTTGCCGACTTTAATGGAGACGGCAAGGTCAATACGCTTGACCTCATGCTCCTGAGAAGATTCCTTGTAGGATACGATTCTGTCCTCGGGAAATAAGCTACAAAGCGAAAATTGATGCAGGCTTTTTCAAAAAAACAGAGACGATTGCCACATTGGCTTTCGTCTCTGTTCGTTTTTCGGAGCTTTCTTGACAGCCCCGCGTTTTTACGTCCGAACCTGCTCTGAACGCAGGCTCAGATCATATATTATATACCATTTCCGTTTTTTCGAAGTCAATTGTCCCAATAAATTTTGCCGCTGAAGCATTTATTTGCTACCGGATCAGTAGAGTCATTTTCATGAACAGGGCTTACGGTAATAATATCATCGGAAGCGAATACCGATATCTCCAGTTTCGGCGGAAAATACTGCTCCTTTTCGATTGCTTTTTCTGCGATGGCTTTATCCAAAATTGTCGCCTCCTGTCGAATTTCTACAGGTAATATTTTATATTCCGATAATAGTTTTGTCAATATGTTTTCGCATATTTTTCACATTTTTTATTATTTCGAGCAGTTACGGGCATATGATAATCTGCACCTTCAAAGATCAATTTTGAGCTTTGAGAGCATTTCTTTGGCATCAGTCTGTTCTTTGTCGGTAGTGGAAGAATTAAGCTTCAGTTCATTCACACTGCGCTTGACTCCGCCGCAGAAAAGCAGCTTGAACCATCGACGCACTTCATAAAAAGGGAGCAACACACGCTTTCCAACAAGTGACGGGTAGTGAAACTTCAAAGTGTCATAGGGGAGCCAGATACGGGAAAGCGCATACCTGAATTTTCCGCCGTGCTTCACCTGCTGTACGGAAACGCGATTTTTTGTCGTGCCATACACGCCGCCTTTCAGGAGATAGTCTTGCATTCGGCGAGTTATTTCAGTTTGCTCACCATTTCCGAACCACGCTTCAGACAGAGTTTCCGCTTGCTTGGCAAATGTGAGCAATCCACCTTCTGCAAGAAGTGCATCACGCTTCTCTCTGTCGAAGGAAATACGGTGATTCAAAACCCAGATATCAATAAATGGACGAATTCCGCATCCGCCGTTTACAAAATGCTTTGCCATATGTGCGGTATGATAGAAGAAAAACAGATCATCTCCGAAAGCGTATTCCGAAGTATCGGAAATGGGAGATGCATTTTTCCATGTACTTCTCAGAACATCTGCCGCAGAGCCGACTATTTTATCTTCAATCAGACTGTAATGGAGTTCCAGATGAACACCGCTGTCAGAAAACATGCCGACATCGTGTGAGCCTTTTGAATCGGCTTTGTATCCCGCAGCAGAGGTAAGTGCCGAAGCAGCACGCTCAAGGTCGCTTTCATGCACAAGCACATCAATATCACAGCTTGTCCTCATCCACGGCTCCGGGTAATATTTGCGCAGAACCGAACCTTTAAGCGGTATAAACGGAATCTCTGCCTCATTCAGGACTTTGCGCAGACGCCCAAGCTCATAGTTTATCTTCTCATATCTGTAAACTGCGAGCATCATCTGCTTTTGAAATTTTGCCTTGATCTCACCATCGCCGATGAGGTCGTTTTTTATCAGCGCATCGCCGACAAGATGGGCAAGGTCATGAGATTTTGAGAGTTTGTATAGCTTTGCAAGCTCGTCATCTGTGAGTGTATACTGAGATTTGTCAAGCTCTTTGCCGCAAACCTCATATGCGATAAGATCCATCATCGCGGGGATTATCTTCTCCATACCTGCCCTCCTTTTTATACATTTCATTCAATCAAACTTAGCCGAACGGAGACTTTCCGTCCGTTGTCCACCGCACGCCGCGAGGAGGCTTTGACTTTGTGCGGTAACCCGCCCATTCGGGCGGGCTTTGCATTTAGTTGTTTGTAACCATCTTACCGTCAGCACCAAATTTGTATTCGCCCTCAGGCATGAGACCGTTTGTCTTGGTGATGTACATATTCCAAGTGAGAAGGAGACCGTTTGATCTTACATAGTAGTAATCCCCATTGTACTCATAGAGACCCTCTTCATAAACTCGAACGCCATTCTTGTAGAAGTTGAGATATGTGGGATTGTAAGCGTCTGCAACAGGGCCATTCAGCATCTGGAGCTTGCCGTCAGCACCGAATGTGTACTCACCTTCGGGAAGCAGGCCGTTTGTCTTGGTGATGTACATGCCCCAAGTGAGAAGAAGACCGTTGGATCTTACATAGTAGTAATCCCCATTGTACTCATAGAGTCCCTCTTCATATACGCGAATGCCATTTTTGTAGAAGTTGAGATATGCGGGATTGTAAGCATCTGCAACAGGACCGTTCAGCATCTGAAGCTTACCGTCAGCACCGAATTTGTATTCGCCCGCAGGCATGAGACCGTTTGTCTTGGCGATGTACATACCCCAAGTGAGAAGGAGACCGTTGGATCTTACATAGTAGTAGTGACCATTGTACTCATAGAGTCCCTCTTCATATACGCGAATGCCATTCTTGTAGAAATTGAGATATGCAGGATTGTAAGCGTCTGCAACAGGGCCATTCAGCATCTGAAGCTTGCCGTCCTCGCCAAACATATATTCACCTGCGGGAAGGAGACCGTTCGCCTGCTCTTCGTTGATTACAGTTGCCCATGTGATAAGAAGGTAATTATTTCTTGCAAAATAGTAATCGTCTCCGTACTTTACCAGCTTGTTGCAAGCCAGTACGCCGTCTTCTGCAAAATACATATATCCTGATTCGGAATCCTTAAACGGACCGGTTATCTTGGAAATCAGTCTGCCTTCGGAGTCGAATTCGTAGCCTCCGATATATGTTCCGACAAATGAAAGCGCGCGGATACCTATAGCAGCATAACCGTCATTTCCGAAGTAATATGTATCGCCGTCTATTTCACGCCATTCATTCTTGTAGTATCTCAGTGAGTAATAATAGCGCTTGCGTTCGACACCGCCTACAATCACTATTTCCCATGCACCGAGAACCTTGCCCTTGTCGCCCTCAACCTTGTATACGCGATTCTCTGCAAGAGTGAATGAACCTATGGGAGCATAGCCTGTTCTGTCATCAAAATAGTGAGTGTTGTCATCTATAACGACAAATCCTTTTTTCTGAATTCCGGACATATAGTATGTCCAACCGATACCATCGTGATAGAAGCCTGTAAACAGGTTGTCGGGTTGATATCTGCCATTCTCATCAAAGACATACATTACGCCGTCGATAGGATGCTGACCGGTTACCATTACGCCATTTACGAAATAATATGTATTATAGCACCAACCGTTTGCAAGTTCGTCTTCGGTATAGTATTTTCCGTCAACATATTTCCAAACTTTGATATTCACGCCGTTTTCGGCATAGCAGATATTGCCTGTAGATACTTCACGGTAAAGCCCGCTGAAATTAGCAAAAGCAACTTTATATGCACACTTTGTGCATGAAATGAAGCCGTCGCTTCCGAGAACATATTCGTGCGAATCGCATATAGCTTTCTCTTTCATGTAGCTGTCAAGCTCTTCACCGTACTGGCCGCGTTCCATGCAACGGATGGTGATTTTGCTGTAATCGGCTTCTACATAAAGATAGATGGAGTTGTAGTTGTCAATAATGCGTGCGAAATTGAAGTCGGGATTATTTGTAACAGAATATGATTTTTCTCCGGTAGAGCCGGAAATAAAATAAACAACGCCGTTTTCTTCATCGACCGCTCCGCCTGTCATAGGAAGCGTTCTTGCGTATGAGTGGTCGTGTCCGGAGAATACAAAGTCAATGCCTGCTTCTTCGGCAACGGAAGGAACCATCTCATGAATTTCATTATTACCGCCTGATGTGTTGGTGTAATACGGCGGCTGATGCATAACGAGAATCTTCCAAGCCGCATTTGATTGGGCAGCATCTTCTCTGAGCCATTCGAGTGCCTCGGCAAGTTCTGTTCTGTTGGATGTATAGTTGATTACCGCTATATAAACGCAATCGTAAACAACAGAATAATGACCGCCGAATCCGTTTACGGGGAGATTGTAAATCAGCGATGACCTGTCTGCATTGGCATCTCCGGCAAACTCATGGTTGCCGAGAACATGGATGATATCTGTATCTCCGAGAGCATCGGCACCAAGCAGCTCGACTATTCCCATCCAGTATTCATAGCTTGTTGCGTCGTCAACAGCATCGCCTGTCTGTATGCCGAAATCATAGTTGCCTTCATTCAGCTGAGCCACGATTGCCTTTACCTGTGTGAGATCTTCTGTCTGGATATCGCCGAGCACGAAGAATTTAACTTTTCCGTCGCGGTCATCTGTCTTGAATGTATACTCATAGGACCATTGTGTGCCGTCACCGACCTGATAAACATAAGTCGTGTTTACAGCGAGTCCCGAGATGATGACGCTGTGTACGCTCACCATGGTATTTGCACCTCTTGTGAACGTAAGTCTTGCACTGTCTGCATCAATTGTTCTCCATGTGCCGGCACCTGCTTCCTTGTATCTGAGCATCTGTGCCTGTGCTTTGGGATTTGTAAACCAGGTGACATTGTTTTCGAGTCCGCTGTTCTTTGATGCATGGTTCATAACGCCATACTTGCCTATTGCCGGAACAAGGTAACTATGCACATTGCGATAATAGCGTGTATATGAAGACTCTTTGACCGTTCCTCTGACTGCAGACAGCCAACATTCCGCCAGATGTGCGAATGTCGCAAGTTTCTTTGCGGCAGGTGTTGCGACTTGATATACTGTGCCATAATATTCTTCTTTTTTTGCCTTCACTTCCGTGTAGCTTTTGCCGTAAAGAGAACGATAGATCTTGTTTCCGTTTTCGCGGTGCTCAAACACGCGAGCCTCCCACCGTCCGTCCTTGCGTCTGAATATATTTTCTCCTCTTCTTGCCATCTTTTTACCTCCGATATTTTGACAATAAATTGACAACGAATTTTGTGCAAAAACCATTGAATATTTGAAAGCTCCGCAAAGTCACGACCGAATTTGAAGTATTGGCAGTTTTTGATTTGCGGCATAGCAAATTACGATTGGCTATTGACAAAACCATTCTATTGTAGTATTATATTATATGTATATGCGGGAAGTATAGCTATATATTGTTTTTTTATGTAGTGAAGTACAGAGCTTCATGATACACGTGCTCTTTTTAATACCGCGGCGGAGCGCGGTGAGAGCAGTGAAAAGTTAAATGAAAAAATATTCGTAGATTTGGGAACTGAATAGAAATGTATAAGCATTTTTTTAAACGATTTATCGATATTGTTTTGTCGTTTATCGGCATAGTTGTACTTGCGCTGCCGATGATTGTCTTCGCATTGATTATCAAGGCGGAGGACCCGGGACCTGCGTTTTTTAAGCAGAAACGCATAGGTATACATAAAACGCAGTTCAGTTTGCTCAAATTCCGAAGCATGAAAATGTCTACGCCGCATGATATGCCGACGCATATGCTTGAAAATCCGGAGCAGTACATACTCAGATGCGGGCGGTGGATGCGAAAAATGAGCATCGACGAATTGCCGCAGCTTTTTAATATTTTCACAGGGAAAATGAGTATTATCGGACCTCGACCCGCACTCTGGAATCAGGATGACCTGATTGCCGAGCGCGATAAATACGGCGCAAACGATATTAAACCCGGACTTACGGGTTGGGCACAGATCAACGGTCGAGATGAGCTGGAGATTCCCGTTAAGGCAAAGCTGGACGGCGAATATGTCGTTGCATTGAATGCAGGTCACGGTAAGGGCTTTGCTATGGATTGTAAGTGCTTCTTCGGCACAATAAAGTCGGTGCTTCATCATGACGGTGTTGTCGAAGGCGGCACTGGTGAGATGAAGAAGCAGGAAGAGAAAAAGGAAGAAGAGACGGTTTGATAATGAAAAAAATTTTGATTACCGGTGCAAACAGCTATATAGGCACTTCCTTTGAAAAGTATTTAAAAGAAAATTATCCTGATGAATATATCGTTGATACAGTTGATATGATCGACGGCAGTTGGCGCGAAAAAAGCTTCGCGGGATACGATAGCGTGTTCCATGTCGCGGGAATTGCGCATCAAAAAGAAACGAAAAAAAATGCTCATTTGTATTATGAAGTGAACAGAGATCTGGCTGTCGAAACCGCAAAAAAAGCCAAGTCTGAAGGTGTTAAACAGTTCATCTTTCTCAGTTCTATGAGTGTTTACGGAATGGATACAGGAGTTATCACTAAAGAAACGAAACCTAATCCCAAAAGCAATTATGGAAAATCCAAATGGCAGGTGGAACAAGAGATTGCTCCTTTGGATTCCGAGGATTTCAAGGTTTGCATCCTCCGTCCGCCGATGGTGTACGGAAAGGGTTGTAAGGGTAATTATCAGCTGCTGCTGAAAATCGCAAAGCTATTACCGATGCTGCCGACCTACAATAATCAGCGCAGTATGATCTTTATTGATCGGTTGTCAAGATATGTAAAGCAATACATTGATATGAACTCAAGCGGTGTCTATTGCCCGCAAAATGCAGCATATGTTTGTACTTGCGAAATGATGACGCAGATCAGAAAAGAGCTTGGAAAGCCGACTTGCAGAGCAAGGATATTGAATCCTTTTGTGAAATTGCTTGTGAAATGCACGGCAAAAGGAAAAAAGGCATTTGGAAATTTAATATACAAAGATTTTGATATGTTAGATCTACAAGAGTGATAAAATGAAAAAAAAGAAAGATATTTTATTCTTATTGCAGTTTTTTTATCCTGAATATGTTTCATCGGCTACGCTTCCTTTTGACACAGCCTCAAGATTGGCAGACGAAGGATTTGACGTGGATGTATTATGCGGTTATCCGCACGAATATACCGATGCGATGAATGTTCCGCGCAGAGAGACGGTAAATCATATTAACATTAAAAGAGTAAAGTATCTGCAGTTAGACAGAAAAAAAGCAATAGGACGAATTATAAATTATCTTTCTTTGACAGTTGCTATGTTTTTTCGTCTTTTTACAATGAAAAAATACCAAACGGTCATTGTGTACTCTAATCCGCCCATACTGCCGTTTGTGGCTGCAATGGCGAGTAAGCTTTTTAAATGCCGTTTGATTTTTGTTGCATATGACCTTTATCCCGAAATTGCTCTGAGAACGAATTCGTTATCGGAGGGCAGTATAATTACTCGCTTGATGAATTTTATAAATAAATTCGTTTACAAACAAGCAAGCGCTGTTGTTGCTCTTTCGTCGGAAATGAAAGAGTACATTGTACAGAACAGAAATATCGGTGCGGATAAGGTTTATGTTATTCCCAATTGGTATAAAGACGAATATCAGGCTAATGTAAAAAAGCAAGAAAATCAGTTCAAGTCTTTGGTCAAAGACCGTTTTGTAATAGGGTGTTTCGGTAATATGGGGATCGCTCAGGATATGGAGCCGATAAAAGACGCGATCAGATATTACAAAAATGACGATAAGGTATGCTTTCTGCTGTCCGGTCACGGATCAAAGCATTCCGAAATCGAGAAGATGATCAATGATGATAAAATTGAAAATGCGTTTTTATACGGTTTTTTGAAGGGCGAGGAATATCTTGACGCTTTACGTGTAAGTAACTGCGCCATCGTTAGCCTTGAAAAAGGATTGACAGGGTTGTGTGTGCCGAGCAAAACCTATGGATATATGATGCAAGGTCTTGCTATCGTGGCTATCTTAGGCGAATCGGATATTGTCAGGGATGTACGGGAAAATGCAGGATATCACGTGCCCGATAATTCTTCGGAAAAGCTGATTGAGATCATTGCCGAGATGAAAGACAATATTTCGGATTGTTATTTGCGGGGGGAGATAAGCAGAAGCTTGTATCTGAAAAAATACACTTCGGAAATTTGTCTTGAAAAATATGTTGAGTTGTTGCGTGAGATAGTTCAATGAAATATGCGAATAAAAAAATTTTAATAATCAGCCATAATCCGTTAAGCAGAGTAAATAACAACGGAAAAACTTTGGTTTCGATTTTTGAGGGTGTTCCCGAAAAAAACATTTATCAAATATATTTGAATACGGACATTCCCGATTACAGCAAGGATAGCCACTATCTGCAGATAAACGAAAAGCAGATCATAAGGTCGATCCTCAAAATGAAGAATTTTTGCTGTAATGAGGTGGAGGCAACTCTCGGATTGGTGTCTTCCGCAACCATAAAAGAACGAAATTTTGCCAATCACACCAAGCGCCTTTTGCGAGAGTGCGTATGGAAGGTCGCTCTGTGGAAATCCGGTCTGAAAAGCTGGCTGTCCAATAAACAGTTTGACGTTGTGTTTTTTGTGGCAGGTGACGGAATGTTTGCGTACGACGTATACCGTTTTGTTATGCAGAACGTGTCGGCTAAAAGTTGTATGTTTTTTACCGACGATTATATAATCGGAAAGACCTCATACTCTCCTGCAGCTTGTTTAAGACGGATGTTGCTAAAACGAAAGATCAGAAAAACATTGCCGTCAGTTAACGACCTATACGTTATTTCAGATGAAATGCAAAAGGCGTACTGTAAGCTTTTTGGTGTTGACTCTTATGTGATACGTAATTTTTCCGTCGAGAAAAAAGAAACCGATGCCGAAATACAGTCGGATATTCAATCGGAATGTCTTACAATGGTGTATGCAGGCGGACTACATTACAACCGATGGAAGGTTTTGAAGCAAATTGCGAAGTCTCTGAAAGAAATCAATGACTCGGAAAAACGAAAATGTTTTCTGAAGGTTTATTCCTCACAAAATCTTTCAAATAAGATTGTCGAGGCAATCAATCTTGATGGTGCTTCGGAATTTTGCGGTAGCTTATCGGCGTCTCAAATTGCGGAGATATATGCCGGGGCGGATATTTTACTTCATGTGGAATCCTTCGATTCCAATGCGATTGCTTCAACGAAGTATTCGTTTTCAACGAAAATTCCAGAATATTTGTCAGCAGGAAAATGTGTGTTGGCGGTCGGTCCGGCCGAGGTCGCTTCGATTCGGTATTTATCGGATTTTGCGTGCGTGATTCATGATGACACACATCTCACATCCGCATTGAAAAAGATGATACTCGATGATGATTACAGAAATTCCGTTCAAAATGCTTGCACGGTTCATTATGAAGCAGATTTTTCGAGAGCTAAGCAAAAGGAGTGCATGGAACACATTTTATCTATTTGATAAATTGTTCTGAAGGAGGAGAATTGAGTTGTTGCCATATTTTTGTCTTTTATTTATTTCTATAATTCTCCCGATGTTGACATATAAACCTATAGATACTTTTTTCGATTGCGGAGCCCGTGCTTTAGCACAAAAAAGAAATAAAATTACTCTGCGTTTGTTTTTTTGTGGCTTTTTTGCTCTGCTGGCGATGCGAGATCTTACGGTTGGATCAGATTTGTTTGAATACAGGAACCTCTTCGAACTTTGTCAAGCCACCTCATTTGACAATTTAATCAAAATGAAATGGGAGGCCGGATATACTATTTATAACAAAATCGTTTCGATATTTTCACATAGCTATAGAGTGTTTTTGATGATATCGGCAATTGTCATTCTTATTCCGATATATAAGCTTTACTCAAAAGAAGAGAATTACAGTTATTTAGCGATACTGTTGTTTATCAATATGCCGTGCTTTTTGATGATATTCAGCGGTATTAGACAAGCGATTGCAATGTCTATCGGCATTGTAGCATATATATTTCTTGAAAAAAGGAAGTATATTTTAAGCGGAATTATGGTATTTGTTGCGGTATTATTCCATACTTCTGCCTTTGTATTGGTGTTGATTTATCCGGCTTTTTTTGTAAAAATAAAGACGAAGCACCTGATTTTTATCGCCACTACAAT
>ENA-UERK01002230-UERK01002230.1-human-gut-metagenome-genome-assembly--contig:-NODE-2230-length-12927-cov-3.013152_pt1 | contig 12927 bp, 12 predicted proteins | sample MGYA00242957_ERZ507957 | MGnify/ENA primary metagenome ERZ507957 (study PRJEB26167, sample SAMN06115538) | human gut metagenome | host: Homo sapiens | place: China:Heilongjiang | collected 2015-11-06... | reverse complement strand
AAGGCGGCTTGTTTTAATTGTAATTTATTTTGATTTATGCTAAAATATAGGGGTATAATTTTACTTATTACGGAGCGTTATATGGAAAAAAGAACGAGCGTAAAAACGTTATACGCCGAAAGTAAGAATTTCGGCGGAAAATATATAACTGTTATGGGTTGGGCGCGTACTATCCGCGACGGTAAGGAGTTCGGTTTTATCGAACTTAACGACGGTAGTTGCTTTAAAGGCGTTCAGATAGTGTTCGAGCGCGCTTTAATCGAAAATTACGACGAAATAGCAAAGCAGAACGTGGGCGCGTCGCTCATAGTAAAGGGTACTCTCGTGCTTACGCCCGAGGCAAAACAACCCTTTGAAATAAAGGCGGATAAAATTACGGTGGAGGGTACTTCTTCGCCCGATTATCCCTTGCAAAAGAAGAGGCATTCTCTCGAATACCTCCGCGAGATAGCCTATCTTCGTCCGAGAACCAACACTTTCGGCGCGGCTTTCCGTATTCGCAGCGAGGCGGCTTTCGCCATACACGAATTTTTCAATTCGCGCGGATTCGTCTACGTCCATACGCCGCTTATAACGGGCAGCGATTGCGAAGGCGCGGGCGCGATGTTTCAGGTAACCACGTTGCCGCTTGCCGACGTTCCCAAGACCGAGGACGGCAAAGTCGATTATTCGCAGGACTTTTTCGGCAAGCAAGCCTCGCTTACCGTTTCGGGACAACTTTCCGCCGAGGCTTACGCATTGGCGTTCGGCAACGTTTACACTTTCGGCCCGACTTTCCGCGCCGAAAAATCAAATACCACCCGCCACGCGGCGGAATTCTGGATGATAGAGCCGGAAATGGCTTTTGCCGATTTGTCCGATAATATGGATATGGCGGAAGCAATGGTGAAAAGCGTTATCAACCACGTTATGCAAACTTGTCCCTACGAACTCGAATTTTTAAACAACTTCGTAGACAAGGGGCTTCTGGCAAGACTTAAAAACGTAGCGGAAAGCGATTTCGTTCGTTTGAGTTATACCGAGGCGATAAAAATTCTCGAACCCGTAAAGGACAAGTTCGAGTTCCCCGTATATTGGGGTTGCGACCTTCAGAGCGAGCACGAACGCTATATAACAGAACAGGTTTACGGCAAACCCGTATTTCTGACCGATTATCCCAAGGAAATCAAGGCGTTTTACATGCGTCTTAACGACGACGGTAAGACGGTGGCGGCGGCTGATCTTCTCGTTCCGGCTATCGGCGAACTTATCGGCGGCAGTCAGAGGGAAGAGCGTTACGACGTGCTTGTTTCGCGTATGAACGAACTCGGTTTAAAACCCGCCGATTACGACTGGTATTTAAATTTGCGCAAATACGGCGGCGTAACTCATTCGGGTTACGGTTTAGGTTTCGAGCGTATGGTAATGTATTTAACCGGCATATCCAATATAAGGGACGTAATACCGTTCCCGCGCACGGTCGGCAACCTGGAGTATTAAAACCGTATAACGACACTCTCGCTTCTTGCGTGGCGTTGTGTCGAAAAAATAAATAACCCCTCAATCGTCGCTTGCGGCGGCGAAAAATAAGGTAAAAATGAAAATAGTTATAGACGCATACGGCGGCGACAATTCGCCGTCGGAGATAATTAAAGGCGCGCTTGCCGCGCTTAAGGAAAAAGAAGAATTCGATATAGTTCTCGTCGGCGATTCCGACGGGATAAGCAGGGTTCTTCAAAACGAAGAATACGACAAATTAAGGGTTTCGGTGGTAAATGCGTCCGAGGTGATATCCTGCGACGAGTCGCCCACCGAGGCTATCCGTAAAAAGCCCGATTCGTCTATCGTGCGCGCCGTAAAACTGCTTAAAGAGGACGATAACGCAAAGGCGTTCGTTTCGGCAGGGTCTACGGGCGCGGTGCTTGCCGCATCGGTGCTTTTATCAAGGCGTATTAAGGGAGTATCCCGTCCCGCGCTCGCTCCGCTTTTGCCTACTATGAAAGGCGGCGAAACGATTTTTCTCGATTGCGGCGCAAACGTTGACTGTAAAGCCGTACACTTGTTGCAATTCGCTGTTATGGGTAGTGCATACATGAGCGAGGTAAAGGGTATAGAAAATCCGCGAGTCGCTCTTTTATCCAACGGAACGGAGGACGCAAAGGGCAACGCGCTTACAAAAGAAGCGTTCGAACTTTTGAAAAACGCAAAAAACTTAAATTTCGTGGGGAACACCGAGGCTCGCGACATTTTGTCGGGCGAGGCGGACGTAATAGTAACCGACGGTTTTTACGGCAATATCGCGTTAAAGAGCATGGAAGGAGCTATAGGTTGCCTGTTTAAAACGCTCAAAGCCGAAATTTATTCGTCTGCGCTTTCCAAATTCGGCGCGTTGTTTATGAAAAGCGCGTTTAAAAGCGTAAAGGACAAACTCGACTATAACAAAAAAGGCGGCGCAGTGTTGTTGGGAATGGAAAAAGTCGTCGTTAAGGCGCACGGCTCTTCCAAATCGGAGGCGTTTAAAAACGCGGTGTTGCAGGCATACGAGGCCTCGTCGCTCGATATAAACGAGAAAATATGCAGGGAAATCGCTTTGCTCGGCGGTGAAACCGTATGATATTTTATGTGGACGATTGCGAACAGAAAATAGGCTATTCGTTTAAAAACAAAAACCTTTTAAGGCAATGTTTTACTCATGCGTCCTATTCGCACGAGCATAAAAACGAACCGAGTAACGAACGGCTCGAGTTTTTCGGCGACGCCATACTCGAATATTGTATATCGGAATATCTTTATGAAAAATATCCCGATTGCGACGAGGGTAAACTTACAAAACTCCGTCAGGATCTCGTTTCGGGAAAACCGCTTGCAGAAGCGATAAAAAAATGCGGTTTAGATGAGTTTATATTATACGGCGAGGGCGAAAAGAAAAATTTAAGCGGTAATCACGCCGCCGCGTGCGAAAATTTATTCGAGGCGATAGTCGCGGGTATTTATACCGACGAGGGCGGAGGATTGGAAGCGGCAAAAAGATTTATTTTCGACAAACTCGTTTTTGTTTCCGGGAAAAAAATCGTAAATAAACAAAAAGTCGCGGTTCGGGAAGTTAAACCCGTAAAAAACGAAAAACCCGTAATCGAGCCTAAGGCGAAGAAAGATCCCAAAAGCGCGTTGCAGGAATACGTTCAGAAATATAAACTCGGCGGAGTGAGTTACAGCGAAAAGTCGCGTAAAGGCCCGTCGCACCAACCGATATTCGAGATGTCGGTGTCGGTGGACGGCAAAGAGTTAGCCGTAGGAGAGGGCAAACGCAAGACCGAAGCCGAAAAATCCGCCGCCGAAAAAGCGCTTAAAATTCTCGGCGCAAAGAAAAAATCAACCGACAAGGTTAAGGAGAAACGTATAAGTGGACTTTAAAAAAGTTGAACTGATCGGCTTTAAATCTTTTGCCGATAAACAAGAAATAGTGTTCGATAACGGCGTTACCTGTATAGTCGGGCCCAACGGTTGCGGTAAGAGTAACGTCGCGGACGCGATACGGTGGGTGCTTGGCGAGCAGTCGGCTAAAACCATGCGCGGCACGAGTATGCAGGACGTTATATTCAACGGTACTCAAAGCCGTAAATCGCTTTCTTACTGCGAGGTTTCGCTGACTTTCGACAATACCGCCCGCATATTCAAGAATCTCGATTACGACGAAGTGGTGTTTACTCGTAAATTGTTCCGTTCGGGCGACAGCGAATACTACATAAACAAAAATACCGCAAGACTCCGCGATATAGTCGATTGTCTGCATGAATGCGGCGTAAGCAAAGAGGGTTACACCATAATCGGGCAAGGTAAGGTTTCCGAAATACTTTCGAGTAAACCCGAAGATCGCCGTACTATATTCGAAGAGGCTGTAGGTATTGCCAAAACCAAGGCTAAAAGGCTTGAAACCATGCGTAAACTCGACAGAACGCGCGACAACGTTACGCGTATAGTCGATATTACCACGGAACTCGAACGCCAACTCGAGCCGCTTGCAAAACAAGCGGAAAAGGCGGGCGCGCATAAAGCTTTGAGCGAACAACTCAAATTTAACGAAGTAAACCACTTCCTTTATAAAAGCGAACACGCGTCGTCCGAGCGCGACCGTATCAACGCCCGCATTGCGGACGTCGTAAGCGAAACGGAGGCGCGCCAAAGCGAACTTGACGAAACGATAAGGGCTTACGAGTCGCATTTAAGACAGGTTTCCCAAGCGGACGATTATATCCGCGCCGTAAACGACGAACTTATCGAACGTACCAAAAGTTTCGAGCGGCAGTCTGGCGAGGCTAAACTTTACAACGAAAAAATCTCGTATTTCAAAAACGAAATCGAGCGTCTTCGCATAGAATCCCAAACCGCAAAAAAACGCATAGAAGAACTCAATGCAAAGGCGGCGGACAGGGGCGAATACGCCGAATCACTTAAAATCGAAACCGAAAAACTCAAAGCGCGTTCGGAGCAGATTTCTTCGAGATTGTCTGTATTAAACGCGATGATAAGCGAGGGCGAACTCAAAGCCGAGTCCGCAAGAAAAACGCTTATCGAAAGTGCCGAAAGTCTTGCCGACATAAAGATGAATATAGGCGCGCTTTCCACCGAGAAAGGCGCGATGATCGAAAGACAGGGCGAAGTAGAAGAAAGAATAGCCGCCGCAAAGGAAAAACTCGCCGCCGTTCACGCCGATAAAGAGGAAAAAACGCTTGAACTTAACCGTGCCGAAAAGACGGCTCAAAGGGTTAAAGACGAGATTAAGGACTCCGAAAACGATATTGCCACGACAAATCAGGTTATATCGGACATCAACGCCAAACTCTATTCGTTAAACGCGCAGATATCTTCGCTCGAATCCAATAAAAAGGTATACTTAAACCTTAAAAACAGTTACGGAGGTTATCAGGAGTCCGTCCGCAGGCTTATGCAGGCTTGCGCACAAAACCCCGAACTCGGCAAACGCGCAAAAGGCGTAGTTGCCAACGTAATTAAGACCGATTCCAAATACGAACTCGCGATAGAAACCTGCCTCGGCGGAGCGGCTCAAAACATAGTTACCGCCAACCCCGACGACGCGCAGTTTTTAATGAATTATTTAAAACGCAACGAACTCGGAAGGGCGACTTTCCTGCCGATAACCTCGATTAAACCGAGGTCCGACGGCTACGAAATTAAAAATGCTTTAAACGACCGCGGCTCGTTGGGATTTGCCCGCGATCTGGTAAGTTTCGACCCGTATTACGATAAAATCATAGGCTTTTTGCTCGGCAACACGCTTATAGTCGACGAGTTGGATAACGCAAAAACCATAGCCCAGAAATACGGTTTCTCGTTCAGAATAGTAACTCTTGACGGCGACGTTCTTGCAACCACGGGTTCTATGACGGGCGGTTCGCGCAGGCAAAGCACCTCGGGATTTTTATCCATGGACAGAAAGGTCGACGATATCGACAAGGAAGTTCAGGTTAAAAAAGACCGTATGACTATGTACGAAAACGATAAAAAGCAACTCGAAAGTCAGATCGTTTCGCAAAGAGAAGAACTTGCAAACCTTAACGTCAAGTTGCAGGATCTTAAACAGTCTGCGGTTGCGTTAAAGGAAAAAATCGCTTCCGACGACGTGCAGATAGGAAATCTTGCCGCCGAAATAGACTCGCTTAAAAACACTATCGCGCTCATCAAAACCCGTATAGGCGAAATCGACGAGAAGTACACGTCGGTCGAGGCGGGCAACGAAATGATTGAAAAGCGTAAGGCGTCGGCTTCTTCCGATGAGGAAAAGCACCGCGGAATTTTCGACGAATATCGTAAAGAGCGCGATAACCTTACGGGTGAAAACACCGAGGTCCGTTCAAGACTTTCTTACCTCGAAGCGGAGATTAAAGCCGCCGAGGAGGCAGTTTCTTCGGCGTTGCGGGAGAAAGCCGAAAACGAAGAACTCATCGTAAGAAACGAGGAAACGATAGAGAATAATAACGCGATTATCGGCGATTTGTTCAGCGAAATGGAAAAAGTTTCGCTTACCGACACTCAAAAGGAACAACTTAATTCCTTAAAAGAAAAACGCGCGAACATCGAAGAGAAGAAAAATTCTTTGAACGAGGAAATCAAGCAGGATAATATCAGGCGCGACGAACTCACTGCCGAAATCAATAACTTGAACGGTAAAAAGTACGGCGAAGAAACCGCGCTTGCAAAAATCGACACCGAACTCGAGTTTATCGGACAGAGAGTCTGGGAAGAATATCAGATGGATTACGATTCCGCACTTCCCTTAAAATCCGAAGATTATAACGACGAGGATGGAGAGGAAGAAATAAAACGCATCAAGCGCAAAATAACCGCGCTCGGCGCGGTAAACCCCAACGCGATAGAAGAGTACGAGTCGCTCAATGCGAGATATACCGAAATGGCTACACAGCGCGACGACTTGCTTAAAGCAGAAGAGGATCTGAAAGAGGTAATCAGTCAGTTGACTACCGAAATGAGTACGACTTTCGCCGTCGGCTTTGCCAAAATCCGCACCAACTTCACGCGGATATTCAAAGAGTTGTTCGGCGGCGGTACCGCGGACCTTATTCTCGACGATACCGAAACCGACGATCCGCTCGAGCAGGGCGTTGAAATCGTTGCCGAGCCGCCGGGGAAGAAACTGCAGAAAATCTCCCTGCTTTCGGGCGGCGAGATGGCTCTTACCGCAATCGCGATATTGTTTGCGATACTGCGTTTACGTCCGATGCCGTTCGTAGTGCTTGACGAGATAGAGGCTGCGCTTGACGACGCTAACGTCGAAAGGTTTGCAAACTATCTCACTAACTTCTCGCACGATACGCAATTCATAGTTATTACCCACAAGAAGGTTACTATGGAGCACGGCGACGCGCTTTACGGCGTAACGATGCAGGAAAAGGGCGTTTCCAAGATAGTATCCGTTAAACTTGCGGACGTCGCGGAATCGTTAGGTAATTGATATGGGTTTTTTCGGTAAACTTAAAGCCGCGCTTAAAAAGACCAAAGACGGTTTAGGTTCTAAACTGCGCGTGCTTTTTGCCAGAGATAAAATAGGCGAGGAGTTTTACGACGACTTGCTCGACGCGCTTATTTCGTCCGATATATCCGTAACAACGGCGGACGAAATAGTCGAGAGCGTAAGAGACAGAATGATCGATGAAAAAGTCAGCGATAAAGAGGTCGCCCTCGACGCCCTCCGTTCGGCTATTAAAGACTGCCTCGATATGGCGGACGATTTCGAAATAGAAACTCCCGCCGTCATTATGGTAATCGGCGTAAACGGAGTCGGTAAAACTACCTCTATCGGTAAGTTGGCGGCTAAATTCGTTGCAGAGGGCAAGTCGGTAACCATTGCGGCGGCGGACACTTTCCGTGCGGCGGCTTCCGATCAACTCGAAATATGGGCGCAACGCGCGAAGGTAAGAATAGTAAAAAGCGCGGAGGGCAGTGATCCGTCCGCAGTCGTGTTCGACGCTATCTCGTCGGTTAAAGCAAAGGGTACGGACGTGCTTATCATAGATACGGCGGGCAGACTGCATACCAAGTCCAACCTAATGGAAGAACTTAAAAAAATGTCGCGTATAGTAACGCGCGAATTCCCCGAGGCGGACTTTAAAAAACTTATCGCGCTTGACGCGACTACGGGTCAGAACGCTTTAAATCAGGTCGAAGTGTTCAACGATGCCGTTGGTATAGACGGGGTTATTTTAACCAAACTCGACGGCACGGCAAAAGGCGGCTTTATCGTGGGACTTTGTAACGAATTGCAAGTACCCGTGGCTTACGTCGGTACGGGCGAAAAACTCGAAGATATTGAGGAATTCGACAAAGACGCGTTCGTCGAAGAAATTATTTGATAAAAAATTACGGGTGTAAGGTAAAAATACTTGACACCCGTTTTTTTTAATGTTATAATTATTGCGTTATGGACGGAGTTTATTACAACGAGTTGTTGTCTCTTTACGGCGGATTGCTTACCGAAAATCACAAGGCTATTGCCGAGGCGTATTTCGGGCTCGATTTGTCGCTCGGCGAAATAGCCGAAATAAGGGGAATATCTCGACAGAGCGTATCGGACGCGATATCCGCTACGCGGAATAAACTTTCGTTATGCGAGGAAAAACTCGGTTTATACGCGAAAAAAACCGCGCTTAACGCGCTTTTCGATAAATCGCAAAACGGCAGCGTTGCCATAACGGATATAAAAAAAGCACTCGGAGAGTTTTAATGGCGGTTTTTCAAGGACTATCGGAAAGATTAAACCATATATTTTCCAAACTTACCAAGCACGGTAAATTGACCGAACTCGAAATAAAGCAAGCGATGCGCGAAGTGCGGATCGCGCTTTTGGAGGCGGACGTCAACCTTGCCGTCGCAAAGGACTTTATCGCCAAGGTAAGCGAAAAAGCCGTCGGACAGGAAATTTTAAAGAGCCTTTCCCCCGCGCAGCAGGTTATCAAGATAGTAAACGAAGAACTCACCGCGTTAATGGGGTCTACCAACAGTAAACTCGTCGTCAGTCCCGCGCCGCCTACTACCATTATGATGTGCGGCTTGCAGGGTGCGGGCAAAACTACTCTTTGCGGAAAACTCGCTTTATATCTCAAAAAACAGGGCAAAAAACCTCTTTTGGTCGCTTGCGACGTGTATCGTCCCGCGGCGATAGAACAACTCAAAACGGTTGCGGGCAAAGTGGGCGTAGAGGTCTTTGAAAAAGGACAGATTAACCCCGTAAAAATTGCCAAAGAGGCTATCGAACACGCCAAGCGTTACGGTTTCGATACCGTTATCATAGATACGGCGGGCAGACTTCATATCGACGACGCGCTCATGCGCGAACTCGAAGAAATCGTTGCGGCTGTTAGGGTAGACGAAATACTTCTGACCGTAGACTCGATGACCGGGCAGGACGCGGTAAACGTGGCAAAAACATTTGACGAGCGTTTGCCTTTGACGGGCGTGGTGCTTACCAAACTCGACGGCGACACTCGCGGCGGCGCATGCCTTTCTATAAAGGCGGTTACCGGCAAACCCATCAAGTTTTCGTCCGTCGGCGAAAAACCCGAGGATTTAGAGCCGTTCTATCCCGACCGAATGGCAAACCGAATACTCGGTATGGGCGACGTGCTTTCGCTTATTGAAAAGGCTCAGGAGTCGGTAAGCGAAGAGCAAATGAAAAAAATGGAGAAAAAGTTCAAGGAAAATTCCTTTACCTTGGACGATTATCTCGAACAGTTCGCGATGCTTAAAAATATGGGCGGAGCGAAAGGTCTTATGGAAATGTTGCCGCAAATGGGCGGTAATATGGGCAAAGTTAAAATTTCAGAAAAAGACGTTGACGAAAAGCGCATAGAACGCACCAAAGCGATTATTCTTTCTATGACGGCAAAGGAACGCCGCGATCCGCAAATACTCAACTATTCGCGTAAAACGCGCATAGCCAAAGGCAGCGGAACGACTATACAGGAAATAAATCAACTGCTTAAACAATTCGAGCAGAGCAAGCAGATGATGAAAATGATGAAAGGCAAACGCGGAAACCGTATGGGTTTTCCGTTTTGATAGATGAAAATTTTTAAACGGAGGATATAAAAATGGCAGTAAAAATGAGATTGACCAGACTCGGCGATAAAAAGTCCCCCACTTATCGTATAGTAGTCGTTGACAGCAGAAAGGCTCGCGACGGCGAATATATCGACAAAGTAGGACATTACAATCCCACTACGAGTCCCGCGGAAGTAGTAATCGACGCGGATAAGGCAAAAGATTGGCTTTCCAAGGGCGTTCAACCCACCGAAACCGTAAAATCTCTTCTTTTAAACGCAGGCGTTATCGAGAAGTCCGACAAATTGTCGCCTTCCAAGACCAACCCCAAGAAGAAAAAGAAGTAATAAGGAGTAAGTAGCAAATGGTAGACTTAATTCGTTACGTAGTCGAGCAGTTTGCCGAGCATCCCGAAAGTATCGAGTATAAAACCGAAGAACGCGGAAACTCGGTAACGGTTACCGTTCTTTTGGAAGAGGACGATATGGGCAAAGTAATAGGTCGCCAGGGCAAAATAGCAAAGGCGCTCCGTTCGCTCGTAAAAGCGGCCACTCCGAGAGGCGGCAAAAGATACAATATCGAAATCAAAGGCAAGACCGAATAACGGTCCTGACGGACGGCGGCTGTACTTTTTCGTACAGCCCTTTTCTTTAACTTACTACTTTATCGCAAGCGAAAAAGCGAATGTCGTGAGGGTGAATTACTGCGTATAAAATAAACGGGTGCAAAATTGTGGATAAAATCGAAATAGGCGCGGTTGCAAAACCGCAGGGTATAAAAGGCGAACTCAAATTGCGGCTTTTCGCCGATAATTTCGAGAGCGTAAAATACGTGAAAAAAGTTGAAATCGGCGGCGCGGAATATACCGTGTCGGATTTTCGCTATACGGGCGGAGAAGAGGCGATAATATCTCTTAAAGAGATAACCGACCGTAATTTTGCCGAAACTTTGCGCAAAAAAGAAGTTTACGCCTGTCGTTCCGAGGTGGTTTTACCCGAAAACAGATATTTTATATCCGACGTAATAGGTTGTTCGCTGTATCTTTCAAGCGGTAAAAAAATAGGCGAAATAACCGATATAGTGAGCGGCAACGTCGATTATTACTATATAACCACTGCCGAAGGCAACGCCGTTTTTCCGCTTATTAAAGATTTGCTCGTTTCGATAGACGTCGAGAATAAAAAAGTCGTGATAGACGCGCATAAATTTACGGAGGTCGTAATGTATGAGAATTGATATACTTACGCTTTTCCCCGAAATGTTCACTCCGCTTACCGAAAGCGTTATAGGCAGGGCTGTAAAGTCGGGCAAAATCGAAATAGTAGTAACGGATATCCGCGACTACACCGAAAATAAGCATCGCAAGTGCGACGATTATCCTTTCGGCGGCGGCGCGGGTATGGTTATGACTCCGCAACCCGTGTATTCGGCGATTCAGGCGGTCGACCCCGACCATAAAGCGCACCGTGTGTTTACGTCGCCCAAGGGCAGGCGTTTTACGCAGTCGATGGTGGGCGAATTTTTAAAATACGACAGAATTTTGTTTCTTTGCGGACATTACGAGGGTGTGGATCAGCGCGTTATCGACATGTGCATAGACGAAGAAGTTTCTTTGGGCGACTTCGTTTTAACGGGCGGCGAAATTCCCGCCATGGCTATGACGGACAGTATTTGCAGATACGTCGACGGGGTTATTTCCGCCGAGAGTTTAAGCGAAGAAAGTTTCACGGGAGGCACGCTCGAATATCCGCAGTATACCCGCCCGCAAAATTTTATGGGCGTATGCGTACCCGAAGTTTTAGTTTCGGGCAATCATAAACAAGTAGACAAGTGGCGGGAGGAACAAGCCGCAAAATTAACGCGTGAACTCCGTCCCGATTTAATAGAAAAAGGCGAGGTATAGCATGCTTATTCAATGGTTTCCCGGTCATATGGCAAAGGCTATGCGCAAGACCGAAGAGGACTTGAAACTGTGCGACGGGGTAATATACGTGTTGGACGCGCGCGCGCCTTACGCGTGTTTCAATAAAAAACTTACCGCGCTTTTTAAAAATAAACCCGTAGTTTATTGCGTGAACAAATGCGATACGGTTTCTACCGCTTCGCTCGGAATAATCTCGGAAGAACTCAAAAAGGCTGGTCTTAATTATTGCCTGACTGACGGTCTTTCCAAAAAAGACGTGGCGAAATTAAAATCTGCTTGCGAAAGCGTTATTAAGGAAAGGATAGAGCGCGACAAGGCAAAAGGTATAAAGCGCGCCCTTCGTTTTATGGTTGCAGGCATACCCAACACAGGTAAATCCACCATTATTAACACGATAAGCGGCGGCAAGCGCGCCGAAACGGGCGATAAAGCAGGCGTTACGCGTGCAAATAAGTGGATAAGGCTCGGCGATTTTGAACTTTTAGATACTCCCGGCACTATGCCGCCGAGTTTTGAAAATCAGACTTATGCCAAGCACCTTGCCTATATCGGCTCCCTTAACGACGATATTCTGGATATAGAGGGGCTTGCACTCGAACTTATCGGCGAACTGAAAATTATCGCGCCAGAAAAGTTGATGGAAAAATATTCGCTGACTTCGCTTGATAAAGAGCCTCTTGCTTTGTACGACGATATCTGTAAAAGGCGCGGATTTTTACTTCGCGGCGGCGAGAGCGATTACACGCGTTGCGCGCGCGCGGTTATAGACGATTTCCGCAAACAGCGCATAGGCAAAATTTGCCTTGAAGAAAGATGGAAATAAACGAAAAAACTAAAGAGAAAATCGAATTTGACAAAGCCTTTTTGTGCGACGGCGTTAAGTTGATTGCGGGCGTAGACGAGGTTGGCAGAGGTCCGCTTGCGGGCCCCGTTGTTTGCGCCGCGGTTATATTGCCTTTGGACGAAAAACTTATCAACGGTATAGACGACAGTAAAAAGATAAGCGAAAAGAAACGTGAAAATTCAGCGGCTTTAATCCGCGAAAACGCAATAGCGTATTCTATTGCGCAAATCGAACCCGACGAGATAGACGAACTCAACATTCTTCGCGCTACCGAAAAATGTATGGCGCAGGCGATAGCGGGTTTAAAAATTAAACCCGACCTCGTTCTCGTAGACGCGCTCGAACCTGAAACCGACTGCAAGGTAAAAGGCGTTATAAAGGGCGACGCGCAAAGTTATAATATAGGCGCGGCGTCCATACTTGCAAAAGTGTACAGGGACGCAATTATGTGCGAGTACGACAAAACTTATCCCGAATACGGCTTTGCCAACAACAAAGGCTACGGCACTAAAGTGCATATCGAGGCTTTAAAGGAGAGCGGATTTTGCAAAATTCACAGAAAGACTTTCATAAAAAACTTCTCGGTAGAAAAGGCGAGTAATCC
>ENA-UERK01002227-UERK01002227.1-human-gut-metagenome-genome-assembly--contig:-NODE-2227-length-12928-cov-2.937515_pt1 | contig 12928 bp, 10 predicted proteins | sample MGYA00242957_ERZ507957 | MGnify/ENA primary metagenome ERZ507957 (study PRJEB26167, sample SAMN06115538) | human gut metagenome | host: Homo sapiens | place: China:Heilongjiang | collected 2015-11-06... | reverse complement strand
AGGCCGCGCCCGCGATCCCGAAGCTGCCCGACAATCTGAAGGAAGCCGGCATCAAGGTTCTGAAGGCCGAGGACAACGCGGAATTCAAGATGCTCACCGCCGCGAAGACCGGCATGGTCGTTGTGGGCGAAAAGCTGCTCATCCGCTTTGAGACCGCCAACACCTCGTTCGACAAGCTGTACTTCGGCTCCAAGGACGATGCGTTCAAGTCCCCCTATGTGCAGGGCACGGCGCGCAGCGACGGCGGCTGGGTGTTCGAGTTTGAGCTGCCCGCGTCCTACCGCGGCACGCCCATGCCCATCGCCCTCGGCAAGCCGGACGGCGGATGGTATACCACCAAAGACCTCGTGATCTCCATCCCTGCGGACGGAGACTGCGACACCGGCACGGAGATCTCCGATGCCGAAATGAAGATGGTCGCCGCCGGCGGCTTCAACGAGTCGAGCTTCAAGATCAGTTCCTCCACCGCCGCACTCATCGGCGATACGATCTACTGCACCATAACCGGCGAAATGACCGGCGTCCACGCCGGAAAGCCCGCGGTGAAGCTCTATCTCGGCAGCCGCGACGATAAGGACAAGTCCTCCGCCGTTTCCGGCAGCGTGAACGGTCTGCAGACGACCTTCTCGTTCGGCGTCTCCGCGGACAAGCAGGGGACCTCCATCCCCGTTGTCATCGGCTTTGCCGACGGCAGCTGGGACGAGAACCAGGATTTCTTCCTGAACATCCCGAGCTTTGGCCGCGCGTTTGACCCGAGCTATTACACCGACGGCGTGTACGATCTCTACGGCAACGCCTACCCCTATCTCGACAAGGTCGACAACCGCGGCTTCCCCGTGGACACGCAGTCCACGCTGACCGTTTCCGGCGACATCGTCACGATCAAGTGGGTCACCCGCGCGAGCGATACCGACAAGATCTACATGGGCCTTGTGACCGACCCGATGGCCACCCGCGAGGCGAATGCGATCGGCAACGCCGACTATGAGCCCATCGGCATGAACTACAAAGTGTTCTATATCACACTCCCGAAGAGCGCGCTCGGCGACAAGATCCCCTTCGTGCGCCATTCGCCGCTGTGGTATCAGGATACGAACGGCTGGCTGGAGAAGCAGGATTATCTGGTTCTCACCGACTATCTGCCCCGTCTGACGGACGATACCGAGACGCGGCTGGACGATGCCGGTATCCGTCTGCTCGCCGGCGGCAGCCGGGTGGAGCAGAGCTTCAAGATCTCCTCTTCCTCCGCGGTGCTCAAGGGCACGACCATCACCTGCACCATCACCGGCAAGGCGGCCGGCAACAATTCCTCCAAGACGCCGGACAAGCTCTATCTGGGCGACCGCAACGATAAGAATAAATCCGGCTATGTCACCGGCACGCAGAACCCCGACGGCACCACGACGTTCGTTTACACCGTGAACGCCGAGCGGCAGGGCTCCTACACGCCTGCGACGGTCGGCTTCTCCGATAACTCGTGGGATACCTCGCAGTCCTACTTCCTGAACGTCCCGAACTTCAACGGCACGTTTGACGCCTCCGCCTTCACGGACGGCGTGTACGACCTCTTCGGCTACGCCGACACGAAAAACGGCGTCATCCCCGTCGACGCGGGCGCGACGCTGACCGTGTCCGGCGATACGATCACCATCCGGTATGTCACCCGCACCAGCGGCTACAGCAAACTGTACTTCGGCTCCGTGAGCGACGACGAGGCGACGCGCGAGGCCAACGCGGTCTCCGCCGGCATCCTCAACGCGGACGATCCCTACAGCTACCGCGTGTTCTCCGTCACGCTGCCGAAGAGCGCCCTTGCGGAAGCCATCCCGTTTGTGAGCTGCAGCAAGAGCGGAGCGTGGAGCACGAAGCAGGATCAGCTCCTGCTGCCGCGCTTCCTGCCGCGCCTGAGCGGCGGTTCCGACCCCGTCGATCCGGTCGATCCGAGCGACCCGAGCTCGGTCATCAAGGACGGCACCACCTACACCACCACCGCCGAGACCGGCGCTGCGATGTTCAAGGTGCGCCGCGTCGTCATCACGGCGAAGGACGGCAAGTATCAGCTGACGCTCACGCTCAACGGCACCAGCTACGATTACCTCTACCCCGGCACCGGCACGCAGGCCGACGCGGCCGGTAAGAGCGCGTGGGCTCCCGCCAAGGTCGTGAGCGGCACGATCGACGGCGAGACGCGCGACAACTGGCACACCTACACCATCACGGTGGATAAGCTGACGAACCCGCTGGCCGTCACTTCTCACAGCCAGAAGAACGACAAGTGGTACGACCGCAGCATCACGCTGGACATCGGAAATCTCAAGCGCACCGCCGAGGACGGCAAGTATTCCGCCGCGGCCGAGTGCGACGCGGCGATGTTCAAGATCATCGACACGAAGCTCAACGTTGTGAACGGCGCGATCATGGCCACGCTGACGCTCAGCGGCACCGGCTACGATTACCTCTACCCCGGTACGGGCGACGCAGCCGAGAAGGACAAGGACAACTGGGCGCCCTTCGCCGTGGACGAAAACGGCAAGTACACCTACACCATCCCCGTGTCTGAGCTCGACAAGCCCCTCATCATCTGCTCGCACAGCCTGAAAAACAACATCTGGTACGACCGCACGGTGACGTTCCGTTCCGATTCGCTCAAGAAGATCGGCGACGCGGCCGACCCTGTCACTCCGACACCCACGCCGACCCCGACGCCGACGCCTACCCCGAACCCCACCAATCCGGACAACGAATCCGATCACGAGACCGACACCAGCGGCTCCACCTCCCGCGTGGATAACAGCACGACGCTCAGGGACGGCGTCTACGCGCCCGACAGCTTCTCCTTCTCCGGCGGCTCCGGCCGCGCGCGCATCGTGTGCGACAAGGTCACGGTGAAGAACGGCCAGGCGTACGCCACCATCCGCTTCGTGAGCAGCAGCGGCAACCCGCCGCAGTACTCCTATGTGAAGGCCTCCGGCAACACCTATTACTCCAACGACGGCAGCACCTTCACGATCCCCGTGGAGCTCAACAAGAACAACCGCGTTCTCGGCATGACCACCAAGATGTCCTCCGCGCACGAGATCGAGTACATCATCTTCGTGCAGCTCAAGACGAACGCGAACAACCAGAAGGACAACACCGACGGCAAAACGCTCAGCACCGAGGCGCCCGAGATCATGGGTCTCACGTTCCAGGAGGAGATCAAGCTCGAGCACGCGCAGTATCTCAAGCTCTTCCGCTATGAGGGCAACATCGTCCTCGCGGAGATCGACGTCATAAGCGACACGGTGCTCGACACCAACGAGGCGAAGGCCGAGATCGCCAAGGCGGACAGCGCCGCCGCGTCCGACGGCACGGAAGAAGCCGTCGCCGAGGAAGAGAGCGCCGACAACGCGCAGATCAAGGCCGACTACGTCGCCGGGCTCTATAAGCAGAACGTCCTGCGCTATCTGTTCGTTCCGGAAGGAACGGAGCTCCCCGCGGGCCTTGAAAAGCAGCTCATCATCGTGACGCTGCCGGCGAAGAGCATCTATCTGATGGACGAAACGCCCGTCGATACCTTTGAGATCTTTGAAGCGCTGAACCTTGTCAAGGTGCTCGGCGCGGAGACGAGCGAGAACGAGATCCTCAGCAAGGGTCTTGCCGACGGCAGCGTGCTGTACGGCGGCAGCTGGGATAAGCCCGAGTACAAGAAGCTCGTGCAGAACAAGACCGATCTCGCGATCACGTCCGGCAAGCTCCTGCCGCTGAGCGGGGAAACGCTCACCGAGCGCAAGCAGACCGCCCCCGCTGACGCGGAGAGCCTGACGGCGGTGGAGTATCGCGACCGTCTGTACGATCTGGCCGACCGCTTCGCCGTGCTCGACATCCCGATGCTCATCGACCGCTCCGCCGACGAGGCCGACGCTCTCGCGCAGGCCGACTGGCTGCGGCTCTACGGCATCCTCTTCGGCGACGAGACGACCGCCGAGCGCATGATCCGTGAAATTACCTCCCGGGAGGGTTAATGCATGAAACACACGACAAAGAGAATTTCGGCGCTTCTTCTGGCGCTGACGCTGCTTTTGACCGTCATGTCCGGCTGCGGGAGCACAACTCCCGCAGCCGCCGGGGCGACCGCCGCTCCGACGGCTGCCGCGGCCGAAGTCCCTGCGGCGGAAGACCCCGCCGCGGCTCCGGCTGACGCGCCGGTCATCGAAGGGCTGACCTTCACCGAAGAGTCACCGCTCAAGTACGCCACGGTGTTCCGTCTTTTCCGTTATGAGGGCGGGTACACGCTTATCCGCGTCGACAACGGCGGCGACTTCCTCGTCGTGCCGGAGGGCGCGGCGGTACCGGCAAAGATGGACAGCTCCGTCACGGTGCTGCAGCAGCCGCTGGACAAGATCTATCTTGCGGCTACCTCCGCCATGTCGCTCTTCGCCGCCGTGGACGCGCTCGACCACATCCGGCTCACCGGCACGCGCGAGTCCGGCTGGTACATCGACGCGGCCGTTGAGGCGATGCAGCGCGGCGATATCGAGTTCGCCGGCAAGTACAGCGAGCCCGACTATGAGCGCCTGATCGACGAGGAGTGCGATCTGGCGATCGAGTCCACGATGATCTACCACACGCCCAAGGTCAAGGAGATGATCGAGGATCTCGGCATCCCCGTGCTGGTGGACCGCTCCAGCTATGAGCAGCACCCGCTCGGCCGCACTGAATGGATCAAGCTCTATGCCGCGCTTGTCGGCAAGGATGCCGAGGCCGCGGAGTTTTTTGACCAGCAGGCCGCCATCATCACGCAGCTCGAGGGCTTTGAGAACACCGGCAAGACCGTCGCATTTTTCTTTGTGAACTCCGACGGCTCCATCGTCATCCGCAAGCCCACCGACTATATTCCCAAGATGATTGAGCTCGCGGGCGGCCGTTATGCCTTTGAAAACTTCGTGACCGACCAGACGAACACCTCCGTTTCCGTTACCATGGAGACGTTCTACGGCACCGCTGTGGACGCCGATGTGCTCATCTACAACGCTTCCATCGACGCACCCATCTCGAGCATCAATGAGCTGCTCGCCAAGGACGCCCTGTTTGCCGACTTCAAGGCCGGGCAGGAGGGCAACGTCTGGTGTACGGGCAAATCGTTCTATCAGGCCACGGACATTGTCGGCGAAATGATCCGGGACATCCATCTCGCTCTCACCGGCGGTGCGGAGAGCGACATGACGTTCCTGACCCGCGTTTCCTGAAAACTATGACAGAAAAAACCGTCAATACGAATACCGCCCCGGCGCAAGCCGGGGCGTATCTCGTGCATCAGGCACGGCGGCGCGCCCGGTATGCGCTTGTGTTTTTCGTGCTCATCGCCGCCTTCTGCCTCATCACGGTGCTGAACATCAACATCGGCAACATCCCCATCCCGCTCGAGCGGATCGTGGAGATCCTGTTCACCAAGACCGGCAATCCCACGGAGGTGAACATCATCTGGAAGATCCGCCTGCCGCGCATCCTCATGGCGGCGATCCTCGGCGGAGCGCTCTCGCTCGCGGGCTTCCTGCTGCAGACGTTCTTTGAAAATCCGATCGCCGGACCGTTCGTTCTCGGCATTTCGAGCGGCGCGAAAATGGTCGTCGCGTTCGCGATGATCTATTTCATCCAGATCTTCGGCGTCGTGTCGTCGTATACGCTGATCCTTGCGGCGTTCGTCGGCTCGCTGCTCTCGGTGGGATTCATCCTGCTCTTCTCGCGGCGCATCCCGAGCATGTCCACGCTGCTCGTCGCGGGCATCATGATCGGCTATATCTGCACCGCCATCACGGACTTTACCGTGACGTTCGCGGCGGATTCCGATATCGTGAACCTGCACAACTGGTCCAAGGGCAGCTTCTCCGGCATGAACTGGAGCAACGTCGGCGTGGCGGCCACGGTCGTCGGCATCACCGGCGGCGCTACGTTTCTCATGGCCAAGCCCATCGGCGCGTACCAGCTCGGCGAGGCGTATGCCCAGAGCATGGGCGTGAACATCAAGGCGTTCCGCACGGCGCTGATCGTGCTCTCGAGCATCCTCTCCGCCACGGTGACGGCGTTTGCCGGACCGATCTCGTTTGTCGGCATCGCCGTGCCGTTCCTCATCCGGCACTGTCTGAACACATCCAAGCCGCTCGTGGTCATACCGGCCACATTCTTAGGCGGCGGCGTATTCTGTATGCTGTGCGATCTCATCGCGCGCACGGCCTTCGCGCCGACGGAGCTGAACATCAGCACCGTCACGTCCATTTTCGGCGCGCCGGTCGTTATCTACATGATGCTGCGCCGGAAGGGAGGACGGAAATGACGGATACGCCCTATTTTGTGATCGACGATCTCACGATCGGCTACCATAAGGTGCCGGTCATCCGCGATATCTCCGTCAAAGTACAGAAGGGCGAGATCATCGCGCTCATCGGCCCGAACGGCGCGGGCAAATCCACGCTGCTCAAGACCATCGCGCGTGACCTGGAACCGATCCGGGGCAAGATCTTTCTCGAGGGACGGGATATGCAGACGATCACCTATCGCGAGCTGTCCAAAAACCTAGCCGTGACCCTCCCCGAGCGCATCAAGGTCGAGCTCACGACCTGCCGCGACGTTGTGGCCACCGGCCGGTACCCGTACACCGGACGGCTCGGCGTGCTCCGCGGCGAGGACCAGCGCATCGTGGACGAAGCGATGGAGACCGTCCACGCGCTCGAGCTTGCCGAGCGCGACTTTAACGCCATCAGCGACGGCCAGCGCCAGCGCGTGCTGCTCGCGCGCGCCATCGCCCAGCAGCCGGAGATGATACTGCTCGATGAGCCGACGTCGTTCCTCGACGTGCGCCACAAGCTCGACCTGCTCACCATCCTCACGCGCATGGCGCGCAAAAAGAACATTACGGTCATCATGTCGCTCCACGAGATCGATCTTGCGGAGAAGGTGGCCGACCGCATCCTCACCGTGAAGGGCGACACGCAGTTCGGCTTCGGCGCGCCCGGCGAGGTGTTCGAGGAGCGGGCCATCCGGAAGCTGTACGACATCGAGGACGGATACTTCGATCCGCTCTTCGGCAGCATCGAGCTCAAAAAGCCTGCCGGCGACACGCCGGAGGTGTTCGTGCTCGCGGGCGCGGGGACGGGCATATCCGTGTATCGTAAGCTCCAGCGCGAGAACGTCCCGTTTGCGACCGGCGTGCTGTACGAAAACGATGTGGACTACCGGCTCGCGCGCCTGCTTGCCGCGGAGACGGTCTCCGTGCCGGCATTCGCCGCGCCGGACGATGCCGTATACGAAAAAGCGTTTGAAACGATGCGCCGCTGCGGCAGGATCCTCCTCGCCGGAGATGCTGCCCGGACGCCGAATGCGCCGCTCCTCGCGCGCGCGAAGGCCGCGGGGCTCGCGGTGCTCGACGCGAAAACGGAAGGATGGACGCTGTGAAAGGAAAGAAAGGAATGTTTTACGCCGTAGGCGTCGGCCCCGGCGATCCCATGTGGATGACGCGCGAGGCTTGCGCCGTGCTGGAGGCCTGCCCCGTGATTGCCGCGCCGCAGACCGCTTCGGGCGAGATGCTCGCGCTTTCCATCGCGCAGGGCGCGGCAGAGCTCGGCGGAAAGACCGTTCTGCCGCTCTCGTTCGCCATGTCGCGCGACGCCGCCGTCCGTGCTGCGGGGTATGCGCATGCCGCGGAAGCCATCGCGCCGGAGCTCGACGCCGGACGGAACGTCGCCATGGTGAATCTCGGCGATGTGTCCATCTACGCCACGGCGTATTATGTGCTCGACGAGCTGCGCCGCCGCGGGTACGATACGCGCATGGTCCCCGGCGTTGCGAGCTTTTCCGCCGTGGCCGCGGCGCTCGGCCGGAGCCTCACGGAGATGGAGCTGCCGCTGCATATCTATCCCGCCGGAGCGTCCGATCTCGATGCCGCGCTTGCCCAGCCCGGCACCAAGGTGCTGATGAAGTCCGGCAAAGCCATCGGCGAGACCGCCGCGGCGCTCTCGCGGCACGGTCTGGCGGAGGCTTCCGCCATGGTCGCGGACTGCGGTCTGCCCACGCAGCAGGTGTTCGAGACGATGACCGGCCTGCCGGAGAAGATCAGCTATTTTGCCACGGTGATCGGGCCGGACAGCAAAGAATAAGAGCAGCCCCGCCGCCTTTCGCGGCGCTGCCCGTCATAAAAGAAAATCCTCTCTCTGCACAGCGCAGAGAGAGGATTTTTTCGTATGTCCTTATTTGAGATCGGGATTGGAGACCTCGGTATAATCCGGCGTCGGGGCAGCCGTCGGAGCCGCCGTCGCGGGAGCGACCGGCACGGCCGGATCGGCGGGGTTGACCGGCGCGGCGGGCGTTGCCGTTGCCGCGGGGGCGTCGGTCGTTTCGCGCAGCAGCTCGCCGGCGGCCCAGCCGTAGCGGCCGTCGGCAGTGCGCAGGAGCACCCAGCCGTTCTGCTTGGCGAGGATCTCCACCGTGTCGCCCATGTTGAGCGCCATGTTCTCACCCCAGTCCATGCCGGGGCCGTAGTGAACGGCAAGCATGTACGGGATGACGGCGGCGGTCTTTGCCTCGTCATACCAGAACTCATCCGCCGGACGGTAGACGTAGCCGAGCATCTCGGCGGTGATCGTGTCGCGCAGGAGCGGGGCGGGCGTGGGCGTCGGTTCCGGCGTGGGCTCCGGCGTAGCGGTGGGCTCCGGCGTCGGCTCCGGGGTGGGTGTGGGCGCTTCGGTCGGCGTGGGCGTCGGCGTCTCGGCGGCCCGCTGCGCGCGCAGATCGTCAAGCTGCACCTGCACGGCCGTCAGCTCCTGCGAGAGCGTTTCGGCGCGGGAGTTCGCGGTCTGCAGACGCATGTAAAGCAATACGATGATAGCGGCAAACAGGAGAAGGAGCACAACGAGTGCGATCAGAAACGGCTTGAGCGGGTCGCGGTATGTCTCCTCCGGGGACTCGTCTTCGTATTCCGGATAATCTCGGGGCATGGTACAGCCTCCTTATCGCTCACGAGGAATCTTTGTTATTCTATCAGACTTTGCCGCATTGGTCAAGATTTGGCGGCAAATGGGCTGATTTGGCAGATAAAACGGCCCTCCCGCCATGAAAGCGGAAGAGCCGTGAAGGGGGTAAGGTTATTTGCGCAGCGTAACGGTGAATTCGTCGTCGCCGTTATCGGCTGCGGTCACGGTATAGCCCTGGCTTTCGCCGAAGCGCGTGACGTTTTCGACGGCGCACTTGTTATCGACAAGCACCTGCAGCTCGCCGGGAGCGTCCGCCTTGATGGCCTTCTGGGCCATGATGACCGGCTGGGGGCAGGCAAAGCCTCTCGCATCAACGGTTTTCATAGGCTTATTCCTCCGCCTTCTTCGTGAAGAGCAGGGAGACCACGAGCACCACGACGAAGCCGACGATCACCGCGATCTTGCCGTTGCCGGTCGGGCCGTCGGCAGAGGAGGCGAGCTTCAGGTTGTGGCAGAACGCCGCGCCGCACATCATGCCGAGAACGGTGACGGCGCTGTCGCTCTCGCCCTGGCCGGCGAGAATGAGCTGACGCAGCGGGCAGCCGCCGAGCAGGACGCAGCCCCAGCCCATGAGGGCGGTGCCGAGGAAGTTCCAGAGACCATCGTTGTGCGCAACGGGCTGGCCGGTGAACCCGGGGTTGAACTTGCCGAGAATGAGATTGCCGACGAGCACCGTGAGAATGATCGTCACGAAGCCGGCGACAAGGCCGAAGTCCTTGAACATGACGGCGTTGCGGATGCCGCCGACCATGCACATACGGCTGCGCTGGCAGAGCGCGCCGACGACGAGACCCGCGACGAGCGCGAGCCCCCACGCGGCATGCATGCTGCCGGGACCTTTTTCGGAGAACTTGAAGATCGCCGGAGCGGCGAGCCAGAGGCCGAACAGCAGCACATAAACGACCGGGAAGGCGGCGCCTTCGGCGAGCGTCTGCTTATAGCTGCGGCCGAGCGTGAAGCCCTTCTTGAGGAACACAACGCCCACGAGAATGCCCACGATGAAGCCCACAAGACCGACAAGGGCGTTCCAGTCGCCGCCGCCGATACGGATGACCATACGCAGCGGGCAGCCGAGGAACATCAGCGCGCCGATCATAACGAACACGCCGAGAAGGAAGCGGATCATCGGAGAAGAGCCGCCGCGGCCCTTGAATTCCTTCGCCGCGACCGCCGCGATGAGCGAGCCGAGCAGGATGCCGACGATCTCCGGACGGAAGTACTGCACGACCTCCGCGCCGTGCAGACCGAGAGCGCCGGCCGTGTCGCGCAGGAAGCAGGCAATGCAGAAGCCCATGTTGCCGGGGTTGCCGTGCGCGCCCAAAACGAGCGCCGCAATGCCGATCACAAGTCCGGTAACGAGGATCAGCCAGTTGTTTTTCAGCCAGTTGCTTTTCACAATTTTTCCCTCTCTCTTTCAAAAACTGTGTTTTAACGGCTTCATTATACGACGGCTCTCCGGAAAATGCCAAACGGTAAATCGGATATCGCCTACGGAACTATCGGAGAAACAGATAGAATGAGCCGTCAATGCAGCGTCCGGCGGTCAAGCAGAAAGTCAATGAACGCGCGCGCGGACTTTGTCGGGCGGCGGTCGCGGGATCGGATCATGTAGATCTCGCGCTCGTTGTTTTTCCCGACGAGAGGGAAGGAGAGAAGCTCCTTTGTCGCGCCCGCGGCAAGACCGGAGACGACGGCGCAGCCGAGCCCGCACGCCACGGCGCGCAGTACGGCCTCGCTGTTGTCGATGCGCGCGACGATGTTGAGCGCGCCGGAGTCGATGCCGTTTTCGGTGAAGAATTTCTGCCCGGCGAGCTGCGTGCCGGAACCGCCCTCGCGGAAGATGAGAGGCTCGCCGAGCAGCGCGTTGCCGGATTCCCCGGCGTCGAACATGGCGCGGTAGCGCGGCGTGTCGGGCGTGACGAGCACGAGCGGGTCGGTGGCGATGCAGTCGTAGGTAAGCTCGCGCGTGTTCAGCACCGCGCCGACGAAGCCGATGTGCGTTTCGCCCTGCAATACGGCGGCGTGGACGGCGGCGCTGTCGCCGCTGCGGAGCAGAAAGCGGAAATCCGGGTTTTCCCGGTGAAACTCGCTGATGAGCTGCGGGAGGATATACTGCATCGGGATGGACGACGCCGCGAGCGATACCTCGCGGGAGGTCTGCTCCTCCAGCTCGCGGGAGAGCTCGGCGCAGCTCTGGAGAATGGTGTGCGCATGGTCGTATACGCGCCGCCCCTCCTCGGTGAGCGTGATGCGCCGCTTGCCGGAGCGGACGAGCAGCGGCACGCCGATGTCCTTTTCGAGCGCGAGAATGTGGCCGCTCACGGTGGACTGCGCGAGATAGAGCGCCTCCGCCGCGGCGGTGAAGCTGCCGCGCTCGACCACGGCGCAGAAGGCCTCGAGCTGTTTGAGATTCAGTGTCTGCATGGCGCTCTCCTTATTAAAGCTCGCGCAGGTACACACCCGCGATCTCGGGAAGCCCCGGTTCGTTTTCGATGCGCCCGCGTTCCTCCGGCGGCGCGGCCCACGCGATGCCGCAGTCGGCAGTGATGCTCCGCGGCGCGGGGATGAGCCGTCCGGGAATGTTTCGCTCCTGGCAGAGCTTTTCCGTCGCCATCGCAGCGGCGGTCGTGTGGAACGTGAAGATCACGTATTCTTTCTTTTCGCGTACTCTCATAGGGCAATGTCGCGGACGGCATCCGCTGCCTGTTCCGCTTCCTCCATCGTATTGAACCAGCCGAACGAAAAGCGCACCGCGCCCTGCGAAACGGTACCGAGCGCCTCGTGCATCCGCGGCGCGCAGTGCGCGCCGGAGCGCACGGCGATGCCGTATTCGTCAGAGAGAATTTCCGCCGCCTCGCCGGAATCCATGTCGCCGATGTTGAGCGTGACGATCGGCGCGCGGTCCTGCGTGAAGTCGCCGTACACCGTGACGCCCGGCAGCGCGGATACCTTATTATAAAAAGCGCTCATAAGCGCGGTCTCGTGCGCGTGGATGGCGGCGGGGGTGATCTCGCAGAGGAAATCCACCGCCGCGGACAGCCCCGCGATGCCGTGGCCGTTGAGCGTGCCGCTCTCGAGCCGCGTCGGATATTCCTCCGGCTGTTCGCGCCGGTAGGACTGCACGCCCGTGCCGCCGGTCTTGAGCGGGCGGATCTCCACGCCGGGCGCGGCGATGAGCCCGCCGGTCCCCTGCGGCCCCATCATGCCCTTATGCCCGGTGAAGCAGAGGACGGAAATGCCGTCGCGCTGCGCGTTCAGGTCAAAGCTGCCCGCCGTCTGCGAGGCGTCGAGGATGAACAGAAGGCCGTGTTCGCGCGCAAAAGCGCCGATGCGGGATGCGTCCAGCGCGTTGCCGGTGAGATTGGAGGCGTGCGTGCAGACGATCGCGCGGGTGTTCGGCCGCAGTGCGCGGGGGAGATCGGCATAATCGATGCAGCCGCGCGCATCGGCGCGCAGGAACGTGACCTCCACGCCCTCCTGTTCCAGCCGGTAGAGCGGGCGGAGCACGCTGTTGTGCTCGAGATCGGTCGATATCACGTGGTCGCCGGGCCGGAGAAGCCCGAAAATGGCAGTGTTGAGCGCCTCGGTCGAGTTCTGCGTGAAGCACACGCGCGACGGGTCCGCCCCGCCGAAAAAGGCGCAGAGCTTTTCGCGCGCGGCGTAAACCACGCGCGCGGCGGAAAGCGCGCTTTCGCTTGCGCCGCGGCCGACGTTGCCCAGTGAGCACAGCGCCTCGCTCACCGCGCGCACCACGCCCTCCGGACGGCGGAGCGATGTGGCGGCGTTGTCGAGATAGATCATAAAAAACCCCTCCCGGAGATATTATCCCCAAGAGGGTAGCACGTTTGCCTTGTTTCGTCAAGAAATCCGATAGTAAAATCGGAATTAAGAATGATCTTTCGTTTCCAGAAACGCGGCGTGCA
>ENA-UERK01002222-UERK01002222.1-human-gut-metagenome-genome-assembly--contig:-NODE-2222-length-12948-cov-22.720845_pt1 | contig 12948 bp, 10 predicted proteins | sample MGYA00242957_ERZ507957 | MGnify/ENA primary metagenome ERZ507957 (study PRJEB26167, sample SAMN06115538) | human gut metagenome | host: Homo sapiens | place: China:Heilongjiang | collected 2015-11-06... | reverse complement strand
GGGCTTTTATTGTATCACATCAAGTTTCATTTGTCAAGAACTTTTTTAAATTCTTTCGAACTTTTTGTGATCCGCTCACTGCTTTCGCAATCTCTCGTTCAGCAGCGAACTCATTTAGTTTAGCACATCCTCATCCGTTTGTCAAGAACTTTTTTCGAATCTCTTCGAGCTTTTTCTTGAACCCCGTCCGATTTGCCGCGCCCCTTCAGAACGCTCGGCTATGATACCATCGAAAAACCAGTTTGTCAACCCCTTTTTTCATTATTTTTCACTCTTTTTTATATTTACTATTACTTGTGTTAATATCGGCACGACACCCCAAAATATAGCTGCTCCCACAGCCCAGCTCCAGATCGGCAGCCGGTACGCCAGAAAGCTTCCGCCAAATGCCAGCAGGCAGAACACGCCTCCGGTGCTTCCCGTGCCATTTTTCCGTCTGACAGCTCCCAGCATACGTTCTGCCGCACACACCAGCATCGTCAAAAGCGCAAACAGCCCCAAAAGCTGCGCGACTGACAGCAGCAGCTCGAACCGCTGCATGACCGACAGCACAGACAGGCTTTTCGTCAGCGTGAGAAACGGCAGCGGCTCCTGCCGCGCCAGCTCCGGCGACAGGCAGGCCGCCGTCAGAAATGCCGGGGCTGCCGGAAGAAGCGCAGACGCCGCTGCCGCGCCGAATGAAATGCGCGGTGTTTCCTCCTCCGCCGTGACAAATGCCATGCAGACCGGCCCCAGACACAGGCAGAACGCCAGCGCGGCATCCGCCGGAACGCCCTGCGGGCGGCTCCAATCTACCTGCACGTGCCGCAGGGACGCTGCGGCAATGACCGCATACAGTCCCGCGAGGCACAACGCAAGCACTGCACAGACACGTCCGGCTGCCAGCCGTCCCTTTTGTCCGGCCAGCGCCGCCAGCAAAAGCGGGATCGCGGGCAGGAACGGGCCAAGGTCGTCTTCAAACGCGATCTGACTGGCCGCAGCAGCGCCCGAGGCCGCAAACAGCAGCCACAATAGCTCCGCCGCTGCCATGATCCGTCCGCCAACAGCTCCGAACGCGCGGGCAAACGCCTGCCGCATACACAGGCCGGATTGCCGCTGCATCGTCTGCTGGCAGGCGGCAAGCGCGCAGGCGAGGATACTCCCGCCCAGCACCCACAGCCAGCCGCAGCCCGGCAGCGCCATCGCCGCCGGAACGCTCAGCGCGCACAGGCTCCACGCGCGCACCTGTCTCGGCGTCAGCTTATCCTGCAAGAATGATCCCTCCGTTTTCCCCTGGCAGCAGAATCGCCGGGTCGAGTGCTTCGCCGCGCAGAAGCGCGGCGTGCGCGTCCGCAAGCGTCACCGCACCGGGGTGCGCCTGCAAAAATTCCACGCAGCCGTCTGCATCCAATGCATCCATCCGCGCCAGATACAGCTTTGCCGCCGGGCGAAACTGCCGCTGCCGCACCGCTGCGGGCAGAAGCGATTGTGTGCTTTGCAGGAGAATAATATGCTCCGCCGTGTCCAGAAAGAGCGTGCCCTCCGCCCCTTCCCGCATGGCGGCAAGCGCGTCCGGGAGTGTCGTGCCGGAGCCGGATGCGCCGTTGTCGCTTTCCACGGTGATCCGCCCGTCTTCCTGCGCGATCACGAGCACCTGCGCAGGCAGGAGCTTCGCCGCGTCCGTCCCCGTGCGCGGCAGCATACAAAGGCTGACCACCGACGCGGCCGCCAGCAGCGCGATACTGATTTTATTGAGCATGACCGTCCCCCTGATTTTTCAGATCCTGCGGGTGCAGCGCCGTGTCGCGCCATTTCTGCCGCACCAGAAGCGGGCGCAGCACGGCGCGTCTTGCCCGCGCGTCGGAAAACGGCGCGAGATAGGACACATCCAGACTCGTCAGCCCCGACAGGTGGATCAGCAGCGCAATGCCGCCTGCCGTCAGGGCGAACAGCCCGCCCGCTCCCGCCAGAATCGCCAGTGCGAAGCGCCAGATGCGAACGGCGTCGGACAGATCCCGGCTCGGAAGCGTAAAGCCGCAGATCCCGGCGGAGGCCGTGACGATCAGCGCGGCGGGTGAGACGAGCCGCGCATCGACCGCCGTTGTGCCCACGACGAGGCCGCCGATGATGGAAACCGCCGTGCCGATGGCCTGCGGCAGATGAAGCCCCGCCTCCTGCAAAAGCTCAAACGCGGCAAGCAGGCCCACCACCTCGAAAACCGTATCGAACGGCACTTCGCGCTTGGATTCGATGATCGCCAGCAGCAGCTTTGTCGGGATCATCTCCTGATGGTACGTCGCCATGGCGACATACAGCCCCGGCAGCAGCAGCGCGGCCAGCAGCGCCAGATACCGCAGCACGCGCAGGCAGGACGCCGAGAGATAGTCGACCGCGCGGTCCTCCGTCGATTTCATAAGAACGCCGAGATTGACCGGGGCCAGATACCCCAGCGGCAGCCCGTCGACCAGCAATCCGACCTGTCCGTTCAGAAGGCCCTGGCAGAAGGTGTCCGGGCGCTCGGTGTATTGTAATAACGGAAAGGCTGTCCGGCGGGAACCGGTCACGTATTCCTCGACGCTTGCGGGCGTGAGCATCCCGTCAATGTCGATATTCTCCAGCCGCTTTTCCATGCGCCGGACAAGCTCCGGCGCGGTCAGGTCGGCGAGATAGCAGACCGTGACGGCGGTTTTCGTGCGCAGGCCGACGGTCTTCTGCAAAAAGCGCAGCTGCGCCGTGCGCAGATGGCGGCGCAGGAGGCTGGTGTTGATGCGCATCGTCTCGGTAAACGCATCCTTCGCGCCCTTGACGGTGTTTTCCGACTCCGGCGCGGAGGGGCCGCGCCGGGCGCTCGTTTTCGTTTCGAAGCAGAGCGCCGTGTCCGTGCCCGGAAAAATGACAGCGCAATAGCCGTGCAGCAGCTTGTCCACCGTCTGCGCGGGGTCTTGCGTGCGCTCGGCGACGGCGCAGTAGACTCTCGCCCGCTCCGCTTGCGTCAGAACCTCCTGTATGCTCCCCGGCGTGACCGTCTCCATCAGCGGCTTTAAGACCTGCTCGGCGATATCCCCGCCGGAGGTCAGCCCGTCCAGAAACAGCAGTCCCAGCCTCTGCCCGCCGACCGTGATCTGCCGGGTATTGAGATCCGCCGTATCCCCAAAGCACGCCTGCACGTCCTCCATGCCCCAATGCGCCATGGTTTTGCCTCCTGTTTGGATGATTCTTCTGTCATTTTTCCGCAAACGCAGAAAAGTATACCTGTTTTCCGCGTCACAGGTTTGCATATCCCGGCTGTTTGTGGTAGACTATAGCGAAAGCGATTTGAAATCACACATATATAATATGTATCTGGAGATGTACCGCCATGTATGAATTGATTACCGACAAGACGCTTGCGGAATACGAAGCGTTTGTGCAGAGCCACCCGAAGGGCAATTTTGCGCAGAGCAGCCTCTGGGCCAAACAGAAGCCCATGTGGACATGGGACGCCGTCGCCGTGCGCGGCGAGGACGGGAAAATCAAAGGCTCTCTGGCCCTCATGACCCGCAAGGTTCCCGGCATCGGCCGGACGCTGATGTACGGCTGCCGCGGCCCGGTCTGCGATCTGGACGACCGCGAGACGTTTGCCCAGCTGCTGGAGGGCGCAAAAGAACTGGCAAAAAAATATAAGTCCTACGTCATCAAGCTCGACCCGGACGTGCCGTCGAGCAACACGGCATTCGCCGCGCTCATGCAGTCGTTCGGCTTCCGGTGCAAGGAGGGCGGGAAGAATTTTGAGGCCATCCAGCCGCGCTATGTCTTCCGTCTGAACGTCGAGGGCAAAACGGAAGATGAGCTTATGGCGGCCTTCCACCAGAAATGGCGCTATAATATTCGCCTGGCCGAGCGCAAGGGCGTAAGCGTGAAGATCTGCGGCAAGGAAATGGTCCCGGCGTTCGCCGATCTCATGCTGACGACCGGCGTGCGCGACGGCTTTGTCACGCGCAAGCCGGAGTATTTCGCGAATATGCTCGACAATCTCGGCGAGCACGCGCGGCTCTACATGGCCTTTGACCCCGAGGGCGCGCCCATCGCGGGCACGCTTGCCATCCACTACGGCGACAAGGTCTGGTATCTCTACGGTGCGTCCAGCAACGAGCACCGCAATCTGATGCCCAACTATTTATTGCAGTGGCGCATGATCCAGTGGGCCGTCGAGACCGGCTGCCGCATCTACGATTTCCGCGGCGTATCCGGAAACGTCTCCGAGGATAACCCGCTCTACGGTCTGTTCCGCTTCAAGCAGGGCTTCGGCGGGGACTTCACCGAGTTCGTCGGCGAAGAGGATCTGGTGCTCTCGCCGGTCATTTACTGGGCTGTAGAGCACGGCACGTCGGTCTTCAAGGATCTTCGCAAGACCGTCTATCTCATCAAGAACCGCGATAAGAAATAACGCAGGAGGCGCAGCATGAAAGCGTATGTCGTCGACTCCGCCGCCGTGCGGAGCAATCTGCAAATTCTAAAGGACCGCGCAGGCAGCGCGGTCCTCTGGGCCGTTTTAAAGGGTGACGGCTATGGCCTCGGCCTTGTCCAGATGGCAGCGATCTGCCGGGAAGCCGGCGTCACGCACTTTGCCGTGACGGAGGTTTCCGAGGTCAGCCGCCTGCGCGCAGGCGGGTTTCAGGATTGTGACATTCTGATGCTCCGCCCGACCGCCGACGCGGACGAGCTGACGCAGCTTTTAAACCTCGGCGCGATTTTGACCGTTTCGAGCCAGAACGACGCGGCAGTCCTGAACGGCGTGGCGGAAACACTCGGTGTCCAGGCGCAGGTACACGTCAAGATCGATACCGGCATGGGCCGGTACGGCTTTTTGCCGGACGAGCTGGATCAGCTGCTGCCCATTTTCAAGTATATGCCCGGCCTGCACGTGACCGGCATTTATACGCATCTGCATTCCGCGTTCTGCAATCAGAAAGCGACGATTGCGCAGGCCGAGGCGTTTCAGGGCGTTCTGGACAAGCTGCACGCCGAGGGCTGCGGCACCGGCATGGCGCATATGCTGAACTCCGCCGGGCTTCTGAAATACCCCGAATACGCGATGGACGGCGTGCGCGTGGGTTCGGCCATCCTGGGGCGTGTGTCTGTGCGCGGAAATTGGGGTCTTGCCCGCATCGGCGAGTGTCAGGCGACGATCGAAGAGCTTCGCTGGCTCCCGAAGGGCCACAGCTGCGGCTACGGCGCGGGCTGGACAGCGAAAAAACCCACTCGCGTGGCCGTGTTCTCCGTGGGCTGGTACCACGGGTTCGGCGTGGAGATGGGAAACGATCTGTTCCGTTTCCGCGACTGTCTGCGCGGCATTCTGCGGAATCTGAAGCAGATGGTCTTCAAAAAGCATATCTATGTAACGGTAAACGGGAAAAAGTGCCGCGTGCTGGGCCATATCGGGATGCTGCACACGTGCGTGGACGTGACGAAGCTTCCATGCGCGGTCGGCGACACGGCGGTTTTTGACATCAAGCCGCTGCTGCTCAAGGGCATCGAGGTCGTCTACCGGTGAGGAGGGGCCATGTCTGATAAAATTGCCGCCATTGCCACGGGCCGCGCCCGCACGGGCATCGGTATCCTGCGCCTGTCCGGCGACGGATGCATCGAGGCCGCGGGACAGGTCTTCCGGCTGAACTCCGGCAGACCGCTTTCTTCCCTCCCCGACCGCAAGCTTTCGCTCGGAACACTTTTCGACGCGCAGGGACGGCCCGTCGACCACTGCATGGCGTTTATTTCCCGCGCCCCGCATTCGTATACCGGCGAGGATACCGCCGAAATTCAATGTCACGGCTCCCCCGCCGCGCTGACCGCCGGGCTTGAGGCGTTGTTTGCCGCAGGCTTCCGGCAGGCCCGGCCCGGCGAATTCACGCGCCGCGCATTTCTAAACGGCCAGATGGACCTGACGCAGGCCGAAGCCGTGATCGATCTCATCGACGCCGAAACTGCCGACGCGGCGGCAAACGCCGCCGGGCAGGTCGCGGGCGCGATCCGAAAAAGGATCGACCCGATCTATGACAGCTGGGTCGACCTGTGCGCACATTTCCATGCCGTGCTCGATTACCCCGACGAGGATATCGACCCCTTTGCGCTCTCCGGCTACGAAGCGTCGCTGACGGCAAGCAGCCGGCAGCTTACCGCACTGCTTGCCTCCTGCCATCGGGGCCGGATGGTGCAGTCCGGCATCAGGGCCGTCATTCTGGGCAGCCCGAACGCCGGAAAATCCAGTCTTCTCAACCGCCTGTCCGGCTTTGACCGCGTCATCGTCACCGACATTCCCGGCACGACGCGTGACACCGTCGAGCAGACCGTCACATTCGGGCGGCACCTTGTCCGTCTGGTTGATACCGCAGGCATCCGCGACACGCAGGATGTGATCGAAAAAATCGGCGTTGACCGCTCGATGGAGGCCGCGAAGGACTGCGATGTAGCGCTGTATGTCCTTGATGATTCCAAGCCTATGACGGAAGAGGATCGCCGCGCGATGGGCGCGGCGCTCGAAGCGCCGGAGGCGATCGCGATTCTGAACAAGCAGGATCTGCCCGGCGCGATCGAGCCGTCCGATCTGCCGTTTTCGTACATCATCCCCGTCTCCTGCAAGGACGGCACGGGCTTTGATCTGCTGGAGCAGGCGTTTGATATGCTCTTCCCGGACGATACGCCGTGTGACGGTTCGCTTCTGACGAACGCGCGGCAGGCTGGCGCCATTCTGCGCGCAAAAAAATCCGTCGATTCCGCCGTGCAGAGCCTGCGTGCGGGTATGACGCCCGACGCGGTGCTGGTCGATCTGGAATCGGCGATGGATGCGCTCGGCGAGGTCACGGGCCGGACGATGCGCGAGGATATCACAAACCGCATTTTTGAGCGGTTCTGCGTTGGAAAATAAACCACAGAAATCAGGTTTTACTATGATCTATCTCGATAATTCCGCCACCACGCGCCCCTGTCCCGCCTGCGTGCGGGCCATGACAGAGGCGCTCACGGACTGCTGGGGCAATCCGTCGTCCGTCTACGCCCTCGGTATTAATGCCGCCCACCGTCTGCGGCAGGCGCGGCAGGCGGTCGCCGCCGCCCTCGGCGCGGAGCCGGACCGGGTGTTTTTCACCTCCGGCGGCACGGAGGCCGACAACTGGGCCATTCTTTCCGCCGCTGAACGTCTCGGCAAGCGCGGCCGCCACATCATCACGACCGCCGTGGAGCACCACGCTGTCCTGCACCCCATGCAGAAGCTGGAAGCAAAGGGCTTCGAGGTCACATATTTGCAGCCTGACCACGACGGCAATATTACAGTCGAGGAACTGAAAAAGGCCCTCCGCCCCGATACCATTCTCGTTTCCGTCATGATGGTCAACAACGAGACGGGCGCAGTCATGCCGATTGCCGACATGGTCAAGGCCGTGCGCCGCGCTTCCCCGCTGGCGCTGTTCCATACCGATGCCGTGCAGGGCTTTTTGAAGGTTCCATTCCGCGCCAAAGCGCTCGGCGCGGACATGATCTCCGTCTCCGCGCACAAGATCCATGCCGCCAAGGGCACGGGCGCGCTTTATATCCGTCCCGGCCTGCCCCTCCCCGCGTTTATAAACGGCGGCGGACAGGAGAGCAATTACCGCTCCGGCACGGAAAATATGCCCGGCATCTGCGGCTTCGGTGCAGCCTGCGCCGGCACGGATGCAAAGGCGGACATGGAACACATGGCGCACCTGCGCGATCTGGCCCGGGAAAAGCTGGCTCAAATTGACGGACTTGTCCTCATCGGCAGTCAGGCCGCGCCGCACATCGTCAACCTGTCCCTGCCGGGCCTCCGTTCACAGGGCATTATCAACTGTCTGCAGTCAGACGGCATCTATGTCTCGGCAGGCTCCGCCTGCTCCAAGGGCCACCGCAGCCACGTGCTCGAGGCCATGCATCTGCCCCCTGCCGTCATCGACGGCTCCATCCGCGTCTCGTTCTCCCGCGACAACACGGAAGCCGACGTTGACGCGCTCTGTCAGGCGCTCCTGCACGCAAAGCAGACGCTGAAGGGCTGAAAACGACACGAATCCCCGCTTGCTTCGCTGAAAACCCCAGTGAAGCAAGCGGGGATTTATTCAGTGCTGCCCCTGTAGGGGTCGATGCCCACATCGACCCATTGGGAAGTTCTGAATTCGCCGAAGATTACCGTAAAAACAGCACATTCTGCCGGGCCGATGCGATGCCCGCAGGCTAGTTTCGAGGCGCAGCCGCGCATAGCGCAGCTCTTAGCGCCGAAGTGGGCATCGGCCCCTACTCACAAAACAGAGCGCCTTCCGCAAAACAGCCGCCTCCGCTCAGTTTTTCAGGCTCTGCATCGGGGCCGGAATCCTCCCGCCGCGGGCGATAAAGTCCGCAGAGGCCTCCGGATGCACCGGCATGATAGGCGCTGCGCCGAGCAGGCCGCCGAAGGAGACTTCATCGCCGACCGTCTTGCCCGGAGCCGGGATGAGGCGCACGGCGGTCGTCTTGGAATTGACCATACCGACGGCGGCCTCGTCCGCGATGATGGCGGAGATCGTCTCCGCGCTCGTGTCGCCGGGGACGGCGATCATATCAAGGCCCACCGAGCACACGCACGTCATGGCTTCGAGCTTATCCAGCGTCAGAACGCCGCTTCGCGCGGCGGCGATCATGCCCTCGTCCTCGGACACCGGGATAAACGCGCCGGACAGTCCGCCGACAGAGCTGGACGCCATCAGCCCGCCCTTCTTGACCGCGTCATTGAGAAGCGCCAGTGCCGCCGTCGTTCCATGCGTCCCGCAGGTTTCAAGGCCCATTTCCTCCAGAATGCGCGCCACGCTGTCGCCCACGGCGGGTGTCGGGGCGAGGGACAGGTCGACCACGCCGAACGGCACGCCCAGCCGCCGGGACGCTTCCCGCGCCACCAGCTGGCCCATACGCGTGATGCGGAAGGCCGTTTTCTTGACGCACTCGGCCACCTCGTCAAAGGGCCGGCTCTTGACGCTCTGCAGCGCGTGGTACACCACGCCCGGCCCGGATACGCCGACGCTCACGACCGCGTCGGCCTCGCCCACGCCGTGGAACGCACCCGCCATGAACGGGTTGTCCTCGACCGCGTTGCAGAACACGACGAGCTTCGCGCAGCCAAGTCCATCGCGTTCCTTTGTCAGCTCGGCCGTCTTTTTGATCGCCTGCCCCATAAGGCGCACAGCGTCCATGTTGATGCCCGCCTTTGTCGAGGCGACGTTGACGCTGGAGCAGACCAGCTCCGTCTCGGCCAGCGCCTGCGGGATGGCGGCGATCAGCCGCCGGTCGCCGGAGGCCATGCCCTTCTGCACGAGCGCGGAAAAGCCGCCGATGAAATCCACGCCGCAGGTCTTTGCGGCGCTGTCCATCGCCTTGGCAAACGGAACAAAATTCTCCGTCTCGCACGCGCTTGCGACCAGCGCGATGGGCGTGACGGAAATGCGCTTGTTGACGATGGGAATGCCAAGCTCCCGTTCGATCTGGCAGCCTGTCGCAACCAGATGCTCGGCCTGCCGGCAGATCTTGTCGTGAACTTTCCGGGCGCAGGCCTCCGGATTCGGGTCGGCGCAGTCCAGAAGCGAAATACCCATGGTGATGGTGCGGATGTCCAGATGCTGATGGTCGATCATATCGACCGTGGACATGATATCGGAATGGTTCAGCATGGTCTGTCCCCTCCGTCAGATGGTGTGCATGGCCGTGAAGATGTCCTGCCGCTGGATGCGGATGGACAGGCCCATCTGTTCGCCCTTTTCTGTGACGCGGGCCTGTACCGTGTCAAACTCCGGCGCGCCTGCCGTCCATTCGACGAGCATGATCATGGTAAACGTGCGCTGCATGATGGTCTGGCTGATCTCCACGACGCTGATGTGGAGTTCTGCCAGCAGCGTGCAGACCTCGGCGATGATGCCGACCCGGTCGGGGCCGACGACGGTGATAATGGCTTTCATGTGTCGTTCCTCCTGTGCGCGGATATGGAAAAGGGGCCGTGCGGCCCCCTTTTTATTTTTAGAATTTCGTATGCTCGGCCAGCCAGTTCTTCAGTTCGCTGATGGGAACGCGGACCTGCTCCATAGAGTCGCGTTCGCGGATGGTAACAGCGTTGTCCGCCGGGGTCTTGTCGTCGCCGACGGTCGCAAAATCGACCGTGATGCAGTACGGCGTGCCGATCTCGTCCTCGCGGCGATAGCGCTTGCCGATGGAGCCGGTGTCGTCATAGTCGAGCATAAAGTCGCCGCACAGATCCTGATAGATTTTTCTTGCAGGCTCGGCCAATTTCTTGCTCAGCGGCAGGATCGCAGCCTTGTACGGAGCCAGCGCCGGATGCAGGTGCAGAACCACGCGCACGTCGTTCTTCGCCTCGTCGATGACCTCCTCGTCATACGCTTCGCACAGGAACGCCAGCGCCACGCGGTCGCAGCCGAGCGACGGCTCGATGACGTAGGGGATATAGTGCTCGTTCGCTTCCTGATCGAAATAGGTCAGATCCTTGCCGGAAGCCTCCTGATGGCGCTTGAGGTCATAATCGGTGCGGTCGGCAATGCCCCAGAGCTCGCCCCAGTCGGTGAACGGGAACGCATACTCAATATCGGTCGTGGCTCTGGAATAGAAGGCCAGCTCCGCCGGCTCATGGTCGCGCAGGCGCAGGTTCTCCTCGCGGATGCCGAGGCTCTTGAGCCAGTTCACGCAGTAGTCCTTCCAGTATGCGAACCATTCGAGGTCCGTGCCGGGCTTGCAGAAGAATTCGCATTCCATCTGCTCAAACTCGCGGGTACGGAAGGTGAAGTTGCCCGGGGTGATCTCGTTGCGGAACGCCTTGCCGACCTGGCAGACGCCGAAGGGCAGCTTGCGGCGGGTGGTGCGCTGGATGTTCGCGAAGTTCACGAAGATGCCCTGCGCCGTCTCCGGCCGCAGATAGCAGGTCGAGGAGGAATCCTCGGTGACGCCGATGGCGGTCTTGAACATCAGGTTAAACTTGCGGATGGGGGTAAAGTCGTGCTTGCCGCAGACGGGGCAGACAATATCCTCATGCTCGGCAATGAACTTGTCCATCTCGTCGAAGCTCATCGCGTCGACGTTGACCTCGTGATGCTCTTCGCCGATGAGCTTGTCAGCGCGGTGGCGGGCCTTGCACGCCTTGCAGTCGAGCAGCGGGTCGGAGAAGCTGGACACATGGCCGGTCGTGATCCACGTCTGCGGATTCATGATAATGGCCGCATCGAGACCGACGTTGTACGGGCTTTCCTGCACGAATTTCTTGAGCCACGCCTTTTTGACGTTGTTCTTGAACTCAACGCCGAGAGGGCCGTAGTCCCAGCTGTTGGCCAGGCCGCCGTAAATTTCGGAGCCTGCAAAGACAAAGCCGCGGTTTTTGCAAAGGGCAATGATCTTGTCCATGGACTTTTCGCTGTTTTTCATCATACTTCTCGTCCTCCTGACGTATATGATCAAGTTTATCCTATTATTATAATGAAAAAGCCCGCAAAGTCAACCGCGCGGCAAAAATTTGAAAGACCAGTTTTGTTTTTCCCGAAAATGTGGTATAATGCAGGAAGCAATTCGGAAAGGACATATCCATCTTGAAAGCAATCGGAAGAGTGATCCTATCGGCGATCCTTCTGGTCCTGACGGGCCTGATGATCGCGTTTGCAAAGGCCGCGCCGAACGTGGTCTTCTCGTTCTACCCTGCTCTCTCCAAGAGCATCCTGTCGGCAATCGCGTCGGTATCTAGTCTGGTGCCCATCGCGCTGTGGGAAGTGCTGACCGTTTTGCTGGCGCTGTGGTTTTTCTATACGCTCATCCGCGTGTTCACGGGACGCCGGAGCCTGCTTCGCTGGCTGTCCGGCGTTCTGCTGGGGCTCAGCACAGGCGTGTTCCTGTTCGTTGCCATCTGGGGCCTCGGGCACTTCGGCCCGTCGGTCGATCAGACGCTTGGCCTTGACGTGCGCGAATATTCCAAGCAGGAGCTGATCGCCGCAACGGCCTATTATGCCGCGCAGGCAAACGAATACGCCGAAAAGGTCGAACGGGACGCGGAAAATCTGACCGTCTACCCGGCGTTTTCCGAGCTTGCAAAGCAGGCCCCCGGCGGCTACGCGGCGCTTGCGCAGCAGTATGATCCGTTCACGGACGGACTCGGGCCAGTAAAGCCGTTGGCTTCGTGGCGGCTGTTCAGCCAGACCGGCACGACGGGCATCTTTATCTGCTTCACGGCGGAGGCCTGCGTCAACCCGGATACGTATACCGCGTGGATCCCCTTTACCATGTGCCACGAGCTTGCCCACCGGCAGGCCGTCACAGCCGAGGACGACGCGAACTTCTGCGCCTATCTGGCCTGCATGGCCTCGGAAGACGACGATTTTCGCTACTCCGGCGCGTTCGGCGCGTATATCTACTGCCACAACGCCCTGTCGAAGATTGACAAGACCGCCGCCAGCCAGATCTGGAGCACCCTGTCAGACGGTGTCCTCGCCGACATCCGCGCGGCAAACGCGCACTACGAGCAGTATGAGGGCAAGGTGCAGGACGCAGCGCAGAAGGTCAACGACACCTATCTGAAGGCCTTCTCTGAGGAATCCGGCGTCCAGAGCTACGGCGAAGCCGCCGATCTGCTGATCGCGTGGTACCTGAAAAATAATGCTTGACAAACGCAGCGGGATCGAGTATAATAACCCCGCTGATGGACAGTTAGCTCAGCTGGTATGAGCACATGCTTGACGTGCATGGGGTCACAGGTTCGAGTCCTGTACTGTCCACCATAAAAAGCTCCGAAATCAGTTGATTTCGGAGCTTTTTCTTGCACTTTTCTGGCTAAAAAGTTCAACCATATTTTTGAAGTCACGTTTTGACCCAAACCGTGACCCAAACCGCGATGTAAACTGCTCCCCAAGTCAAGGACAAAATAAGGTGACCCATTCCGCTAGCATGGATAGCTGCCGGTTATCAGGTACT
>ENA-UERK01002218-UERK01002218.1-human-gut-metagenome-genome-assembly--contig:-NODE-2218-length-12960-cov-6.798572_pt1 | contig 12960 bp, 10 predicted proteins | sample MGYA00242957_ERZ507957 | MGnify/ENA primary metagenome ERZ507957 (study PRJEB26167, sample SAMN06115538) | human gut metagenome | host: Homo sapiens | place: China:Heilongjiang | collected 2015-11-06... | reverse complement strand
ATAAACTCAAAGTTGTGATTCCTATTTTTTGGGTCTTAGAGTATATAGTTGTCAAAAGAAATAATCCGTACTCCAATCAAGGAATACAGATTTTCAAAATCAGGTTTTGTGCCTAATTGTATATCGTTGCCGAATTTAAAAAACCGAAGAGTTTGGACTAAAGAAATCTCCTGATATCAAAGAATCACGAAAGAAAAGGCAGATTGTTATTAAAGAGTCCCAACTACATTCTATCATTCATGAGACAATAAGAAGACTATTATTAAGAGCATAGAAATAAAAAATCCGTATCACTTGTTGTGGTACGGATTTTTATAGTATCAATTTACGGGGACAACATGTATATCATTGCCTTAATATTTCATTAGATCGATGCAATCGCCCTCGTTAGCCAATCGGGTGGCGGGGAACACTTCTTGCGCTTGCTGGAGAAGGGGGCGCGCGTCGGTATAGCGCGAACTGTAATGGCCCAAAATGAGTTGCTTCACACCAGCCTCTTTCGCCACCATGGCGGCTTGGCGTGCCGTGCTGTGGAATCGCTGACGCGCTTGCGCCTCACACTCATCGCCATAAGTGGCCTCGTGATACAACCAGTCCACGCCCTCCACAGCCTGAATCACTCGTTCGCTGTAAGTGGTGTCGCTGGCGTAGGCGTAACTCACCGATGCATCGGCGGCGGTGGTCAATTTCTCGTTCGGAATCACTACCCCGGCAGGCGTAACGTAGTCCATGCCTTGACGCAAACTATTCATAAAATGCTGCGGCACCTCAAAGGCTCGCACCGCCTCGGCATTCACATGCCGCATCTTCGCCTTTTCCTCAAACACGAAGCCCACGGCTGGCACACGATGGCGCAACGGAAACGTGCGCACCGTGATGGCAGAATCCTCATAAATCACACGGGGCTCTTTCGTGATGACATTGAAACGCAACTCGTAGCACCTGTCGCGGCAGAAATAATCCATCATGTTGCGAAACATTTCCGCGCCGTCCTCAAAAATATGCACCGTCACGCTGCTCGACTTCTGAAGTAGCGCCAGAGTAGATAGCAATCCGGGCAAACCGAAACAGTGGTCGCCATGCAGATGCGAGATGAAAATGTTGGTCAGTCGGGCAAATTTCAGCTTTCGCCTACGCATTTCAAGTTGGGCGCCTTCGCCACAGTCAATCATCATTACATTGTCGCGAACGTTCAGTACTTGCGATGTGGGCAAATGGCGAAGCGTTGACGTGGCAGAGCCACAGCCGAGGATATTTAATTCAAATCGGGGCATACGGTTCAAATAGCGTTTGATATATGGTGCTAAGGTAGGTATTTTTTTCCAAAAAAACGCCCTTGCCCTCAAAAATCCCCCAAAAACACGTATATTTTCAGTGCTTTCGAAGTATCGCGTCCCTACCACACCTATCCCCAATTAGAAATATTCCAAGAATTGAATTTTCGCGTTTTCGAATGATTGCATTGATGAATTATTCAAAATTTTCTTACCGTGGTCAGTGGGGTGAAATTTGCATTTTTGGAAAAAAATGGCTATATTCGCAAACAATATAAGTATAGCCTATATCCTCTACGACAATGAAACCAATCACCAACATACTCCTGATTGCAGCTATCATTTGCTACGTGTTTCTGCCTTTCCGCACGATGGACCTCGCTGGAAGTATCACGGGGCTAAGTTACTCGGCAGGACTTATAACAGAAAATTTCAGTTTACTGAAAACGATATTCGCACTACTCCCATTCATCGCCTGCTTCGCTGGCGTGGCTATCAACTCCAACAAGCACCGCTATTGGGGTGTGTTCACCGCAGCCATAATCGTTACAGGCATTGTGTTTTTCAGCAAGCCCGATTTCTTTTTCGAGACTTGGGACCTGAGCCACGACCCTGAACTCATCGGCGACCAAGCCGCACGCATGGAGGGCTTCAAGGTGAAGGAACTGAACATCGGTTACTATGCAAGCAACACGCTGATGTGGATGTCGCTGGTGTCGTGCATCATTTCGCTTTTCCCATTCAAGTTCAACCAAACGCTTGAACGCACCATCGACGACAGCATTGAGCGCAGTCTCCACCGCAGCAAAGAGGGCATCACAAAAGTGCATAAAGAGTTGCAAGAGGAAATCACACACCTCGAATCAAAAGCAAAACAAACCACCCAATCCCCAGAGTCCGCTCCGTCCACCCCTCCCGACGAAGTCTCCGAAGACCACACCAAATACATGCCCAAAAACTGAATACGGCTATATGCCGAGTGAGGCACGCACTGCCTCCAAAAGCGAATAGGTATCGATTATCGATTCCAGCGATTGCACTGTGGGTGATGTGCCGCCTTCCACTGCATCAACAAAACTTTTGATGGTGTGGAAGTAGCCTTGTGTGACTATTTGATTGTTTTGAATGGTGGGCACGAAATTATTTCTATTTAGCAAATCAATTCTGACTGAAGGCTTTGGGAGAACCTTCTCCATGGGCACGCCCATCAGCGTGGACTGTTTGCTTCGGAATTGCAAACTTTCCATTTGTTCCATTTCGTAAATGCCCTTATGGGTGTTGACCGTCAAACTCTCCCTTGCGTCGCACCACGAATAGCCTGTGGAGAGTTCGAGCACACCGCTGGCTTTTTCATGCTTGAGCGTGAGCAACAATGTGTGGTTTTCAACCTTTTCAGCGCACAACACCTCTGCTTTGCCAAACAAGAATGTGACATAATCCAATGGGTGGATAAAGAGGTCGAGCAAGGCATCGCCCTCTGGATATGCGCCTGTGAGATACTTCAGGTTGTAGCTCATATAGCCACCACACTTCTTCAACTCCTTTTTCAAAATTCGGGTAGCGGGAGCATTGCGCTTTTGAAGTCCCACTACCACAGGTGCGTGTTTTCCATCCTTTCCCATACTCAACAGCCGCATCAATTTCTCTTGAGTTTGGCATGGTGGCTTTTCAACAAACAGCGCCTTGCCGCTGCTTATCACCTGCGATGCGATATGAAAATGCGCCTGTGGCGAAACCGACACCAGCACGCCATTCACCTCATCGTCGCTTAAAATGCGCTCCAGCGAGGTGGTGGCACACACATTCGGGTAGGCGGCTTCGATGAGCGGCAACTTGTCGGGCGATTTGCAGCAAATGTATTTCAGTCCCACATGAAGATAGTCGAGCACAGGGTAAAGGTTGTTGGTGCTGTGGTTGCCTATGCCCACAAACGCATATTTCCCTTTGTATGACTGGCTCAGCTGCCTTACGCTCCGCAAGTGCTTGTAGCGTGCAATTAAATGTTCGATATATTTCATCTGTCAGCAATCCGTTTGAAATATTGTTGATAAGTTTCTTTTTTATCGCTTGTCCACTGATATTTGCCGTAGAACAGTTCTATCAGCCTTTTGGGCAACAGTTTCTCGAAATTCCGCAGCAATATCAGGTCGTATTTGCGGTGGAAATTAATCCAGCAGCCGTTACACTCCTTTGAGTGCTTGCATTGAATTTTGCAAGTGTTGCGCGAGTTGAATATGTCGTCGAGCGAGCAGGTGTGTATATTGCCCAACTTCACATCAAGGTTTTGGCACAGCGGCACATCGCCATTGGAGTGAATCACCAGTTCGCTGAATATGCTTTGGCAGCGCAGTTTGAGATTTCCGTTTCGCCATTCCTCATACAGTGCCACAAAATCGAAATTCTCTTCCGTGTCGTGTATGCTGTGCGGAATGTGTTGGATATAATTCTCCATGTCGGCGGTGAGTAGTTCGGCTGTGGTGTCGAAGAAGTCCATCGTGCCATAAATTCCGATGCGCACATCTATACCATAGCGCTTAGCCACGCCAATCACATAGTCCATGTCGGCGAAACTGTTCCACGGCGAGAGGCAAAACATCAGCGAAATCGGCACTTCGTCTTTCAATGCCTCCACCACTTCTATCACCTTGTCGTGGCCATTGCATCCACGCATCGCCTTATACGCCTCCTTGTCGCCATCAAGCGACACATACAAGTGCGCTGGCCGGTACTGACGCACGGCATTGATCACCTTTGGCGGATTTAGGCAGTTCGACAGAAGCGTGTAGTTGGGGTGATGGTTCATAAACCACTCCATGATGGCCTCTGCCTCTGGGTGGAGAATAAACTCGCCGCCTTCCAGCCCCACCGTGGTGTTTCGTGTCACGCACTTGCTTGCCATTATCTTTTTGATGTCGGAAAGCGAAAGGTGCTCTACTGGTTTTTGCCAAATGGAGCAATGCTTGCAGCGCGATTGGCATTTGGTGGTGGAGTAGAGCATCAATGTGCTCAATTTCTTGTGGCGAGGTCGCAAAATATTGTTGAGGTATAACACCCCATTTTGTAAGTAGTCTTTTGTGCTGTACATTTAGTGAGTAGAAACTTTTGTGCTTCTATCACATTAAGATGCCACAAGAGCCTAAAAGACTGCATACGCCACCATATTTTACCAAGTGAACCTAACGCCAAACGGAGCCGTAACCGTAAATGGATGCTCTGTCCAGATGGTGTGAATGGAACTGCCATTGGGTATGTACCAATTAAATGTGGGTTCGGCATAAATGCCCCAGTTTGGCGACAAATTGTATTGCACGCCCACGCCTGCACCCACCGACCATTGCCACGATGGGGTGAAGTGCCAACGGTTTTTGTAAGGTACCGTGGTGTCGGTCACATATCGCTCTTTAGCCTCACCAACCAAAGGAATATTCAGCAGCACGCCAGCCGAAGAATACACCGACCATCGTTTTGAGTGAAGCCACTTGTAGGATAGGCGGAATGGCAATCCCAAATAATGGACTTTTTGAGTGCGCTGGATATAGTATGCGCCTTCGCCCATTGTGAAATTAGACTTCAATAGCGAGTATTGCAATCCCGACTCGATGCTCCAATTCTTGCCCAGCGATTTCGTTAATGCCAATCCCAGAGTGATAGGCTTGTCGTGCTGCTCACGCACCACAATTTTGCCTGTGTTGTGCTTTGCGATGGTTATCAGTGCCGCAGTATCGGGCGACACTTGGCCACCTTTCCGCACAAGAAACTTGTAATAGTCTTCCCATGTGGAAATCACTTTTGGTATATCTGTGGTAGGTGAGTCGGTGATGTCGTCACCAATGCCAGCAAACAGTTTATAGGCGTTTTGAACCAAAGCGGGTCCCAATGAGCCAGCGGCAAGGAGTTGCCACTTGTTTTTGTGCTTCTTTGAGACATCTTCAGCCATGTGGTTTTCAAAAATTGGGATATTGTATTGTATGCTGTCGCGAGCCACAGAGTCGGTGGGAGGAATTGCGACAGCGATGTTGATTGCCGTGTCGCGAATTTCAAGCACAGTATTTTTAGGCATCGAATCCAAATCCCTATCGCCTTGAGGCATAGGGATAGTGGTGGATGCATTTGCAATATACTTGTTTGATACAGTGGGCGTGATACTTGGTTGTGTGGCAATGTCTTGCGTTTTTTTGCTTTTCACTTTTGTGCCTTCCACCTTTGCCGTCACCGTTTTCTTTTCCTCTATACCTCTCCTTTGGAACAGGTGTTTGCAAAGTGGAATCATGACAATAATCGCCGAAATCACGGCAAGCATTCGTCGGTTAATCATTTTCCGAAGCATGGCTTTTGCTCTCGCCAACTGCGACGACGAACTATGAGGCTCAATGCCCAGACGCTCGGCGATCTCTTTATGCGAAAGCCCCTCTATCACCGACATTCTGAACACCTTGCCGTAGCCCTCTGGCAAACGGTCGATGAGTTGCATGAGTTCTTTCTCTGCCAACACGGCATCAGCCGAAACTCCACTCTCCACATTCATATTATCCAAGTAGTGGGACAGTGGCATGAATTTTACCTTTCGCTTTCGCTCTAAATATTTGAGCGACACATTTTTAGTGATCGTGGCTGCCCACTCGCCAAACTTTTCCTCGTCGTTCAGTTTTTCAATGGAGTAATAAGCAAGGATAAAAGCGTCCTGAACGAGGTCATTCACCGTGTCCTCGTCTGCTTTCGTGATGCTGAAGCACACATTCCTCATTATCGGAACATACGCCTCGTAAATCGTATTTAAAGCGTCGGCATCGTCTGCTTTCACCCTTTCTATAAGCATTTTTAAATCCATGTGAGCAGTTTCGGCTTTTGTGCCTCACATTAAGAGGCGTCGAAAAGCGAAAAGACTGCATCGGGTTTTGTTAAAAAACTACAAAATTACGATTTTCTGCCCAATACACCATTTCATCACTAAGTTTTCCTTAACTTTGTGAATATCTAATTACTTTAACAAACTATTGGACAATATGAAAAAAATTTTCTCTTTTATCGTTATGGCGATTTTGGTAGCCATGAGCGGACAAGCCCAACTCACAAGCGGCAATTCAGAAAAACGCTGCGACGTGTCGTATCCTATAGCAGATTTAAGCGTTTGCCTTACAAGTAACTACAACGCACGTATCGTCTCAAAATACGTGACAGATGTGCTTATCAGTCGCCTCGATATGGAATACGACGCATCAAACTCCGATTATATGATTAAGTCGATGGAAGTGTCAGTTTACAGATATAAAAAAGGCTCATCAGGGCTCGTTGGCGATGTGCCACCCGAAGAACAGACAAAAGTTGAGCGTGTGAAATTCGTTCCCACCGACGACACTTTGCAACAATTCAAAGCATCGTTAAACATCGGCGAGAACGGCTGGGACAAGATTGTAATCCGCCAAGTGCCCAACTCCTCCGAAATCATCAAAAAATCCGACTACAAACGCTCCACCCTCCTCTAAATAACCCCTAAGGTAGTGTGGAAATAAATATCAATCCGAGTACTCAGAGCACTCCGAGTACTCGGATTTTTGTTAACACTTAATGTGCTTATCTGTCGATGCCGGGGCGTGAGAGCACGCCTTGGGTGTAGTAGTGCTTCACTTCTTGCATATCGGTCACGAGGTCGGCTGCGTCGATCAACTGCTGTGGCGCGTAACGGCCGGTAATGACCACTTCGGTGGCTGGATTCCTCTCCGAAAGCAAATCAAGCACTTCATCCACCGACAGCAGTTCCATGCTGGTAGCGATGGTGAGTTCGTCAAGAATCACCATGTCCCACTCGCCACTGCGCAACCATTGACGGCACACGGCAAGTCCGTCTTTTGCCGATTGCCTATCCCTTTCATCGGGCATTCTGTTGAGGCAGCAACCATAGCCCAACTGCTCGATATGCAGCCGCCCGAAGTCGGGGTTTGCGCCGTTGAACAGTGCTTCCGCCTTAGTCTCGTTGTATTTCATCGATTTCACAAACTGCCCAATCGCCACATTCTTGCCAGCGCACAACGCACGGACCGCCAGCCCAAAGGCAGCAGTAGTCTTCCCCTTACCATTCCCGGTATAAATATGTATCATCCTTCAGTCGTCAATTTAATACAAAGCAAATATACAATATTTTTGGCGAAACTATTTACTTTTTGGATATCCATATTAAAATGCTTGAGCCACAAGAAATAGGGGAAATGCCCCAACAGGGAGTCGTCCGACAACATCTTGCGGTATTCCGAACTCTGTGAGCAATACTCAAAGGATGCGGTGGACGCATTTGTCGGCTGGGGCAGCGAGGACTTGGAGCATTTCGAGGACTGCTATTGCGGTGAACACAACAGCGAGGAGGATTTGCTGGAGCATAGAACAGATGGAACTGATGCGTTTGACACATTGTACATTGGTTGTGAAAAGTTCCCATACCGAGAAAGTTACTTCTTTCCAACAACAGGAATTTTATAAGCGGTTTTCTCTGAATTTTGCACTATTTAATTTTTATGTACAGAGATTTTGCACATCCTCGGTATTATCTTTATAGCGGAAAACTGCGCATTTTCGGAATATACACTTTGTATGCCCTTAAACATATAGTTTTCGGCATCTTAGTTAAAAAATATTTCGTAACTTTGTATTTAATACATAAACACCGCCTTAATCGGCATAACATATCAAACTTTCTTACATAATGGAGACACCCAAATTATATAACAATACGACAGAGAAAGTCGTTGATGGTCTGAAAGCCGACTTGCAAAGCGGCTCTCGACTTTCTATTGCCGCTGCGTCGTTCTCCATTTATGCTTATCAAGCACTCAAAGAAGAACTCGAAAACATTGCTGAACTGCGGTTCATTTTCACTGCTCCGACGTTCAGCAAATCAAATACATCAAAGCAGAAACGTGAGTTTTTTATCCCGAGACTCAATCGTGAACGCAATCTTTTCGGCTCGGAATTTGAGATTCGTCTGCGTAACGAATTATCTCAAAAAGCGATTGCACGAGAATGTGCTGAATGGATTCGCCGAAAGGCTTGCTTCAAATCAAATATTACCGATGGCTTTGTCAATGGTAATTTGACGGTGGAAAACGACGAGGACCTTTTCACTTATATGCCGTTCAACGAGTTTACAACTCCAGAACTCGGTTGCGAGAAAGGCAATAATATTGCTCCGCAAATTATGCGGCTTCCATCGCCAAATGCCGACCAATTTCTCGCCACATTCAACCAAATGTGGTACGACGGTGAACGCTTTACCGATGTTACAGAAATTGTTATCGACAACATCACCAACGCCTACAAAGAGAATGCACCTGAGTTTATCTATTTCGTAACGCTCTACAATATCTTCAGCGAATTTCTCGAAGATATTTCGGAAGACGTGCTGCCAAATGAGGCAACCGGCTTCAAGTCGAGCGTTATCTGGAATAAACTCTATAACTTCCAACGTGATGCAGCTCTCGCCATCATCAATAAGTTGGAGAAGTTTAACGGCTGCATTCTTGCCGACAGCGTAGGTCTTGGCAAGACGTTCACAGCACTTTCGGTCATTAAGTATTACGAAAACCGCAACAAATCGGTTCTCGTACTATGCCCGAAGAAATTGTTTGACAACTGGATTACCTACCGTGGCAACTATGTGAACAACCCATTGGTAAACGACCGCCTCCGTTATGATGTGCTTTATCACACCGACCTTTCGCGTTCATACGGCTATTCCAACGGAACAGACCTTGAACGCATCAACTGGGGCAACTACGACCTCGTTGTAATTGATGAAAGCCACAACTTCTGCAATGGTGGTAAAGTTACTACCGACGAGAACGACGAGAATCCACGCGAGAACCGTTATCTCCAACTAATGAATAAAGTGATTAGAGCAGGAGTTAAGACAAAGGTCTTGATGTTGTCGGCTACACCCGTCAACAACCGCTTTAATGACTTGAAGAATCAACTTGCTCTCGCCTACGAGGGCGACGTGTCGAACATCAACGGACTTCTCAAAACTGAGAACACCATTGACGATATTTTCCGCCAAGCACAGGCTGCCTTTAACCGCTGGAGCAAACTTCCTGCCGAGGAGCGAACCACAAAAGCACTGCTCGACAGCCTCAGTTTTGATTTCTTTGAAGTGCTCGATTCCGTTACGATTGCTCGCTCGCGTAAGCATATCGAACAATATTACGACACAACCGATATCGGCAAATTCCCGAAGCGATTGAAGCCAATCTCTCGCACTCCTAAACTCACGGATCTTGCCGACAGCAAAACCGTTACGTTTAACGAAATCTATGGCGTTTTGAGTGAGCTAAACCTCGCTATCTACACGCCATCGGACTTTATTCTTGCGAGCAAAGCCGCAAAATACAACAAGAGCGAGGACGACGAGTATGCCAACCTTTCACGCCTCGGACGAGAACGTGGTTTGCGCCGCCTTATGAGCATCAATCTTCTCAAACGCTTGGAGAGTTCGGTGAACTCTTTCCGCCTCACGCTCGAAAGGATTAAGAAATACATCGCTGAAACGGTCAATACCATTGACAATTTCAATGGTGGCGATACGTCGGTTGATGACTATTTAATAGCCGCAGAGAAAAGTGATAACTACGGTTTTGATTTCGATGACCGCGAAGATGCAGTGCTTATCGGCGGCAAGAAGTCGAAAATCGACCTCAAAGATATGGACTATGTGCAATGGCGAGATTATCTCAGTAAAGACCTCTATAATCTCAATTTGCTGCTCGTTATGCTTGCCGACATCACGCCGGAGCACGACAGTAAATTACAGCAGTTGTTGCAGGACATTCGCGACAAATTCGCTCACCCAATCAATGGCAACAACCGCAAAATCATTATCTTCACTGCGTTCTCCGACACGGCTCAATATATCTACGACAATATTTCGCAGGTAATTCTCGACAAACACGGCATCAACACTGCACTCGTTTCGGGCGACATCGAGGCACGAAGCACATTGAAATTGCGTGAAAAACTTGACTTCAACAAAGTGCTTACTCTTTTCTCCCCGGTGTCGAAAGAACGTGACGCACTTTATCCCAATCTCAAAAATGAGATTGATGTGCTCGTTGCCACCGATTGCATCTCCGAAGGTCAAAACCTTCAGGACTGCGACTATCTCATTAACTACGATATACACTGGAATCCGGTGCGTATCATTCAGCGTTTCGGACGTATCGACCGCATCGGCTCGAAGAACGAAGTAATTCAACTTGTGAACTACTGGCCCGATATGGACCTCGATGCTTATATCGACCTAAAGGCTCGCGTGGAAGCTCGTATGAAAGTATCGGTGCTTACCGCCACAGGAGACGACAACCCGATTTCTGCCGAAGAAAAGGGCGACTTGAAATATCGTCGCGACCAACTTCTTCGTCTGCAAGAAGAAGTGGTTGATATCGAGGAGATGAACACCGGCGTTTCGATTATGGATTTGGGCTTGAACGAGTTCCGCCTCGACTTGCTCGAATATATGAAGAAGCACAACGACATCGAGCATACCCCAATGGGGCTGCATGCTGTTGTTCCGGCTTCTGACGATAACCCACAAGGCGTAATCTATGTGCTGAAGAATCGCAACAACAGCGTGAACATCGACCGCAAGAACCGCTTACACCCATTCTATTTGGTATATATCACAAAGGATTCGCAAGTGTTTATCAACCACCTCGAACCTAAAGACCTGCTCGACCATTTGCGGCATCTTTGCCGTGGCAAGGCTGAGCCTATTATGGAACTTTGCCGTAAGTTCAATGGCGAAACTCGCGATGGTTCGCACATGGGCACTTACTCCAAGTTGCTCGGCGACGCTATCTCCTCTATCGTCAAGGTAAAGGAACAAACCGACTTGTTCTCTTTCCTCGACGGCGACACTGGCTCGCTTTTCGGAAACGAAATCCGGGGGCTTGATGATTTTGAATTGATTTGCTTTTTAGTGGTGAGATAAATGATGTACGGACTGCCAAAATCAACAGAAGTCAAGAAGCCACTGCCGAAAGCTAATATTTATCAGAAATATCAGTTTTCAGCCGCTCAACGCTTGTTAATCGATACAAGCGTTGCAAGACTTGATTTTGTCAATGCCATTATTTCAACCACACTTCCTGCCGTTGCAGAGGGTACGGAAGTTAAAGGTATCTTCGTTGTAGATGTGGAACTGAAGCGTTCCGACTTCGATAGCAAGGCTATAAGCCTTATTGCTAAGGCAATTCCGCAGCGAATTATCTTCGCTTTGCGATATGCCGACAAGGTTAGGTTTGCGGCTTACCATACAAAATTCTTTATATCCGAATGGCTACAAGTCAATGATGCTTCTTTGCCATTAATCGGACTGAATTTTGACATGGTGTGGAGTAATCTTATTTCCTCGATTGGTAATTTTGAGGTAGAGCAAGAAAACACGCTCACCGAACAAATCAAAATCGACGAGGAAAAGCAGAAACTCCAACAACAAATAGCTAACTTGGAGCGTCAAATGAACGCTTCCAAGCAACCTCGCCGCAAAAGAGAAATATTTTTAGAAATTAATAAATTGAAAAACATATTATAATCTATGTATGAAACTCTTAAAGCTCTAAGCATTCGTCTTGATGCACCTGCTCAAACGCTTACAAAAGATGCTATTGCACAACTTATGATTAAAATAGTTTATAATAGCGAATACTCCATGTCAAAAAATGAAGTTGTTGACAAGTATAAGGAGTTTGTTGGATGTGATGACGCTAAGAAAGAAAGTATTATTTCAATTCTCGAATCTTTAAAAGATAAAGAATTACAATATCGCAATGGTAGATATTATTTAAGTACAGCAAAAAGGGAACAGATAAATAAAGTTCGAGAAGCTTCGGAGATCCGTTTTAAATACGTTATTGAAACATATTGCCGCCCATTCTTTTCAAATGAAGATAATGTAAAAACGTGGTTACAAGATGCACTTATAATTTTTTTCTCATATTATTCAAAAGAATGGATCGCAGATTTGTGCTATAAACAAAATACTGTTGCTCAAACAATAGATCAAGTGATTGAACAAATAGCACGAAAAACGGCTCACAACAAATCAATTTGCAAAGAAGACAAAGAGAGTCTTTTAGATTCTTTTAAACGCATTTTCACAAACTCTGATACCGATCACGAACTTGGACTACTATTGTGGGAATATGGTTCATCTCAATTTGCGTCACAACTTATTAAAAATGGAAACAATATTGACAAACTGACGGTTGAAACCTTTAGTGATGCAATATGTTTGTTGGATACAAATATTTTAATGCATTTAGCGTTATATAGACGCGATATTTCTAAAAGACTGAGTTCTATTGAGAAAATATTCCAATCGCTGGGTATCTCAGTGAAATATCTTTTCATAACAAAAGAAGAGTATCAAAACACCGTAAGCTCAAAATCTCATCAAATACTCAAATTGTTTGATTCGTATGAACCAGATGTAATATCACAGACTGATAATGAGTTCATTCAAGCTGCTCTAAAATTTGGATTTAAAGGTAAAGACGGTTTCGAAAGATTCTTTAATCAAATTCAAAAGGTGCCTACTGTTATTGATAAAACAGTTATGGTTTCGCTATTAGGAAAGCACTGAAAAAGTCGGCAAGGGGGGCGATATTGGCGTTTTTTTTGCTGATTACATATGGGCACTCTCAAC
>ENA-UERK01002214-UERK01002214.1-human-gut-metagenome-genome-assembly--contig:-NODE-2214-length-12972-cov-39.924079_pt1 | contig 12972 bp, 8 predicted proteins | sample MGYA00242957_ERZ507957 | MGnify/ENA primary metagenome ERZ507957 (study PRJEB26167, sample SAMN06115538) | human gut metagenome | host: Homo sapiens | place: China:Heilongjiang | collected 2015-11-06... | reverse complement strand
GCTGCTTCGTATATCACTCTTTACAGGAAACAGAAGAACATCATCCGCGGTAAGCTGATCACCGCCACTGCCGTTGATGCCTCTACGGAGGACAAGATGCGCAAGATGGTGGAGCAGAGAACGCAAGGTACTGTGGAGTTCAAGACTGAGGTGAACCCTGATTTGATTGGTGGTTTCATCCTTGAGTATGATACTTACAGAATGGATGCGAGCGTGAAGACTAAGCTCAACAACATTCTGACACAGCTCAAAAAGTAAAACGAAAAGAGAACGGAAAGGGTTACTTCTTTATAATAAAGGTAATCATCAAGTTCAAATTTCAAAGTTCAAATTTCAAAGTAAATAAACAATGTCAGATAAAATTAAACCAAGTGAGGTGTCTGAAGTGCTTCAGCAGCAGCTCCAGGAGGTGAATGGCTCTCAGCAGTTTGACGAGGTAGGTACCGTGCTTACCGTCAGCGATGGCGTGGCTCGTATCTACGGTCTTCGCAATGCCGAGGCTAATGAGCTTCTTGAGTTCGAGAACGGCACGATGGCTATCGTCATGAACTTGGAGGAAGACAATGTAGGTTGTGTCCTCTTAGGTCCTACTGCTGGCATCAAGGAGGGACAGAGCGTGAAGCGTACTCACCGTATCGCTTCTATCCGCGTGAACGACAACTTCTTAGGTCGTGTCGTTAACCCTCTGGGTCAGGCTATCGACGGTCTGGGTGATATCGATCTCACCGGCGCTTTCGAGATGCCGCTGGATCGTAAGGCTCCTGGTGTGATCTATCGTCAGCCAGTGAAGGAGCCTCTGCAGACAGGTTTGAAGGCTGTCGATTCCATGATTCCTATCGGTCGTGGACAGCGTGAGTTGATCATCGGCGACCGTCAGACCGGTAAGACTGCCATCGCAGTGGATACCATCATCAACCAGAAGAGTTTCTATGAGGCAGGCAAGCCTGTATATTGTATCTATGTAGCCATCGGCCAGAAAGCATCTACCGTAGCAGCATTGGTACAGAACCTGAAGGAGCACGGTGCCCTGCCATATACCATCATCGTAAGTGCTACCGCTGCCGATCCTGCAGCCATGCAGTATTACGCACCATTCGCTGGTGCTGCCATCGGTGAGTACTTCCGCGACCGCGGTTACTCAGCCCTCGTAGTATATGATGACTTGAGTAAGCAGGCTGTGGCTTACCGTGAGGTATCATTGATCCTCCGCCGTCCATCTGGACGTGAGGCTTACCCTGGTGATGTGTTCTATCTCCACTCTCGTCTGTTGGAGCGTGCCGCTCGTATCAACGACCAGCAGGAGGTAGCCGAGCAGATGAACGACCTTCCTGAGTGCCTGAAGGGCAAGGTGAAGGGTGGTGGCTCTTTGACAGCCCTCCCAATCATCGAGACCCAGGCTGGTGACGTTTCTGCCTACATCCCAACCAACGTGATTTCCATCACCGACGGTCAGATCTTCCTGGAGACCGACCTCTTCAACCAGGGCTTCCGCCCAGCTATCAACGTAGGTATCTCTGTATCTCGTGTAGGTGGTTCTGCCCAGATCAAGAGTATGAAGAAGGTGGCTGGTACGCTGAAGATTGATATGGCTCAGTATCGTGAGCTGGAGGCTTTCTCTAAGTTCTCTAGCGATATGGATGCCGTAACAGCGATGACACTGGACCGTGGTAGAAAGAACGACCAGTTGCTGGTTCAGCCTCAGTATCGCCCTATGCCAGTGGGCGAGCAGGTGGCTATCCTCTATTGTGGTGTGCACGGATTGATGCACGACGTGCCAATGGATAAGGTTCGCGATTGCCAGGATCAGTTCCTCGACGCTATGCGCAGCCAGCACGCCGACGTAATCGAGACTTTGGCTGATGGTAAGCTCACCGACGATTGTATCGCGGTGATCAAGGATACCATGGCTAATGTAGCAGGACAATATAAAGCGTAATAGCCTATGCCGTCGTTAAAAGAGATTAAGACTCGCATCGCCAGCGTCAACAGTACCCGTAAGATTACGAGTGCGATGAAGATGGTGGCATCCAGCAAGTTGCATCATGCTCAGGTAGCTATCCAGAATATGCTGCCTTATGAGAATATGCTGGAGCATATCCTGAAGAGCTTCCTGGTGAGTACTCCGAATGTGGACCATGAGTTGCAGGTGGAGCACAAGGAAATCAAGCGTGTGGCTCTCATCGTATATAGCTCTAACAGCAGCTTGTGCGGTGGTTTCAACTCCAACGTCATCAAGATGATGATTCAGGCGGTGGACGAGTATAAGGCTCATGGCATTGACGACATCACGGTATATCCTATCGGCAGAAAGGTGGCTGAGAAGGCACAGAAGCTGGGTTTGAAGATTGGCGGTAACTTCTTGGATCTTGCCGATCATCCTAATTCAGGCGCTTGTGCCGACATCGCCCGCAAGCTTGCCAAGCAGTATGCAGCTGGTGAACTCGACAAGGTGGAGATGATCTATCACCACTTCAAGAGTGCCGGTTCGCAGATCCTGACCCAGAAGACTTTCCTGCCTATCGACCTCAGCACGGAGGCGATAGGAGAGGACAACGACCGTGACCTCACATCGAATGTGGCTACGGCGAAGGCTCAGGAGTATCTGCGCAAGAAGCAGGCTAGTGAGGATGAAAGACAGCGTGCAGAGGCGCATCCTCTGAACGATGACTTCATCGTGGAGCCTGATCTGGAGACTGTTTTGGGTGTATTGATTCCTAAGCAGCTTCATCTGATGGTTTACACTGCTTTGTTGGATAGTCAGGCGAGTGAGCATGCTGCCCGTATGGTAGCCATGCAGACTGCTACGGATAATGCCGATGAACTCTTGCGTGAACTGAATCTTCAGTATAACAAGAGTCGTCAACAGGCCATTACGAATGAATTGCTCGATATTGTGGGAGGTAGCGTGAATAACTAGGCTTCCCCGTTTCATCATAAAAAAAGAGGTAACCTGGTTTTCTCCGGGTTACCTCTTTTTTTATGTCTTATTTTTTATTTGCCTGTATATTTCTTGATGGCTTTGATAAAAGTGTCGCCATATTTCTTGATCTTGAATTCTCCGATACCGCTGATGAGACCGAATGCCTGGAGGGTGGTTGGCTTCATCTTGGTTAATTCGCGCAGACTCTTATCTGATAGCACGATATATGGAGGATAGCCCTGTTCATCGGCAAGATTCTTACGGATTTTACGCAGATACTCGAAGAGCTTCTTGTCTTCTACGTTTGATATTTCATCCTCGAAAATCACACGCTCGGCATGAACCACAGGGATGCTGCTTCCTCTTGAAGGTCTGTTGACCTTTTGCTGACGAGGAGCCCGCTCTTCATTCTCAACTATCACCAGTGAAACCTGATGTTCTCCCTTGAGAACCTTCCAGCCTAATGGCGTGACTTTCATCTGGTTATGCATGTTGTACGCCACCTCGAAGAAACCCATCTGCAGCATCTGGAGCATGTATGCCTGCCAGTCGCGGACGCTCACGTCTCTGCCCACACCAAAGGTTTTCAGTTCGTTGTAGTGGTTGCGCGCCACGGCAGGAGTCTGCATGCCTCTCAATATCTCGATGCAGGTACCAATCGCCACTCTTTCGCCTGCACGTACCACGGCACTCAGGGCTTTCTGCGTGAGCACGGTGCCGTCGAAGGTGCGTGGCGGATTTTTGCACACATCGCAATGACCGCAATCCTTTGCCGATGTCTCGCCGAAATAATTCAGCAGAATTCGGCGGCGGCACACTCGTGATTCGGCGTATTCCTCCATTCTCTGCAGTTTTTCGAGATTCACGGAACGCTGTCCGCTTTCTTCGCAGAACGAACGGAGGGTGATGATGTCGGCTATCGAATAGAAAAGCACAGTGTCGGCTGGTGCGCCATCTCTTCCAGCTCTGCCTATCTCCTGATAGAAACTCTCTATGCTCTTCGGCATGTTGTAGTGAATCACCCAGCGCACGTTGCCCTTGTCGATGCCCATTCCGAAGGCGATGGTAGCGCAGACCACCTCTATCTGGTCCATCTTGAAACGCTCCTGCACCGAGGCTCGCTGCTGGGCAGAGAGTCCGGCATGATAGGCTTCGGCATTGATGCCATGCGACTGGAGCGCCTCTGCCACCATCTCCGTGTTCTTGCGCGAGAGGCAGTAGATGATGCCTGCTTCTTCGGGGCGACGGGCGATGAAATGGTAGATGAACTTCAGCTTCTCCTTCTTGGTGCTTTCCTGACGCACGGAGAGACTGAGGTTGGGACGGTCGAAGCTGCTCACGAAGGTCTGTCCGTTCAGATGCAGCTGGTTGATGATGTCCTCGCGGGTAATCTTATCGGCTGTAGCCGTAAGCGCCATCACCGGAATGCCACGGAATTTCTCGTGAAGGAGTCCGAGCTGGGAATACTCCGGACGGAAATCGTGCCCCCACTGACTGATGCAGTGGGCTTCATCCACGGCGAAGAGCGAGATCTTGATGTTACTGAACAAATAAGGTATCTCGCTGATGAGTTTTTCGGGAGAAACATAGAGCAGCTTGAGTTCGCCAGCTTCGCATCGTCGACGGATGATGACATCGTCGGTGACGTCATTACCGCTGTTCAGTGCCTCGGCAGGGATTCCGTTTGCCTTGAGTGCCTCCACCTGGTCGTGCATTAAGCTGATGAGGGGCGAGATGACCACGGCAGTGCCTTCCATCGCCAGTGCCGGAACCTGATAGCAGAGGCTCTTGCCTCCGCCCGTAGGCATGAGCACGAGGCAGTCGTGGCCCTGCATCACTTCCTGGATGATGGCCTCCTGATTCGGGCGGAAGGAGTCGTAACCGAAGTACGATTTTAATATCTCGTTGATTTGCATATCTCTTAACTGTTTTTACATCTTTTTCGTTAGAAATTCCTGCAAAGTTACTAAAAAAACGGGATATTTATTACATTTCCTTCTATAAAATAAGAAAAGTAGGCAGAAAAGTTTGAAAATTGAAATAAAAGTCGTACTTTTGCGGTAGAATAAAGGTTTTAAACATGGCAAATTGTAATGTAAACACCCAAGAGCGCTTCGCTGACATCCAGATGCTTCGTTACGAGCTGAAGGGTTTTGACGAATTGTCGCTCAATCAGAAATTGTATATCTATTGCTTGTCAATGGCTACGCTGATGGGACGTGACATCACGTTCGATCAGCAGGGAAAGTACAACCTGCGCATCCGCAAGACCCTGGAGGCAGTCTATCGCCACTATAAGGGAACAGGAGAGAAGGCAGAGACGCTGGCATCTGATATCAGCGAAAGCGGAGAGTCTTCTGGAAAAGATATCTGTGAAAGCGAGGATTTCAAGGCTTTCGAGGTTTATCTGAAGCGAGTATGGTTCGCCAGCGGCATCCATCACCATTATGGCTGCGAGAAATTCAAGCCGGGATTCTCTGAGGAATTCTTCTATGAACTGATGGAGAACATCAACGAGGCGGAACTGCCGCTGAAGCGTGGAGAGAGCAAGGAAGACCTGCTCCGACTGCTGGTACCCGTGATCTTCGACCCCGAGGTGATGCCGAAGCGCGTGAACCAGACGGATGGCGAGGACCTGGTGCAGACTTCTGCCTGCAACTTCTATGAGGATGTGACCCAGGAGGAAGTGGAGCGGTTCTATGCCAAGATGAAGGATGCCGACGATGCCACCCCGCCTTCTTACGGACTCAATTCCAAGCTCACCAAGCGCAATGGCGAGATGGTGGAACTGGTTTGGAAAGAAGATGGTCTTTATGGTGAGGCCATCAGAGAAATCGTATCCTGGTTGCTCAAGGCACAGAAATATGCCGAGAATGAGGGACAGAAGCACGTTATCGACCTGCTCGTGAAGTTCTATCGCACGGGTGGTCTGGAGGATTTCGACCGATATAGCATTGCCTGGGTGCAGCAGCATGAGGGCATGGTGGATTTCATCAACGGATTCATAGAGGTATATGGCGACCCGCTGGGACTGAAGGGTACCTGGGAGGGAATCGTGGAATACAAGGACTTGGAGGCTACCAAGCGCACGCAGACCATCAGTCAGAATGCGCAGTGGTTTGAGGACCATTCGCCAGTGGATCCCCGTTTCCGCAAGCCGGAGGTGAAGGGCGTTACTGCCAATGTAATCTGTGCGGCGATGCTCGGCGGTGAGGAATATCCGGCTTCGGCCATCGGTATCAATCTGCCTAATGCCAACTGGATTCGCCAGGAGCACGGTTCGAAGAGTGTGACCATCGGCAACCTGACCGATGCCTACAACAAGGCGGCGCAGGGCAACGGATTCAGAGATGAGTTTGTTATCGACGAGGAGACCATAGCACTGATGAACCAGTATGCCGATATCACCGACGACCTGCATACAGATTTGCATGAGTGCCTGGGTCATGGCAGCGGTCAGCTTCTGCCTGGCACCGATGCTGATGCCCTGAAGGCGTATGGCAACACGATAGAGGAGGCGAGGGCTGACCTTTTCGGCTTATATTATGTAGCCGACCACAAATTGGTGGAATTGGGATTGACTCCGAACGACGAGGCTTACAAGGCGCAGTATTATGGTTATCTGATGAACGGACTCCTCACGCAGACCATCCGCATCAAGGAAGGCGATAAGATTGAGGAAGCGCACATGAGAAACCGTGCCCTCATTGCCTGGTGGACACTGGAGCATGCCGAGGGAGCCGTGGAACTGGTGACAGAAGAGATAAGCTATGCTTCTGCCGAGGATGCCCTGAAGGATTCTGAGGGTAATATCGTGACCACCCGAACCTATGTAAAGGTGAATGATTACGAGAAGCTCCGCCATCTGTTTGGAGAATTGCTTGCTGAGATTCAGCGTATCAAGAGCGAGGGTGATTACGAGGCAGCCCGCCAGTTGGTGGAGAAATATGCCGTGAATATAGACCCAGCCTTGCATCGCGAGATTCTGGCAAGATACAAGAAGCTGAATCTGGCTCCATACAAGGGCTTTATCAATCCGAAGATGACGCTGGTGTTTGATGAGGAGGGCAATCCTATCGATGTAAATCTCGATTACGAGGAGAGCTATACCGACCAGATGCTCCGCTATTCAGAGGAGTACGGAACGCTATAGATAGTTAATAGTTAAGAGTTGATAGTTTATAGGGCAATCTTGCTATAGGGTAATTTTTGCTATACGGCAATTTTGCTATACGGCGAAGCCGCTATAAACTATTAACTATAAACTTTAAAAAAAACGATGACAGATAATAAGAACGAGGAATTTCCGATAGTAGATGAAATGGGCAATATCCTGGGTGCCATCACCCGAGGTCATGCCCATGATGGAAGCAAGATATTGCATCCTGTGGTTCATCTGCATGTATTCAACAGTAAGGGAGATTTATATCTCCAGCACCGTCCGGCATGGAAGGATATTCAGCCTGATAAGTGGGATACTGCCTGTGGCGGACATGTGGATTTGGGCGAAAGCGTGAACCAGGCACTTCATCGTGAAGTAAGGGAAGAGCTGGGTATCATGGATTTCGAGCCGGAGAGCTTAGGACACTATGTGTTTGAGAGTCAGAGAGAAAAGGAACTGGTATATGTGCATCGCTGTGTGTATGATGGCGAGGTGAAGCCGAGTCAGGAAGAGTTGGCTGGCGGCAGATTCTGGAGTAAGGAAGAAATCAAGGAAAATATCGGAAAAGGTGTTTTCACTCCGAATTTCGAAAACGAATACCAGAAGTTTTTCATGTTATAAGGTCACGCAGATTTCGCAGATAACGCAGATTTTTTGATTGACTCTTTTTATGTCCCACAGCTTCCACTTGTGTCCCACAGATTCCACAGATATACACAGATTTTTGACCTAAAATCTGCGTCATCTGCGAAATCTGCGTGACTATACATCATGCAGTTCCGGTTACTCGACCGAACAGGTCGCTTTCCGTTTAATTCGTGCGTAATCCGAAAAGCAAGAATGTTTCCGATAACTCCGCGTGAGATCCGATGAATAAAAATTATATCTCGAAGATACCCTTGAGTGCTCCTCTTGCGATATTCTCGAAATCTTCTCCGAAATCGCAGAAACGCATCACGGCATTGGCGGCTGCATGCTTCACACCCATGTTGTCACCCTGAAAGGCAACGGAAGCCTGGTCAAGGAACTCATTGATGCCACGCTCGTTAGGCTCCTTGCCATTCGCAAAGAGACGGGCTAGAAGCTGGAAACCGGCTATTTCGTAAAGCGGTTTGTCGCTGGCTATCCATTGATAGGCAATGACAGGCGCATACTCCACATGCTGCAACAGGTTGAAGGCAAGCATTTCAGCCATTTCCTGGCTCTGCACCTGCTCCATCCAGATATCCGTTATCTCGGCAAGCATCTTATCGGCAGGCATGATGAGGGTGGCAAGAATCTTGCACTCTCGGATGTCTTCCTTCCAGAGTTCGATGGCGAGATCATAGTCCTTGCCGTATTCCTGCGCCATCTTCTTCAATTCATAGAATGGCACACCCCAATTCAGTTTATATCCCAAGCCCTTGTCGCGCATGGATTGCGAACCCGGACCGTTCATCAACAAGCGAAAGCTTCGCTTGATAGTCATCAGTTTCTGATGTGTTTCTTCGTTCATTATATTTAGAGTTTATAATTTATAGTTTATAGTTGATAGGGCATTCTTGCTATTATTTTACGTTATCTTTCTATAGACACTATAGACATCTTTTGTCTATACGGCGTAGCCGCTATTAACTATAAACTATTAACTAGATTAAAGCTTTAATACCTTGCAGAACATTCCGTCGAACTGCTCCTCGATATTCGCTGGCTTATGCTTGAAGATGCCGAAGATGGCACTTCCGCTTCCGCTCATGGCTGCATATACGGCACCCAGATTATAGAGCTTCTGCTTGATTTCGGCAAGTTCAGGATGCATCGCAAAGATAGGAGCCTCGAAATCGTTGATGAGCTCCTCCTTCCAGGTCTCGATAGGCTGGCGTACGATGTCGCGGCAGCACTTGGCTGGCTGTTTCGGGGTGATGGCAGCATAGGCATCCTTGGTGCTTACGGCAATGTCGTCGCGCTTCACCACCACAATGTAATAGCCCTTCATGTTGTCGCCAGGACCGCTCACCGGCATCAGCTCGTTTCCTATACCCTCAGCATAGCAGGCTGTATCTCCATCCTCAGGGTCGGCACTGATAAAGTAGGCGCAGTCGGCACCGAGTTTGGCAGCATATCTCTCCATCTCCGGTATTCCGATGTTGAGGCGGAAGCGCTCGTCGAGCAGACGGATCATGTAGGCAGCATCAGCCGATCCGCCACCCATTCCAGCCTGCGAAGGAATACGCTTTACCAGATGAGCATGGATGCGAGGAATCTTGAAGTCGGCAGCAATCATATTATATGCCTTCACCACCAGGTTCTTCTGCTCATCACAGTCTACGGCATTACCCGTAATCTTCAGGTCGCATGGTACCTCGCTTGGAAATTCATCGCCCATCAGCTTGATTTCCAGGGCGTCGGTAAGCGGGATAGGGTAGAACACGGTCTCCAGGTTGTGGTAACCGTCAGCCCGCTTGCTTACTATGTTTAAGCCAAGATTAATTTTGGCGCATGGAAATGTAATCATAATCAATATTGTTTAAGAGTCGATAATACTAATATCATTATAATATTGATGCAAAGATATAAAAAATATCCCAATTCCTGCTCATTTCCTATAGAATATTTTCCTGGCAGCATTAAAAATATTAAAATCATCCCTATTTTGCAATATCTTTTGTATCTTTGCAAAGTGTATCCTCATTTCAGAAAGAGAGATTCCGCTTAAGGGAAAATTTATTTTGAGTTAAGTCTAATAATATTTAGCCTTAAGTCTAAAAATATTTATCCTTAAGGCTAAATAAATGATTAGATAAAAATAAAAAATAAAATAGCTATGAAGAAAGGTGATAAAGTAAGATTCCTGAGCGAAGTGGGCGGCGGAAAGGTGGCCGGCTTCCAGGGCAAAAACATTGTGTTGGTAGAGGATGAAGATGGATTCGAGATTCCGATGCCTATCAACGAGGTAGTGGTGGTAGAGCAGGACGACTATGCCATGGGCAAGATGATTTCTGCCAAGATGGATGCCAAGCAGAGAGCGGAGGAGCATGCCAACACCGAACTGCATCAGGACAGCCGAAGCATCAAGGCTATCCTGAACGAGCACGAGAACGACGTGGATATGAACGTAGAGGAATATGATGCTGCCGACCGCGAGATTACCTTCGTGAAGCAGGTGCAGGAGCGTACGGGCGGCAACAAGCTCAGCGCCTATCTCGCCTTTGTGCCTATCGACATCAAGGACGTGACCAATACCCGCTTTGAATCGTATATGGTGAACGACAGCAACTACTATCTGCGCTACACCTATCTCGTAGCCGAGGGCAATGCATGGACCCTGAAGGCTGAAGGCGAAATTGAGCCGAACACCAAACTCTTTATCGAGGAATTCGGTCGTGAAGCCCTGAACGAGATGGAGCACATCGCCATCCAGCTGATTGCCTATAAGAAGGACAAGCCTTTCCTTCTGAAGCCAGCCACGGACGTTCAGTTCCGCCTCGACCCGGTGAAGTTCTACAAGCTTCATCTCTTCGAGGAGAATGACTTCTTCGAGACGCCAGCCTATCTCTTCACCATCGTAGAGAACGATGAGGTGGCACGTCCGCTGGTTATCGATTCCAAGCGATTAAAGGAGCAGATGTACAAGGACGAGAAGGTGATAGCCAACACCAGCAAGAAGAAGAGCAAGAAGGATGACGGTACCCTCGTTATCGACCTTCATGCAGATGAAGTGCTTGAAACAACTGCTGGAATGAACTCTGCCGATATTCTTCATTATCAGATGGATATATTCAAGAAGACGATGGCTGAGAACAAAAAGAACAAGGGACAGAAGATTATCTTCATCCACGGCAAGGGCGAAGGCGTTCTGCGCCAGGCTCTCATCCATGAGCTGAACTATCGCTATAAGAACTGCACCTATCAGGATGCTTCTTTCCAGGAATATGGATATGGTGCCACACAGGTTACTATCCGATAAAAGTAATCATAAAGTTCAAAGTTCAAATCTCAAAGTTCAAAGTAACATGAAGTACGGATTTATTAAGGTGGCAAGTGCCATCCCTGCCGTCAAGGTGGGCGATGTCATCTTCAACACCCAACAGATAGAAAACCAGATAGCCCAGGCGGAAGGCAAGGGCGTAGAGATCATCACTTTCCCGGAATTGTCCATCACTGGATATTCCTGTCAGGACCTCTTCCGCCAGCAGATGCTTCTGGATTCATCCGAGCAGGCAGTGATGATGCTGCTCGATTTCACCCGCAAACTCGATATTATCTCTATCGTGGGCGCACCGGTGATAGCAGGCGACCTGCTGCTGAATTGCGGTATCGTGATTCAGCACGGACAGATCTTGGGCATCGTGCCAAAGACTTATCTGCCTAACTACAGCGAGTTCTACGAGAAGCGCTGGTTTGCCTCTGCGCAGGACTTGCGCGATTGCGAGGTTCGCTATGCCGGACATAAGGTGAAACTGACACCCGATGTTCAGATATTCCACACCTTCGACGGCGTGCAGTTTGGCGTGGAGATATGCGAGGATGTATGGGCTCCGGCTCCTCCTAGCAACAAGTTGGCGCTGGCTGGTGCCGACCTTATCTTCAACCTCTCTGCCAGCGATGAACTCATCGGAAAGCACAACTATCTGAAGAGCCTGCTGAGTCAGCAGAGTGCCCGCACCATGACGGGTTACATCTACAGTTCCTGTGGTTTCGGCGAGAGCACGCAGGATGTGGTTTATGGCGGAAATGCCCTGGTTTACGAGAATGGAGTATTACTTTCACAGAGTGAACGTTTTTCTCTTGACCCTCAGATGGTTATTGCGCAGGTTGATGTAGAGAAACTCCGTTCGGAGCGTCGCACCAATTCCACCTACGTCAATGCCCAGCGCAACATCAAATATTCGGTTCTGGGCGGACAGTTCAATATCCGAAACATCGATGCTGAGCCTACCGAGAACGAGCGTGAATTCGTATTGGAGCGCGAGGTGAATCCGCATCCTTTCATTCCTACCAGCAGCGATATGAATGCCTCCTGCGAGGAGATTTTCAATATCCAGTTGATGGGTCTTGCCAAGCGCATCGTCCACACCCATGCCAAGACGGTGGTAGTGGGCATCAGCGGCGGATTGGATTCCACTCTTGCCCTGCTCGTCTGCGTCAAGGCATTCGATAAGCTGAAGATGGACCGCCGTGGCATCGTGGGTGTTACCATGCCAGGTTTCGGAACCACCGATAGAACATATAATAATGCCATCTCGCTGATGAAGAGTCTGGGCATTACCATCCGTGAAATCAGCATCGCCAAGGCGGTGACCCAGCATTTCGAGGATATCGGTCATGATGCCAGCGTGCATGATGTAACCTATGAGAATTCGCAGGCACGCGAGCGTACGCAGATTCTGATGGATCTTGCCAACAAGATGGGCGGTATGGTGATAGGCACCGGTGACCTTTCTGAGCTGGCTCTGGGCTGGGCTACCTATAATGGCGACCACATGAGCATGTATGGCGTGAATGCCAGCATCCCTAAGACCCTGATCCGTCATCTCGTGAACCATGTTGCCGAGAGTGGGGTAGATGAGCAGAGTCGCATCACCCTGCGCGACATCATCGACACGCCAATCAGTCCAGAGCTGATTCCTGCCGATGAGAACGGAAACATCAAGCAGAAGACAGAAGACCTTGTGGGACCATACGAACTGCATGATTTCTTCCTCTATTACTTCCTGCGCTTCGGTTTCCGTCCAGCCAAGATTTACATGTTGGCTAAGAAGGCGTTTATCGATACCAAGCTGGAGCGTGTGAAAATCAGCGACAACGATCCTGATTCCTACGATGAGGAGACTATCAAGAAATGGCTCAAGACATTTGTTCGCCGTTTCTTCAACCAGCAGTTCAAGCGAAGCTGTCTGCCTGATGGTCC
>ENA-UERK01002212-UERK01002212.1-human-gut-metagenome-genome-assembly--contig:-NODE-2212-length-12982-cov-19.732197_pt1 | contig 12982 bp, 8 predicted proteins | sample MGYA00242957_ERZ507957 | MGnify/ENA primary metagenome ERZ507957 (study PRJEB26167, sample SAMN06115538) | human gut metagenome | host: Homo sapiens | place: China:Heilongjiang | collected 2015-11-06... | reverse complement strand
CTCTAATCTGCTTTTTCCTCATTTCCTTGTCACTGCCAACTAAAGCCAACGACTGCCACAACCACTTGAAACTCAAACCAAATGCTCTATTTTGCTATTTTTTGCCTTTTTAGGCGTTCTTTTTATATAAAAAAAGCCGCGGAACTATAGAAGGTGAGATCACCTCGGCAACTACAGTTCCAACGACCAGTCTAGTTTAATTTATTGGTTCCCGCATACTATTTGTATAGTAAATGATAATTATTTTATTACCTATTTCATTGATATTTAAGGGGCATTTATATTACGAAACGATATGCGCCCCGATACAGATATATGAACTAAACTCTTCTAAGTCTTACTATTGATAGATGAATTCAAACTTCTTAGCCATTCCTTGGTTGAAGTTATCAGCCTTCAGCCAGAAGCATCCCTTTTCACCTTTTTGGGCATTGCTGCGCACATTCCTCAACTTAAAGGTATATGTATACTTTCTTTTTCCCTCCTCCAGAAGAGTTCCAGAATTTCTCCTGATTACTTCAGCCTTATAGGTAAACCAGCAGTTTGTCTTGCAGCTGCCATCCGTTTCGGCTTCAGTATCACCTATTTCTACCTTCCAGTCCTTTGGATTGATATCATTGGATGCGATTTTGAAATTCACAGGCAGCAGTCCGTCAGGATAATCCTTAGGAATGGTGATGGTGAAATCTCCTTCGCTGTTCAATGTTGCGCCTATATTCTTGGCATTTTTGAAGTCATAATTAGCCTCACTCACACTATAGAGATGGATGTTTCTGTTGAGTCCATGCTTCTTGTCGATGAGGTGGATGATGCCTTCTCGCCACGTCTTGTCTATCTTGTCCAGCCTATAGGTGATGGTACCGGTACCGGTCTTTGAAGCTTCATTATAAGTATAGCTGGTAACCACTGGTGCATCTGCAGTTGCGTATGCCAGATTCTGGGTCCATAAAGCCTCGAAATCGGTAGGTTGCTTCGTGTCGGCATCGCTACCCTTATAAGTGAACTGTACCGTCTGCTCAGTATTTTCACCTGTATTTACTGTCTTATAAGTACCTCCGACGATAGCAAGTTCGTAATTTCCATCAGTAACGCCCGGTACAATCTGTTCTACTCTAATCCAAGGGTTATTGACCGGTGCACCTTTTATCGCTTCCTCAGAACTTCCTTTGCCATAGCTTTCGTCCAGTTTGTCTATGATGATTCTGTATTCATAGTTACGCTTGATGGCGTATGGCTTGTTGTTTTTATCCTGAAGGTATATGAAATAGAATTTACCATTATACTTTATAGTAACCTTAGCAGGGTCAGTTGGCAAGTTACTTTCTTCAAAGGCTGCTGTCGGATTGTACATTTGCCCATTGCTACCTTTCAGTCTCTTAGTGCTTACGGCTGGTGTTATATATGTAGGATTCCATGTCCAATCTTTGCCTCCTGTAGTATCATCGAACTTCAGACTGTCTCGATTGAATGGTGCTATAGTTCCGAATTCTACACCATTGAAAACAGATATTCCGAAATCGCTACTTTTAAGGTTCGCGTTTGCTTTTTTTGCCGCGTCGCTCCAAACGGCAGAAATCTTCGCTCTATCTCTTATAAGATGGATGATGTAGTCTTTTTGTTTGTCGGTATTGGTAAGATACTCCTTCAGTTGATTAGGGGTGTCTCTTTTGATGTATCCCCAATAGCGAGTCATCACATGTTGCAGTTCTGTATGATTTGTCTCGAAAGTTGTCATAAGCATGTTTTCATGCATTCCTACCCATTTCCATTGAACGTCATGCCCATCTTTATCTTTATCGTTAAGGGAATTATATTGAGCAGTAGCGTTAGCTACTAAGTGGATACGAGAAGTCTTGTTTGGGATTTCTGCATTGAATTCTCTAAGTACTGAACTTCCGTCCCCATTTATGTCACCTCCTGATACAGCAGTACTGTCTTGCTCAGCTTTTTTCTCACTTGTGATCCAGTAATAACCATCATTGTCTCTATAAAATCCTTTGATGGGGTTGAAGTTATCTTTAATATTTCCAAAACCAACAAATTGGCCTTCGTTGTCGAAGCAGAATAGTTTTAAATCATCTTTACTTCTAATACCTTCGTTCATGTAAACAGTACTTCTTGTAGCTGTTTGCTTCTCGAAGCTAGGTATGGCTATATTGAAGTGAGCGGTATAGTAACCATCTTCAGCCTCGTTGCTTGAAGTCTCGTTGTCTACTATACAATCAGTGCAGGCTGTCAACATAAATGTTAACAGCACTGCTATCATACCAATATGTAATCTTATTTGTTTCATATCATTAACCTTCTTTATTCTATACCTTGATCCTCTATTTTCTCGATTTCATCTGGTGTCAAGTCATGTACGCAACGAACATAGGCTCCCTTGTATTTAGCGTTACTTTGTTTTTCAGACTTATCGCCATCGAATGTCCAGTAGGATTCACCTTGTAACAGATCATTAGGAATAGCGTTATTGCCTGATTGTAAACTAATAATTTTTTTAACCTCTTCTTTTGTAGGCAAACGCCAACCGCTTAGATCAAGATCCTCGCCTTTCTTTATCTTAGCCTTTTCTATGTACTGTTCACAGTATTTCTTGGCTTCGTTGTTGCTGCCTATTGATTGCAACCTACTATTGTTGGTTGAGGCAATGATGAAAGCAGGTGATACCGTATTGTCATTTTTATCTGATGGCTTTGCCACGCTATAGGTGTTACTACTCCTTGTCACTGAGTGTTGAATCGTGTATAGGCGTTTATTTTGCCATTGATTCAAAGTACCCGTACTTTCTACATTGAGTGAGTAGATACTAGGGTATTTTTTTACAATGATTTTTTGTTTCTTGTTTGATCCGTTTACACAGAGATTGAAAGTGCAGTATACAACGGTGTTGTGTGCTGGATATCCAGCGCTGATTTTTATGTAGCCGCAATTTCCGTCACCAGTCGTAGTGTTTCGTTGTGATTCTGCACCTCCTGGTTGGTTGATACTGTTATCATTTTCGTGTTTTGTTCCGTTTGAGTCGAACGAATAGTATACGTAATCTTGTATATTACATTGTGCTGATGCCATCCATTTTATACTTTCATCTATCTTGTTGTCGTCCATTCCTTTCATACTGATTGTGGTAGGATAAACTATCAGATAGTCAGCCTTGTCGCCTTTTACCTCAGTTTCTTCTCCTTGCGTCCATTTCGTAATTTGCCACTTGAGATAACCAAGGTCGTCATCGTAATCAATATCTGTATTGGTATCCAGATACTTGATAACGGCATTGACGGTATAGATATAGTTGCGCTCCAGCTTCTTGTCGCCTTGCGGATCACGTACTGGAATATCCAGATGCTTGGTAATGGTTGTCTTTGCATCTGTACTTTTTTCGAAAGTAACATCTGCAACAAACTGTGGCATATCATCTTTCCCGTTCCATGTTGTGGAATAGCTGTAAGTTGTTACCTTATAGATATCATTACCGTTTACATCTTTTTCTGCCGTTGCTTCATACTCCTGATTATCTTTTATGATATTGGGAGTAGCAGGTTGACCGGCAAAGATAGCTGTATTGGTATTGTAATTGATGAATTTCCACTTTACTTCTTTAATATGGTAATCCTTCACCGTAGAAGAGATGTTCAGCTTGATTTTGGCTGCCGCTCTCACCAGTTCTACCGGAATATTCTGTTCCGGATCTTGAGTGATGGTATATTCACCTTGACTGCTCATTAGGAATTTCTTGTCGTTTACCATGGTAGCTGGCTTCCAGATGTCTTCATCCTGCTGGGTGCAGGCTAGGAGTTCTGCCAGATTCTTACCCTTGAGATTATCCGTTGCATTGGCTACAGCATAGTAAGGATAAGTTTTATCTACATCTAGATGGAGTGCCGATTTCCAGTTGCCCGAACCCAGTTCCTCTGCTTTGTTCTCTGCTGGGGTAGAGAACTGACGGTCTATTCTGAGTTCGCTGGATGTTGGTTCGAACATCTTAAAGTCAAGAGAAGACAGAGTTTTTTCATGAAGATTCTCTTCTTCCTTCACTCTTGTGGTCTGCAGGTCGTTGACCATGGGAGTCATGCTCAGCTGTTGTGTAGCCGAACCGTTTCCCAGTTCGTCTTCAGCCGAGCATCCTGCCATGAGCCATCCTGCCGTAAGAGCCAAGATGCATTTTGCGAATCTTATGTCTATATATAACTTCTTCATGATGAATGTTATTTTCTGTTGTCTTTATAATACTTGTTCAAAGTGAATATCCTTACCGGCGAATTTGCCCTCTTCACATCCTTTATAACGGAGTCCCGGATTCAGGATAAACTTATCATTTGGATATTTGGTCAGGAAAACCTGCGCCTTTACATTATGTGGCTTTGCCAGATCCAGTCTGTTCTTTGGCACGACATAGAAGTAAATCGTTTTCTTCTCACCATTCTCATTGATGATGAAGTCATCTATATGATAAGTATATCCAAGTATATTGTTTCCATTGTTTTTGTCTGTAATGATTGGATCGTAAACGGGTTCTTTTTCTTCATAATTACCATTCTCGTCACATCTCACGAATCCGAACATCGGGTTGTCTGTCTGGAGTATCCAAGGTTTGCCATTGGTATCGATGTCCTTGAGCGTAATCATCGGTCCGCGTTTAGGGAAACCGTAATATACCTTGTAGCCCCAGGCAGTCTGATCTCCGTCAGGGATAACCACGTTTGTTGAGGCATCGATGAAATCGAATGTTCCTCCATCCTGCCATTCCTGGATAGTAGGAGTAACGGTGAGTTTGCCCATCTGTCCGTTGAGGAAATACCCATAAACTACCAGTTCTCTGTTTCTGATGGCATTTCCGTCTGAAAGAATATTGAAGGTCTCGCTCTTCTCGGTTGCTCCGCCATCTAATGAATAGTAGATGGTGCCTCGGATGGCTTTGTTGGTCTCACGGAGATAACAGAGATTATAAGAACCAATGCCTGCCTTGTAAAAAGCATCCAGATATTCTTGGGCTGACTGGTTATTCTTTTTGATGAAACTCTCAGGATTATCCACTTCTTTGATATCCTCTACACCAGCCAGTTTCAGAGCGGTTGATACGTAAGTCGTACCGGAGTTGTTATATTTCTGGCTGGTTACGTCCTGGGTGTAACCATTCTCGTTATATATCGCTTCGTCGGGAAAAACATAACTGGCAGTAGGAATGGTGTTGCCTTCTACCTCTATTTTTGTTACCTTTACCTGACTGGTATTGGCATCATTACCCGATTTGCGGGCAAAGTAAAAATGGAGTTTCGAAACGGCGCGTACCAGAGGAATCTTGATGCCTTTGTCTTTGGCTCCTTCTTCTGTATCAGCCACATGGCTGTCTACAGAGATTTGAGTGATGGCACGGGAGATAGGGAGTCCCTTTCCGGCTGGCACTTCTTTTGTTTCTGCAGTACCATCTTTATTGATACCGAAAGGTGAGGTAAAGCTGACTTCTTTCAGATCTTTGCGGGTAACAGAACTGAGGTCTTTGCCTTTCATCTGGTCCGGCATGTTGATGCTCTCAGAGTTTGCCAGGATGTAAAGGTCGATGTTCTTTACTTCTTCGCCGCCAATCTTTCTCAGAAATCGGAGGTTCAGGGTATAGTTACCGTTCTTCACTTCGCTCAGCGTTTCTGCTTTATAGGAGATAGGAGTGGCTTCTTCGCCGGTATTTGATTTGAACACCCACACCTTGATGTTGTGGATGTCGCTCTCCTGAGTAGGATTCGCATCAGTTTCATTATCAGCAAGAACCTTTCCGCTAGTTTCTCCGGCTCTGGTACTGTTTCCGGTGCCGGTAGAGAAACTGAGGCTCAGATAGGCATTGTCGCCTAGAGCAGTTTCTGTATTTTCGTTCTCTGAACAGGATGCCATTGCGCCTACCATGAGCAAGGCAGCGAGTGCCATACACACTGGGCGTGTCATCTTGATCAAAGTAGATTGATAGCGTTTCATATTTTCTTTCTTTTACTTATACTGATTTCTTTTCTTATTTTCCCAGGTCGGTATTCTGAAGATTCAGAACCCAGTTGTTTACCTTGATTCTTGCATCCATGCTGTAGGTAGAACTTGGAGCTGGCACGTAGAATACCAGAGTGTAATGGTCCTGGCGGTCCAGATACTGCTGGTCGCTCCAGTCTTTGCCGTAGCGGTCGCTGGCACAGAGTGAGAGGAACCAAGGCAGGGAGTGGTTGAAGATGACTTTGTTGATGCGCTTGTCGGTGATGACGATGCGCTTGTCATCATATTGGCTGGATCCGTCGGCAGCGCGACTCTTGTTGTCATCTTTGGTTTCGAACATACGTGATGATGACAGGTCGTAAACCAGTGCCTTTTCTACGTCTTCGCCTTCTACCTCGGTCTTGCCGCTGTGGTTTTCTACCAGTTTCTTCTCATAAGGAAGATAGGTAATAGCCTTTGGCTTTACCTTGTCGCCCTTATAGTCGAGTAGGGCAGCGGAACCTTTGATTTCTACATCGAAGTTTTCGGCTGTAAATCCTTCCTGGTCGGCTTCGAATGGGAGCATCACCACGCGGTATGTTTTGGTACACTTCATCAGACTCAATTTTCCCTGTACATCGTTTTCTCCATCAAAGTTGAGGGAGTCCTGTGCGGTATAGAGTGCGGTGAAGTGCTTGTCGTTTACGGATTCTTCTTCGTTTCTTTTACCCATTTCCTCTTGCAGGTCGTCGATGGTAGAGATACCTGGGGTAAGTTTAGTAAAGCTAAACTCGGTCTCATCATCACCTTCGGCTCTTGTTCCCGTTGCGGCAGGCTGCTTGTCACGAGCCAGGCAGACGAAGGTATACTTGCCTGCCTGCAGGTCTGTAATTTCCATCTTATGACCTGTTTCAAACTTGTCAGCCGACTCGGTATAGTTATCTACGAACTTACCGTTCTTGTCGAATACATAAACGTTGAGGTTCTTCACCTCAGCAGAGAAAGCATCAGCCTCCTTCACATTGTAAGTATAGTCGAATTTGAGCGACAACTTAGCAGTAGGGCAGCCCGTGATATCATCTTTCATGCATGATGAAAGAGAAGTGAGTGCGATGGCTGAGATGCAAACCAGCTTGCAACATTTGTTTTTGAGGAAATGTGCCATATTCTTTATCTTTTATAATCTTTTACTTTTACTTATTTTATATAGAGTGCCGTAGGTAGCGAATATCTTTGCTTTATCAGCTCTCTGTTTCGTTGCCTTCGGCATCGTTATTTTCTAAGGATGAAAAGTGCCAGTCTTTCGGGTTGGGGTATGGCGGCACGTCTTTGTATCTCCCGCCTTTTATACATGGGCGGCAATGTTAGTTATCTTTTAAGAATGTTTTCGTTCTTTTCAGAACGAACGTTTGATTGATAAACTCTCGGAGGAGGATTGCTCCCCCGAGAGTATTGGTATATATATAAGTATTTATATTTTATCTGTCTGGTTTGACGGAATATTACTGCAAGTCAACGTCCTGAGTGCTGAGAACCCAAGGGTTAACAGAAACCTCAACATCGAGATAGAACAAACCATCCTTGTCAGGTGTGCCGTTAGGAACCTGGGCACCAACGTTGAAGACATTATTTACCTTCAACTGGTAAACAGTATTACGCTGGATAGCGTTATCATAATCGATGAACTTGTCTTTGATTGCCATCTTGTAATAAGTCTTACCTTGGTTGAAGATCTCGATATTATACTTCTGGCGGAGTTTGTCCAACTCAGCTTCTGAATCTGTAGCCCCCTTTGCATCTTCCACCTCTTTTTTGAGAACATCTGCTTTCTTGTTTTCGAAGAGACCCTTAACATCGTTGTAAGCAGCGAAGATATCTTCAAAACTTGTGTAGATAATGTTGTTGTAACGATAGAATGTTCCATCTTCTTTTGGGAAATCTCTATGCTTGCCCTCTTCATCCTTCAATGTAACCTTATATTCGAAGTACATTGAGGTTGCTGCATCATTATTGTTGTTCTCAAATACATAGTCCTTATGTTTGTCTTTTTCGTCCTTTACAATAGGATTGAAGTATTTTGCATTCAGGAACAAAGTCTTGGTACCAAACTCACCAGTTGGCTGGATGTATTTGAAACCTGTTGCTGAAGGGATGAGGAGCTGTGGCTGTGTCTTTGTATAGTCCCACTTCTGCATGATGTTTGTAGTGTTGGCAACGTTAGAGATAGCATAGCGAGTCAACTCAATCTTATCAACTTTTGCTATCGCATCAGCCATTGCCTTCTTCTCTGCTTCAGTCGCCTTATGATTCTCATCTGTAGGATAAGGTTTGATACTAGTCTCATTAGATGTTGGCTGGTCGATACGTGCAGTAATGCGCTCCAATTTGATGGTCTTGTTAACCTTTGCAGCATTGGTTTTTGACTTGTTCTCATCTTTGAATGTTACAGTATAGCCATTACCGTTTACTTTATTGTCGTTTTCATTGAACATAGCAAAATTGTTGGCTTTTGCATAGTCGCCTACGAACTTGTTATCTTCAGTTGCTGTAGTTGAGAAAGTGCTGTTCAATGGGTCGTTGCTGTCGGCGTTAGCCAAGAAATATACCTTGTATTCTGCACCAGCAATTACGTTCTCAACAGGAATTTCAAGCTGTGTCTTGCCAGTTTTGTCCCATTCCAAGTTTTTAACCTCCTTGCTGAAAACAATCTTGTTTTTTGAGTCCATCAAGAAGAATTTACCACTTGTAATTTTAGACTCTGCTTCAGAAGCATTATACTCATTGCTCTGAACAGTTCTTGTACCGCTAGCATTTGGAGTCTGTACTGTCAAAGTCATGTAGAAACCATCTACCTTCTCCTGACCAGCGTTACCAGCCAAATCATCATTACTGCTGCAGCTAGTGAATGACAAAGCTGCGGCTGAAACCAAGCTCATTACGAGCAAATTCATTTTTTTCATAATCTTTTTACTTAATACAAAAAAAGTTATACAATATATTTAATTAATTCTTATTCTCAAAATTAAGTTTCGCACATATTGGCACAATCCGCTGAAAACAGATCGTATTTAACATCATCTTTTATCTTATACTTATATAAATAGAAAGTAAATAGTTTCTTTAAAGTGCCTGGTTTACTTTATCCAGGTTTTCCTGCGCCTCCTTCAAACCACCGGCAATAGCTTTCTCAAAGTATTGCTTGGCTGTCTGATAATCTTCCTTCATGGCAGCCAGACAACCGCGGGCATTGTTTGCCTCGGCGCTGTCGCCTGCTTTCAGGAGATATTTCTCTGCACTCACCTTGTCGCCACGTTCGATGGCTGCTGAGGCTGCATTGAGATTGGCAAGCTTATCTTCAGGGAACATTCTTACTGCTATGTCGAATACATTGTTGAATTCGGCACTACCCTTAGGATAAGTCTGGGCTACCAGATACATCTCCTGGAGAGAGAGCTTCTGAGGACGGGTCTTGATAACCTCTCTAGCCTTTTCTACATTGAATGCCTGAACATCATATTCTATCGTATAGTCGGTACGGCGAAGTGAAGGCCATACATTCTGCAGGAGATGGTGATAAGCCTGAGGAGCCTTCTTGAGCAATGCTTTCTCTTTGGCATCTGGCTGCATGTTGCTGTTGATGATTTCAAGTGCAGCTTCCTTCTGAGGGACATCATTCTCATTTACATACTTGATGGTTCCCGCCCAGTCCTCCGCTGTAGCTGTGGTCGCAAACAGTTTTGAAGAAATTGGATAGGTCTTCAGAATATGCTGCAAAAGTGCCTGTGTACGATTAAGCGACAACTTGTTATTGTTGGCATATCCGCCCTCTGGTGATGCATAGCCGTGGAGGGTTATCTTGGTGATGGTTACATCCGAATCGTTCTTTACGAGGTCGAGAGTCTTGCGGATATTATCCAGTTCGCTGGCATTGTTGCCCAAATTGTAAAGGATGTCCCACTTGTTCACCTTGAAGTTCAAACGGGCAGAACCATTCTCCTTTCTTGCTTTTACGGCTTCTGCCTTAGGCTGGACATAAGCGTTGAAGAGATTCTTCGGAGTAGAGAAAGCACGTCCTTCCGGATTCAGAATACCTTCGTCGAGAAGTTGCTGGTTGCAACCGCAGGCATCATTGCTGATGGCGAAGTTTGAGTTCTTCATCCAGTCGCTGAACGGTGCGGCATATTCATAATGAAGCGTCTGTGCAGTCTTGTTCTTACGGAGCGCCACGATGAGTGGGTTTGCCGTAGCGGTTTTCTGGTTACGCTGATAATAGATATATCTCTTTTTACCCATCACCTCAACGCTCGGCATGAAGAGCGTATCCTTTTCGTTGAGGATCATTGGGGTATAGATGAGACCGTTGTTGCTGGCAAGCTGGATGTGGTCGAGGTTCAGGTCCATAGCCACTTTCACCTGGTTGCCAACCTTTTTGATTGTCTTATTCTGGATTTTCAGATTCTTGTAAGCCTGCTGGGTATTATCGGCTGATATAGGAAGAGCGATAAGCAAGGCTCCGAACATACTACCTATTATATTATATGTATTCATGACAGATTCTTTTTAAAAAACATACACTAAGTTGAGGGCAGCTTTCGTCGGGCCCACATAGTTGTGTGCCTTGTCATCTTCAAGTTTATCTCCGCATTGTGCACAGTTAAACTTATCTGCCTTAGAGTAGATATAGCCTACGCCAAGTTCAGCTTCCAGATTCCAATGTTTCGAGAGAGCCCAAGCATAGCCGTAAGCTACACCTGCACCGATAAACCATCCTTCATACCGATAGTCTTTCAGCTTAGAGAAATCAGTGCCCAGGAACTTGAAGTCAAGATCCATGCCACCGATGTTGTGAGATCCACCCAAGGCATGGAAGCCGATGAATGAACCCATCATTTTGTTACAGAACCAGTATCTGGCCTCTGGCTGAACGAGCCAGTGTTTCCATTTCTTGTTCTTTGAAAACGTCCAAGGATTGTAGTTTCCGGATACGTCAAGTGTCCATTTTGGTGAAAGACCGAATTCAACCCCCAAGTTCATGGTTGTCGTTGCATCATACAGCAAGTTGGTCTTTACCGCTGCTTTCTGCGCTAGAGCAGGACAGATAAGACTGCCGAGTGCCACTAACGCAATTAAAATCCTTTTCTTCATACCTCAATTAATTTTTATTGAAAAAATACATTGAATGATTTAGAATCACCTTTTACTTACTTATACTCTTTATTATAATGATCACCAATACCTGAAGTTACTGAGAACTCTTGTTTCCTGAAGTCTGATTTCCACTGTTTCTTTTTTACTTCCAGTTTACTTTCAACTTACTTTTTAGCTCATCTGTATCTCAAATTTTTGGTTTACGGCTGCAAAAGTATAGTGAATATTTAAGACGACCAAACTTTTCTACACTGAAAAATGCCTCTTTTAACAAAATAGTACACTGATTTATTCTTAAAATCGTTAAATTTGCACGATTTTCTTATATTTGAACACGAATTTATGATATTATTTGTAATTTTGCAGCCGAAATCAATAATTCCCTAAAAATGGCAATTTTCTAGAAAAAGAGCCGTTTGACTTACGAAAGTATAAGTAAGATTTAAGAAAATAACCAAAACGAAATGAAACTGAAGAATGACATTGTAAACCTGATTGTGAGGGTTGAACATCATTTATGCCCTCAATATTGTGGTGTGGTAGACCGCCGACGCATTATCGCCTTTCTACTTCTGACGATAAGCGAGCTGGTTATCATACCTTATCATATTATGCTCTTTTTGCTGCTGAAAGAACCTTATGGTTTAAGCCTCTGTGGCTTGCATACATTCGTGTTCTGCATCCTGCAGTTCCTGATCTGGAAACGGAAGATAGCTTTCGTGAAGGGTATTTCTTCTCTTTATCTTCTGATGTTCGCCAAACTTGCTCTTGATAGCGTATTTTGCATTAATTTCGGTTTTGCTAATGATAATTTGAGCGTTATCTGCAACCTGTTTGTCGTCTTTATCCTGGCTATTACAGCGTTGAGCCAAACCTTGTACAAGACTTGCACCATCATCACGGTGGGTATGATACCGATATTGCTGATATACCTGTTCACCACTCCGCTTATGCCAGCTCTGTTCAGTATGAAGACTGTTTTCCTGGGTTTCATGATGCTGGTTTATGTGGCAGTATATAATATGAGTATTGTAACCAAGGGATTGCGCCAGCCGAAACGGATGGCTCGGGTTGAAAACAAGGCGTTGAATATGCTTGCCGATTTGAAGGATAATCAACCGGAAGCAGCAGAAAGCCTGATGAAGCGTCTGACTCCTGATGTCCGGGAGAAGATTATTACCCATGCTTCTGAACATCTGTTTAATGAAGAATTGAATAGAGTGGCGTGGGATCAGGTTTGTGATGGGCTTACGTTCAGCGAAAAGGAAATATGCAAGCTGATTCTCCAGGGGCGGACTTTAAAGGAAATTTGTGCAGAACTCAATAAGAGTGAATCAAATATCACCAGCCAGCGTTGCCATATTCGCAAAAAGTTGAATATGGACCGTCGCGATGATTTAAGGAGAACCTTGGAAGTAAGGTTCTATGATGCGCAGAAACAAGTAAAAAAGTCAGGAGCCGAGAACTCCTGACTTTTATGGATATTCTTATTCCCAGATAATTATTCTTCCAATCTGAGGAATGCTTTCGGAAGATACAGGATAATGTCGCTGGCGATGAGGCTCTCTTTGCCCAGATCTTTAGCAGCAAGATCGCCTGCCAGACCATGAAGATGCATACCCAGGCGACAGGCATCTTCCTGTTTGTATCCTCTTGCCAGAAGACCGGTGATGATACCTGTCAGCACATCACCGCTGCCTGCTGTTGCCATGCCACTATTGCCCGTACTGCAGAAATCAATCTTTCCGTCGGGGTGGCAGAGTGCAGAATAATGTCCCTTTAATATAATGTATGCTTGGAGTCGTTCTGCCAGTTCGCTTGCCTTCATCAGTCTTTCGGTACAGCTGCTGCTCGCATTGCCGGCAAGCCGGTCGAACTCCTTCGG
>ENA-UERK01002207-UERK01002207.1-human-gut-metagenome-genome-assembly--contig:-NODE-2207-length-13004-cov-3.581109_pt1 | contig 13004 bp, 9 predicted proteins | sample MGYA00242957_ERZ507957 | MGnify/ENA primary metagenome ERZ507957 (study PRJEB26167, sample SAMN06115538) | human gut metagenome | host: Homo sapiens | place: China:Heilongjiang | collected 2015-11-06... | reverse complement strand
AACAGCATCAATTTAACTTCAGTTTGTAACATTTTTCACATTTATTATACTAACAAATATAAATACGCAGATTTGTATATTTATACATTTCAATCATACCATAGCACATCAATCATATCATATCATATCACATTTCAATCATACCATAACGCATAGAGAAAGGCAATATTAATGGAAACCGAACAACGGTTAACGGTTTTTAACGCGCATAAAAATACTTTTTCCTATGTTTCATTTGTGACATTCGTTTTTTTTCAGTTACTTTGCAAGAACATAAGATATAACTAAAAACATATTACTTATGACAAACTTAACAGACACAGAAAAGCTGTGTGGTTTGAAACGTGCCGACTTTCAAACCACAATAAACGGAAAGAGCACCGATTTGTTCTTTCTGAAGAATAATGCCGGCAACGTAGTAGCCATCACAAATTATGGCGGAGCCATCGTTGCTATTATGGTACCTGACAAAGATGGCAAACACGCTAACGTTATTCAAGGACACGACAATATTAAAGATGTAATAGAGTCGCCCGAGCCTTACCTCTCAACCTTGATAGGCCGTTATGGCAACCGCATCTGTAAAGGCCAGTTCCAGTTGCACGGCAAGCATTATCAGTTGCCCATCAACAACGGCCCCAACAGTTTGCACGGCGGAAAGAAAGGCTTCAACGCCAAGGTTTGGGACGCACTGCAGATGAACGACAGCACACTGGTCTTAAAATATGTAAGCCCCTATGGCGAGGAAGGCTTCTCGGGCGAGGTGCGCGTCACCGTAGTATATTCGTTTAACGACGACAACGAGTTGGGCATAGAATATATGGCCACAACAAACAAGAAAACCATCATTAACCTTACAAGCCACGGTTTCTTCTCGCTGGCAGGCATTGCAAACCCCACCCCCACCATCGACAATTTGGTTTGCGAAATTAATGCCGACTATTATTTGCCTATCGATGAAACCTCAATTCCTACTGGCGAAATACGCTTTGTAAAAGGCACTCCCTTCGATTTCAGACAACCCAAAACTGTGGGACAAGATATTGATGCCGACAACGAACAGATAAAGAACGGTGCCGGATACGACCACTGCTTTGTGCTGAACAAAAAAGAAGAAGGCGAACTGAGCTTTGCTGCCAAGATTACCGAGCCCATAAGCAGACGCACCATGGAGGTGTTTACCACCGAGCCTGGCGTACAGGTTTATACCGACAACTGGGCCGATGGCTACAAAGGTCAGAACGGAGCCACCTTCCCACGTCGCAGCGCCATCTGTTTCGAGGCACAACACTTCCCCGACTCGCCCAACCACCCCTATTTTCCCTCTGTAGTGCTCGAGCCTGGTGGTCAATATGCGCAAAAAACCATCTATCGCTTTGGTGTAGAGGCATAACTGCGTATCATTCGAAACGAAGTAAATACACATTAAACATTAATAAAACCAAAATCAAAAAAAAACAAAAGAAATGGGAAATAACTCAACAAAACAAAGTAGCATCATTGCCATTATTGTGATGATGTTTCTCTTTGCCATGATTTCGTTCGTAACCAACCTGGCAGCGCCCTTCGGCCTCATCTGGGGAAACCAGTATGCTTGGGCAGGAATGATGGGTAACATGATGAACTTCTTGGCTTACCTCTTCATGGGTATTCCTGCTGGTATCATGCTTACAAAGATTGGCTACAAGAAAACTGCTATCCTGGCAATGGCCATCGGCTTTATTGGTCTTGGCGTGCAGTATGTATCAAGCATCGTTGGTGCCGACACCGTAGCCATCACTATTAAGGGAGAGGCCATCATGCTTAACCTTGTTATCTACCTGATTGGTGCTTTCATCTGTGGCTTCTGCGTATGTATGCTTAACACCGTTGTTAACCCCATGCTGAACTTGCTGGGCGGTGGTGGCAACCGCGGTAATCAGCTTATCCAGACGGGTGGCTCACTCAACTCGCTTTCAGCTACCCTCACCCCCCTCTTCGTGGGTGCCCTCATTGGTAGCGTAACCAAGGATACCGCCATGAGCGACGTTTCTCCGTTGCTGTTCATTGCTATGGGCGTGTTTGCTGTATCAATCATCATCATTGCTTTCGCAACCATTCCTGAGCCACACCTCCAAAAAGAAGGAGAGAAGAAGGAAGTTATGGAGCACTCTCCACTCGCATTCCGTCACACCTTGCTTGGCATCATTGCAATCTTCTTCTATGTAGGTATTGAGGTAGGCATCCCTTCACAGCTCACCTTCTATTTGGCACAGCCCGTGTCGGCTGGTGGCGTAGGTCTTGCTAACGGTGCTGCTATTGGTGGCGCTATCGCTGCCATCTACTGGATGCTGATGCTTGTAGGACGCTTCTCAAGCTCTATCATCAGTGGAAAGGTATCTACACGTGCACAAATGCTTTTCGTTACAACAACAGCTATCGCACTGCTACTTATCACCATCTTCTTGCCTGGCGACCTCACAATGAGCATGCCCGCATATAGCGTTTCAGATGGTTTCATCATGACATCAGGAGTTCCTGTAAAATGTCTGTTTATCGTGCTCTGCGGTCTCTGCACATCTGTAATGTGGGGTGGTATCTTCAACCTCGCTGTTGAGGGTCTGGGCAAATACACAGCAGCTGCTTCTGGTCTCTTTATGACCATGGTTGTAGGTGGTGGCGTTATGCCGTTCATCCAGAACCTCATTGCTAACGAAGCCGGCTACATTGCAAGCTATTGGCTCGTTGTTGCCATGCTCGCATACATTCTCTACTACAGCCTCGTAGGATGCAAGAATGTAAACAAAGACATACCTGTAGAATAATCAATCAAACACACAATGGCTTGCTGCCCGCTACATACTGGGCCGCAAGCCATTGATATTACTATCGAAGCCCCTTTCTATTACTCTATATTATTAATCCCACCTAACCAAATTTTCATTATGGATATCAAATTCGTAAGAAGCCGTTTTATCAAACATTTTGACGGAAAGACAGGAAATATCTACACTTCTCCCGGACGTATCAACCTTATTGGCGAACACACCGACTATAACGGTGGTTTCGTGTTCCCTGGTGCTGTTGACAAAGGCATTATGGCTGAGGTACGCCCTAACGGAACAAACACTGTAATGTGCTATGCCATCGACTTGAAAGACCGCGTAGAATTTAAGATTGACGACCCTGAGGGTCCACGCACCAGCTGGGCACGCTATATCTATGGCATCGTACAAGAAATGAAGAAGCTGGGTGTCGACGTTAAAGGTTTCAACACCGCATTTGCGGGTGATGTGCCTTTAGGCGCTGGTATGTCGTCATCAGCAGCCTTAGAAAGCTGCTTCGCCTTTGCTCTGAACGATTTGTTTGGCGATAACAAGGTGAGCAAGTGGGATATGGCGCTGGCCGGACAGGCTACCGAGCACAACTACTGTGGCGTAAATTGTGGCATCATGGACCAGTTTGCCAGCGTGTTTGGCAAAGAAGAGTGCTTGATGCGTCTCGACTGCCGCAGCCGCGAATTTGAATATTTCCCCTTCAAGCCCGTTGGCTATAAGCTGGTGCTACTCAACTCTTGCGTAAAACACGAGCTGGCAGGCTCACCCTACAACGACCGTCGCAACAGCTGCGAAAACGTTGTGAAACACATTGCCGCTAAGCATCCTGAAGCAAAATTTGAAACACTGCGCGACTGCACATGGGAGCAGCTTGACGAGGTAAGAGCCGAGGTAGGCGAAGAAGACTACAAGCGCGCTCACTTCGTTTTGGGCGAGAAAGATCGCGTGCTGGCTGTATGCGACGCTCTGAACGCTGGCGACTATGAAACTGTAGGCCAGAAGATGTATGAAACACATGAAGGCTTGAGCAAAGAGTATGAGGTATCATGCGAAGAGCTCGACTTCTTGAACGACATTGCCAAAGAAAACGGCGTAACAGGTAGCCGTATCATGGGCGGTGGCTTCGGCGGATGCACCATCAACCTGGTGAAAGATGAACTGTATGATAAGTTTATCGCTGACGCCAAGGCTAAATATTCAGCCAAATATGGCAAAGAGCCTAAGGTTATTGACGTTGTCATCAGCCAGGGTTCGCACAAAGTGTGCTAAACCCACGCTAAAGATAAATCGACATAAACCATACTGATACATTAAACAACGAGGGGTGTACCGTGAGCAATAGTTCGCTGTACTCCCCTCGCCTATTTTCTGCGCTATTTCTAACGTCGTTTCAAGAAAAAGCAGTAACTTTGCACGTATGAAAAAATTTGGTTTGTATTCAATACAATATATATTATTACTCTTCATGATGTTGCCCCTATGCGCAGTGGCACAAGACAACCTCAACGTACAGTGCGAAGACACCTGCACACACATCCACGGCATTGACCTCAGCCACTATCAAGGCGAGGTGTTTTGGGAAACCATTGGCGACAACTCGAAAATGGCATACGTGTATTTAAAAGCTACTGAGGGCGGCGACAACATTGACCAAATGTATCAACTAAACATCAACTTAGCGCACCGCTATGGTTTAAAAGTGGGCTCGTATCATTTCTTTCGTCCAAAAACTGAACTGAAGAAACAATTGGAAAACTTTAAGGCGCAATGCAAGCCACGCGACCAAGACCTTATACCCATGATTGACATTGAAACGAAAAGTAGGCTAAATACTGACGAGTTTTGCGACTCGTTACTCAAATTTCTTGATATGGTAACCAAAGCATATCACCAAAAGCCCTTGCTATACACCTTTACCAATTTTTATAACAATTATTTGGCAGGAAAGATTAATGGCTATCCGCTAATGATTGCACAATACACCACACGCGAACCAGAACTTATCGACGATCGCGACATTACCATGTGGCAATATACGGGTAAAGGACGCATCAACGGCATCAACGGATATGTAGACAAGAGCCGTTTTATGGGTAAACATGGCTTGCGAGAGATACGTTATCAACGCTAAATGAGAGATTAAATAAAAACGGATAACAAAATAAAAAAGAAAGGAAACAAAAATATGGCAATGATTAAATGTCCTGAATGTGGACACGCTGTTAGCGACAAAGCACCTGTTTGCCCCGCTTGCGGCATCGAAATAGCTGGTCACATTATTACATGCCCACAATGTGGCAATGTATATCTGAAGAACGAACCCGAATGTCCTAAGTGTCATCATCTTACCACTCGAGCCACCCTGCAAGAAGAAGGCGCACCCACACCTTCAACAAACACGGCAGCACCCACCACATCGGCAACTACCGCAAGCGATAACACAATAAACGACGAGAAAGAGCCCAACACCTCTTCAAAAAACAAAATGCGCATCGTGCTCATCTCACTCGTCGTGGCAGTGGTAGCAGTAGCCATTTGCTATGCTTTTTATAGCAACGCACAGAGCAACAAAGAAAGCGAGGCTTACGAGTATGCTATGAGCAGTAGCGACCCCATGGTGCTACAAAGCTATCTCGACACCTATAAAGATGCACCCGAAGCGCACATCGACTCTATTCAGACACATCTCACCCTTATTAAACAAATGGGACAAGACTGGACAAACGCTGTGGTAACAGGCACAAAAAGCGCGCTGCAGCAATATCTTGAACAGCACCCCGACTCGCCCTTCAAGGCACAAGCCATGCATAAAATCGACTCTATCGACTGGGCCACAGCGCAAGCCGAAGGTAGCGTAGAGGCGATGGAAGCCTATATTGAAGCTCACCCCACAGGCGAATATATCAACGAGGCTAACGAAGCGGTAAAAGGACTGAACGCACAAACTGTACAGCCCGAAGAAAAACAGGCCATCAATGGTACTTTCCGCAACTTTTTCAACGCACTGAACAGCAAAGACGAAGACCTACTAACCAGCACCGTATCGCCACTGATGACGTCGTTCCTCAACAAGCCCGACGCTACCCGCTCTGACGTGGTAACCTTCATGCAAAAACTGTACAAACCCACCGTGGCCAGCATGACATGGATGTCGATGGCCGACTATAAAATCAGCAAGAAGGAAATTGGCGACACCCAATACGAATATACCGTCAACTTTACAGCTGCACAGGTGTTAAAGGGCACCGATGGCAACGAAACAAAAAACATGTATATTATCAAGGCAAAAATAAATCCCGACTGCCAAATTTCAGAACTCTCGATGAAGAAAGTTGTGGAAAAATAAAGACAGAAGTAAAAACATAAAATGATTTCTATTGAAAACCTCAAAGTGGAGTTCGGCGTCAAGCCATTGTTCCACGATGTCAGCTTTGTTGTTAACGATAAAGACCGCATTGCACTGGTAGGAAAAAACGGCGCAGGAAAATCGACATTGCTAAAAATAATAGCTGGACTGCAAAAGCCCACTACTGGCAATGTGGCCATTCCTACCGACACCACCATTGGCTATCTGCCACAGGTAATGAACCTACAAGACGACACTACCGTACGACAGGAAACACAGAAGGCGTTTGCCGACATCGATAAGATAAAAGCAAAGGTTGACAAACTGAACGAAGAACTGGCTTCGCGCACCGACTACGAATCGGAAAGCTATATGCAGCTGGTAGAGAAATTCACCAACGAACACGACCGCTATATGATGATGGGGGCCGAAAACTATGAGGCAGAAATAGAGCGCACGCTAACAGGTTTAGGTTTTTTAAAGACCGACTTCGACCGCCCCACCTCCGAGTTTAGTGGCGGTTGGCGTATGCGTATCGAATTGGCAAAAATATTGCTGCGTCGGCCCGATGTGCTACTGCTTGACGAGCCTACCAACCACCTGGATATTGAAAGTATTCAGTGGCTGGAACGTTTCTTGCAACAAAGCAGTAAGGCAGTAATGCTGGTGAGCCACGACCGCGCCTTCATCAACAACGTTACAAACCGCACCCTGGAAATTACTTGTGGACAGGTTACCGACTATAAGGTGAAGTATAACGAATATGTTACACTGAGGGCTGAACGCCGTGAACAACAGCTACGGGCTTACGAAAATCAGCAAAAAGAAATAGCCGACATCAAAGACTTTATTGAACGTTTCCGCTATAAACCCACGAAGGCCGTTCAGGTGCAAAGTCGTATCAAACAGTTAGAAAAGATTGTACCCATTGAAATTGATGAGGTCGACAACTCGGCTCTTCACCTCAAATTTCCCCCTTGTCTGCGAAGTGGCGACTACCCCATCATTTGCGATGAGGTAGAGAAAAGCTATGGAAACCACACCGTTTTCTCAAACGTAAACCTCACCATTAAACGTGGCGAGAAAGTGGCGTTTGTAGGTAAGAACGGCGAGGGAAAATCGACATTGGTAAAATGTATCATGAACGAAATAGCATATAACGGCACGCTAAAGATAGCACAAAACGTGCAGATAGGCTATTTTGCGCAGAACCAAGCACAACTGCTGGATGGCGAGCTCACCGTGTTCGACACCATTGATCGCGTAGCACGTGGTGAAGTGCGCCTTCGCATCAACGATATCTTGGGCGCCTTCATGTTCGGTGGCGAGGCTTCTGAAAAGAAAGTAAAAGTGCTGAGTGGTGGTGAACGTAGCCGACTGGCCATGATACGTTTGTTGCTTGAGCCTGTGAACCTGCTCATCCTCGACGAGCCCACTAACCACCTCGACATGCCTTCAAAAGACGTGCTGAAAGAGGCTATACGCAACTTTGATGGTACTGCTATCATTGTAAGCCACGACCGTGAATTTCTTGACGGATTGGTATCGAAGGTATATGAGTTTGGTGGAGGCAAAGTGAAAGAACATCTTGGCGGCATTTACGACTATCTGCAGGCACACAATGCCGAAAGCATTGAGCAGGTGCAACTGTCAGCACAAACCAATAAAGCCACAGCCAACACTGCCAAGGAAGAGTGTACCACCACATCTGCCAAGCAAAGCTATGCCGAACATAAGGAGCAACAAAAGCGCATCAGAAAGATTGAACGCGCTGTTGACGAAGCAGAAAAGGAGATTGAACGTTTAGAGAACAAACTAAAGGAGATGGACGAGAAACTCTGTCAGCCTGAACATGCTACCGACATGGCTCTCATCAACGAATATACTGAAACAAAAGCGGCCCTTGATAAAATGGTAGATCAATGGGAAACGCTGTCAGAAGAATTAGAAGAAGCGAAAAGCTAATTCGTAATTTGCTATTCGTAATTCATAATTCGTAAATCATAATTTGCAATTCATAATTTGCAATTCGTAATACGTAATGGGCTGCGCTTTATACTTCATTCATCATTCGAAATGAGCGCAGCCCATTAGAAAATACTCAATAAAACGAAACTCATCATGGAGATAACGCCTATCGCCTATTTCAAGTCGCCCTTGAAAACAAAGTTCGGATTGCCCAAGCAAAGCGGACTGGCCCAATCGTTGCAAGGCAAAATAGTATTTACGCCCGAATGGCGCGATGCCGAAGCCTTGCGTGGAATGGAGGGCTTTGATTATCTCTGGCTGATATGGGCGTTTTCGGCCAATAAACACAAGGCCACAGGTACAACCGTACGTCCGCCAGTGTTAGGCGGCAATACACGTATGGGATTATGGGCTACGCGTTCGCCATACCGACCCAATAATATCGGGTTATCGGCCGTGAAGATTGAGCAGATAGAGTATGACAGCGCAGAAGGACCTGTTATTCATGTTAGCGGAGCCGACCTAATGGATAGCACCCCTATCTTCGACATTAAGCCCTACGTGCCCTATGCCGATGCCTTTCCAGATGCCCGGAGTGGCTTCACAGGTCTTGACAAAATAAAGACCTTACAGGTTGACATACCACAAGAGATAGAACAACAGTTAGGTTCGGCCCTTACCACCACATTAAAAGAAGTGCTGGCCCTTGACCCACGCCCACAATATCATCATGATGTTGAGCGCGTATATGGCATGGCCTTTGAAAGCTATGACATTCATTTTAAGGTTGATGATGAAAAGGTGCAGGTTATTTCAGCCTCTTCATCAACATCAAATCGTTAACCTTATCAACCTTTACAACACGGTAACGGCGCATAAGGATATCGCGCACAGCACAATGGTCGATGTCTGACACCATCACCCATTCGGCCATTGTTTCTTCATAATCGTTTCTCACCTTTTCGCGCAACGAAGCACCATTCTCTATAGCCCAGTCTTGACAAACAAAGAAACGACAAGCGGGCAGTTTCTGGTTATAGATATAAACCGATGGCATACAATTATATGCTACCATCGTGGCATTATCAGGGATAAGCGCAGCCATTTGTCGTTGCGCTTCTTGCAAAGGCAGCCCTTCTTGTCCGTACGAACGGAACACGCGCACATAGTTGGCAAAACCTCCTAAAACTACTAACACGATGCTGGCCAACGCCCATCGACGTATCAAAAGCGCCTTTGTTTTTTCCCTGTCTACACCTATTTCACATACTCTATCCATCAGTTGCAATACAGGAACAAAAAGCACAGGAAGATAAGAAATGAGATAATTGGCATTAGCATAACTCTTAGACAACCATACTAATACAGGCAAAGTAATGGCCAGCCATACCCACAATATAACCTTACCTTTACGTTTGGCAACAATCTCGGCCAACGCCCAGATAGGAACCGCCAAGAGAGAGATAAAGTAGAACATCATATATACTACAGGCACACCTATCTGCTGGAAGGCTACAGGATGCGAGTGCAGCGCATATTCAAGATTATATGAGAACATAGCATACCACATCTCGCCAAAAGCGCCATGCGCGTAAAAGTAAAAGGCAAAGGGCAAGAAGCAACAAGCAAAACCAAGGAGAAAAGCAATGGCATTGTTTAACAGGTTTTGCCAACGACGATGCCACACCAACACAAGGACAATCACCATTATTGAGGTGCACAGCACCATAGCATTGGTGAGACGTGATAACAAACAAGCGGCAAAAAACAAACCATAAAAAAAGGCATAACGAGCAGGATGCGACACCACCCCACCCTGTTGCAGAGCCACACTCCACCTATAGGTACAAAACACGGTGAACACCGACAGTGCCAACGTATAATCGCCTACCTGATTTCCACCACTACTAATAATAATGTATGCAGCCGAAAACAAAAGTACACACACCATAGTTTTTGCCACAGTAGTAACACGACGCAAACAGAGCCATGCTACCCACAAAACTAATAGAAAATTGATGCACTGCAACCAAAATACGCCTCTAATGTTGGGCTCGATACAATAGCCAAGCATATTGGCCAAAAAGATAATGGGGCCTTTGCTGTCCCACGCTGTGAGATAAGGCAAATGTCCGTCATGCCACGCACGACCTATCACATAAAAGATGGATTGGTCAAAGTCGTAATTGTCAGAATACAGCGGAGAACTCCAACGTGCAAATAAGAATTGAACCAGAAAAGCCAAAACGGGCAACAACAACAGCACAATTATATATTCAGCTGACTTACGCAACGATTGTAGGGTCATAGTTTTACAGTGATTTATTATTCAAAAAAGTGGTGTACGTGTTATGAAAAAAAGAAGTGTACCTAAACTATTATTGCCAAGTACACTTCCTTTCTATTTATCATTCAATATTTTATTACTTCACGATGGCGATCAGTTCCTCGGTTGTTACCAATTTCTGCTCGCCAGTTTCCATATTTTTAAGCGTAACCTTGTTTTCGGCCATCTCATTGTCGCCAGCCAAGACAACAAAGGGGATGGCTTTAGCATTGGCATAGCCCATCTGTTTCTTCATCTTTGCCTTGTCGGGATACATCTCGGTGTTGATGCCTGCCGCGCGACAAGCCTTCACAACAGGGAGGCAATAAGCCGTTTCTTTCTCGCCAAAATTGATGAAGAGCAAACGTGTACCGTTAACTGCCTCCTTTGGATAAAGGTCAAGACCATTAAGAACATCGTAGATACGATCGGCACCAAACGAAATGCCCACGCCACTCAAACCAGGCATGCCAAAAATGCCCGTCAGGTTATCATAGCGGCCACCACCCGTAATGCTACCAATAGCATAATCTAATGCTTTGACCTCAAAAATAGCACCTGTATAATAGTTAAGGCCACGAGCCAAGGTGAGGTCAAACTCAATCTCATTATCAAGTGTGCCTTTCAGTGTATCAAGGATGAAGCGTGTTTCTTCAACACCCTTCATACCAATTTCTGAACCTGACAGCACATCGCTCATGGTTTTCAGTTTGTCGTCGTTGCTTCCGCTCATAGCAATGATGGGCTGAAGCTTCTCTATTGCTTCATCGCTAATACCATCGGCACGCAGCTCGGCGTTTACGCTCTCCAAACCAATCTTGTCAAGTTTGTCAATAGCAACCGTAATATCAACAATCTTCTCTGGCTCGCCTATTACCTCGGCAATGCCCGACAATATCTTGCGATTGTTAATTTTTATCTGCACTCGAACGCCCAAACGTGTGAAGACTGTGTCGACAATCTGCATGAGTTCTACCTCATTAAGCAACGAGTCGCTACCCACTACGTCGGCATCGCACTGATAAAACTCGCGATAACGACCCTTTTGTGGACGATCGGCACGCCATACGGGCTGTATCTGATATCGTTTAAAAGGCAGCTGCAACTCTTCGCGATGCATCACCACGTAGCGCGCAAAGGGCACGGTAAGATCATAGCGCAAACCTTTTTCACAAATGCGTGACGACAGACGCAACGAGTTGCGCTCCTGCAATTCCTCGTCAGACAGTTTGCTCATATAGTCGCCCGAGTTCAACACACGGAACAAGAGTTTGTCGCCTTCCTCGCCATACTTGCCCATCAGGGTTTGCAACGACTCCATAGCTGGCGTTTCAATCTGCTGAAAGCCATACAAGGCATACACTTCTTTAATAGTATTGAAGATATAGTTACGCTTTGCCATCTCTACGGGCGAGAAGTCGCGCGTGCCCTTTGGTATTCCTGGTTTATTCATTTTTATATAGTTGGTGTTTTAACAACTTTCGCAAGACATAACACAAATTGGATGGTCATGCCTTGCGAAAGGATAAGATAATAATGTGACATGCAAGCTCTACTAATTATAGAAACAATCAATCAGTAAAGCCATCAACATTATTATATACTTACAATATTATTTTCTTACAATGGTTTGATCACGATCAGGACCAATTGAGATGATCTTGATAGGTGTTTCAAGTTCAGCCTCCAAGAACTCGATATAGTCGTTAAACTCTTGTGGGAACTGATCTTCACTTGTAAACTTAGTCATATCGGTCTTCCATCCCGGTATCTCCTTGTATACAGGCTCAATACCCTCTTCAATGTTGTAGGGGAAGTAATCAATCTCTTCACCATTCTTGCGATAAGCCACGCAAGCCTTGATATTATCGAAGCTGTCAAGCACATCGCTCTTCATCATGATGAGCTGGGTTACACCGTTTACCATAATAGCATAACGCAATGCTACGAGGTCAATCCATCCGCAACGACGCTCACGACCTGTAACAGCACCATACTCGTGACCCAACTGACGAATTTCAGCACCCGTTTCGTCGAACAATTCTGTGGGGAACGGACCTGAACCTACGCGTGTGCAGTATGCCTTCATGATGCCATATACCTCGCCAATCTTGTTCGGACCGATGCCCAAACCTGAACATGCACCAGCACAGATGGTGTTTGATGAGGTAACAAAAGGATAACTACCAAAGTCGACATCAAGCATTGTACCCTGAGCGCCTTCACAAAGAATGTTCTTACCTTCGCGCAACAGGTTGTTTACCTCGTGCTCGCTATCAACAATCTTGAAGCGGCGCATATACTCGATACCTTCCATCCAGCGCTTTTCATCCTCAGTGATATCATAATCAGTAAAGTTGAGAGCCTCCAACATGGCGATGTGACGAGCCTTATGAGCAGCATACTTCTGTTCAAAGTTTTCAAAGATATCGCCAACACGCAAGCCGTTACGCGACACCTTATCGGTATAGGTCGGGCCAATGCCTTTTCCTGTGGTGCCTACTTTGCTCTTTCCTTTAGCAGCTTCAAGCGCACGGCAAAGCACACG
>ENA-UERK01002202-UERK01002202.1-human-gut-metagenome-genome-assembly--contig:-NODE-2202-length-13020-cov-43.979912_pt1 | contig 13020 bp, 7 predicted proteins | sample MGYA00242957_ERZ507957 | MGnify/ENA primary metagenome ERZ507957 (study PRJEB26167, sample SAMN06115538) | human gut metagenome | host: Homo sapiens | place: China:Heilongjiang | collected 2015-11-06... | reverse complement strand
CAGCACCTTTCGGCATCTTGTCGGCAATCACATACGAGCGATACTTGCCAGTCTGAGGCACATAACTGTTGAGGGCATAGCGGCTCAAGAACCAGACGTTACCTTTTGCATCCGCCTTGATGTCTCTCACACCATTCTCCACACCCATCTGTGTAGCCCCCACGGTGATGACTCGGCTTCCCTTTTCATCAAAGACATGAAAGCCCTCACGGTTGCCTGCATAGAGTTTTCCCTTGAAAGCCAAGATCGTTTCCGCCTTGCCGATTTCCGGATGAATTTGTCGGAAGTCTGCCTCTCCCTTACGCTTTGCGAAGATTCCCTTGCCTGTGGCTGCATAGATGGTATGATCTTCGCTCTCGCAGAGTTCGAAGACATACGTGCCCTCACCTCCAGGTTTGAAGGTGACGATACGCTTGCCGTTATAGAGACTGACACCATCGCTGGTGGCAAGCCACATTCGTCCTAGGTGGTCGGGCATAATACGAGAGACCGACTCGCCCGAGAGTCCGTCCTCCTTGGTTACAAAGTGAAAAACCTCGTCATTGACGATGTCAGCACGACAAACCGCCAAGCTACACATCATCAATAAGAGGCATATATAATAATGTATATATTTCATTGTTTTGATCCTTGCAAGCTATTCAGGTATTGTATTCGCTTGCAAAGATAGTACAAATCGAAGAAAACACCAAACTTTTGCTGTTTTTTCTCACAAACATCGCCATAGCCACTAGGGACTAAGGTTGGGATGCGTGGCATCAAGCATTTACTTCTGCCAATATACCGCATAACTGCTTGCCATTAGCAAGCCTGCCACGATTGCTATTGATTTCTTGTTCATGATGATGTTTCGACTGTAAGATACTTGTATTGTTTCTACAAGACAATACGGATTGGGTAAAGATCGTACGCAAAAAGCCTCATCTCAATCTTTCCATTACGTCCTTTGGAATATCAATGCGAATAGGTTGCACCGCTCCCTTGTATTCCTTATCAGCATCGGCTACCGCCACCAACCAACAGGTGAAAGACCTGCGTGCATTGTCCCATCCTGCCTCGTAAGGATAGAAGCGGAAGGTGGTGTCATTGATTTTCTTGACAGGACCATCTATTACCTCGATATGAGGTTTCTTCTTGCCATGCTCTAGGGCTGATTTGCCATGCGAGCTAACCGTATAGACTGCTTTTATATGAAAGGTGATGCCCTCCATATCTTGCAAGTCAAGTTTCATACCACCTTGCAACTTTTCATCGTATGGCACCAACTTACCTTCATACTCGAAGCCCACATACTGTACCTTCTTACCTGCCGTCTCCAGGTATCGAGCCTCTATCATTTCTGCCATTTCCTGGTCAAAATACCAAAAAGCATCATGCTTATCGCCCTTATATATATAATAAGGTGAAGGAAGAGGACGAGAAGCGGAAGCCTGCTCAGGCATCTTTCCCTTGTCTGCCCCATCCGTGCCCATCATATCCGCATGAAATCTTTCAGCAAGCCAACCATCCTTAGGATTGAGTTTACGGAGCGTTCCATCACTATTCAAACGCTGTTCTAATGCCTTTTGAATGAACTTGGCAAGATACAAGGCTGTCCTATCTCCACAATCGAAATGACCTCTGCCGGTATCACAGAGGAAGGAGATACAACTCTCTGGGTACATCATGCGGAAGGCAAGGGCAGGATTCACACGAGCCTCCCACCATTCATATTCGCCTTCTACCATCAAACCCGGTATGCCATCGATGTTGCGATTGCGCCCCCACTCCACATTGTCTCTGCCATATCCACAGAGATTGGTACGAGGAGCATCACCATGGAAGGAGATGATGCAAAGCGTGCGATTCGGGTTCCAAGCCGCAAAGTTCCATGGGAAAGTAGCTTGAGCGGAATGTCCCAAAGGGATGATGGGAGCCTTGGCAATCTCGGCATGACCGCTTTGGTCAGCAAGATTGCCCATCATCTCCTCGAAGATGTTCTGCGCCCCCGAAGTAGGACTCCAATCATTGCTGAAAGCTGGAGCCACCCATACCATCGCCACACCTAGTTGCTTCATCTGGGCTTGGAATTTCGGGTTCTTATAGATAGCCTCCTCCGTCATATTCTGTTGGGAGAGAATCACCGCCTTCACTTGCTTGCAGCCATCGGGTACCCAAAGATAAGCCACAGGAGCCTTCCCCGTCTCATTGGAGATATACCCACGCAATGCGACCGACCATTGATACATACCACCGCCTCCCACGCCTACGGCATGGGCTGTGCTCATCCAGATGCCTTGCAGCAACAAGAGCATCATCACCATTCTCTTGCCTAGCGAGAATAGGCATAGCTTCTTTCCATTATAATCTCTTTCCATTTTCATATCCATTTATGAAGATACAGAATCATTTCTTTTATTAAGATACGGCTCGCGGTGCAAATATACGCAATAAGCCGCATAAAACAGTCACTTTCAGGCAAAAAATATGCTTATAGGAAGAGAAAAAGAAATAAAGACATTGCAGCAAGCCTATCACTCTGAATATTCTGAGTTTGTGGCAGTTTATGGACATTTCCATCACTAGGGAGAAATAAAAAAGTCCCGACTTTTTTAGAAAAACCTCCCGACCTTTTTAGAAAAAAGTCCCGATGTTTTTGAAAATGGGCAGTGATGTAACAAAATGATTGATTCTTTCAATTACTAATTGACAAATCAAAGGATATTGCTTATCTTTGCACCGAGATTTAAACTGCAAGATATGGATAAGAACATCATACAGAAAATCATCTTGGAGAACCAAGAGCTAGTAGAACAAGTAGAACTGGTAGAGTGCCATTTCTTTTTTGAGCCTAATGGCAACTATGTATTTGTTGGCGTTAGACAAGCAGGGAAATCGTACTTGCTATATCAACGAATGAAGCAGTTGATAGCCAAGGGACACGACATCGAAGAGATGGTATATATCAACTTCGATGATGAGCGCATCGCCAACATGAAGTCTGAGGAAATGGACTTAATCATACAAGCCCACCAAGCATTATCACCTAAAAAGTCAATCTTATTCTTGGACGAGATTCAGAATATAGAGGGATGGGAGCCTTGCAGAAGTTTGCCAATATCCATGAAGTGAAAAAGGCGCTCATCGTCACACGTGACAGTGAACAGGTGATAAAGGCAAACGACATGCAAATAGAGGTTACACCTATTTGGAAATGGCTGCTTAAAGACTAAGGCTAAAACACAAGGAAAAAGGAGGAAGCACTTCCTCGCATCTTAAGGAAGCGCATTGTTAAACCTACGAATGCGCATCGTTATTATTTCACCAATATAAATCGCAAGGCGGCACCGCCCGATGGCTGCAAATGAAGCTTCAAAATCTTGCCAGCCTTGAGGGTCTGTACGGTGGAAGCCACCTTGGTACGAGTATTCAGCATAGGGTCGTCATTGTACATCTCCACCCGATACTTCTTACCCTTCTGCAAGAAGTCGGCAGTATTAATCGTGATGTCACGAGCCTGCAAGCCCGTCATCGCACCCACAAACCAATCATCACCTGAGCGACGAGCCTGTACGACAAATTCTCCTATCTCGCCCTGCAAAGCCTTGCTCTCCTCCCATACCGTAGGACAATGCTTCCAGAAGTCCAACTCCTGCTCGCCCTTGTAGGCATTCGGCAAGTCATACCAATAGAGGAAGGTGACAGGACTGTAATACACCACTGGCATCGCCAACTGATGTGCCTTGGTATTCTTCACCCTTCCATTGAAATAGCATGGAGTGTAATCGGCAGGACCGCAAAGAAATCTCGTAAATGGCAAGATGGTATTATGCTCTGCATCCGGCATTTCCTCATTGCCACCGATGCCCTCTTGCGTCATGAGATTAGGATAAGTGCGGCTCCATCCCGTAGGACGATACTCATCGTGAATATCCACCATGATGTGATGGTCGGCACACTTCTTCACGGCTTGATGCAACCAAGTGGTCCACTCTTGCGAACCAATCTGCACAAAACCAAACTTGATGCCGCTGATGCCCCACTTCTCATAAAGTGGCAATATCTGGTCGAGTTCTTGATAGAGCGCACGCTGATTGACATATACCCACACGCCAATGCCCTTGCTCTTGGCATAGGCACAAAGCTTTGGCATATCAATATCACGACTCTCCAACACCTTCAAGGCAGAGGAAGACATCTTCATCTCTGGTCCATACCATCCGGCATCGAGTTCGATATATTGCAAACCTCTATCCACGCAGAAGTCAACTCCAGCGAGACAGGTCTTCATATCCAAGCGGCATACACGGAAAGCCTTGCCAGGACGAATCCAAGAAGTATCAGCGATTTGGCAAGGAGCATTGAGGTTGAGCACCATCTGCTTGTTGTTGATCAAGTCGATGGCCTTCTCACCCACCATAATGAATCGCCAAGGCATATCGTAGGCAGTGATGATGTCGGCGGAATCGAACATCGCCATTTTCAACTCATTGTCAGCTTTCAGCTTGAGTTTGCCTCTCACGAAGTCGGTCAAGGTAGCCTCGCCGATAGCAGCATAAAGTCCGTTGGCAAGATGGAGCGTCAGAGGTCGTTCAGCCTCATCCTTCCATGCCGCCTCACTCTTCAGGAGTTTTACCTTGTTGGCATGAGATTGTGCCCAAGCATAATGGTAAGCCTCAGCGCCTGGGGCAAAGCGGAAGGAAGTCAAGTCATCGGTGATGTGCATAAACAAGCCATTGGTTGCCTCTGGGAAATGATAACGGATGGCAACACCCTCATCGTAGGCTCTCACGATGATGTCGAAGAGATATTGCTGACGTTTGTCATAGCCATTGCCACTATTGTCGTGCTTGCCGCCCTTCATCAAGTGGAGGGTCATCTCATTGTAATGGTCACGTATCTGCGAATACTCGCCATAGACCGTCTTCCAAGTATTGTCCTCGGAACGACGCTCCACGCTCGTCACCTCCATACCCTTGGTCCAAACACGGTTGGTATCTACAGGGATTCCCATCGCCGACTCCACCAAATGATTGTCGATGTTCACGCCCAGTTCGCCTTCTTCCACCACTTTCTTGTCGGCATAGTCCAAGCGATAAGTCAGTTTGCCCTCCTTCTGGGAGAAGACAAACTGGTACTTGCCATTAGGAGAAGACAGGACTTCTGCTGCTTGAGTTGCAGCTGTCATTATCAACAGCATCAGCAAGAAAGATAAACGCAATTTGATGCTATAAGGGAAAGTTTTCTTCATTGTCGATAAAATTAGTCGTTATTATTAATTAAAGTTGTCCGAACATATAGGTTCGTTAAGCGCACATCAGCTGTTGTGCGCTCGCATACCAGCAGATGTGCACATGTCTACCAAGTGTTGTGCAAGCGTCACCCAACTGCTATGCTGCTAAAAGTTTACTGTACCATTCTCCAAGCATATAATGCGCTGGCTTGTGCCATCCTTGAGTTTGACAAGAATGCCGACAGCCCCTTTCTGCTCAGGCTCGAAGAAATCGACAGAGGCGATGTCGCCAGGCTCCGTATCTGAGCTTGGCGCATACACTGCCACGAAAGGATGGGTCCATGCCTCACCCTTCTGGCGAGCCACAAAGGTAAGCACTGGCTGGTCTTCTACCTTATAAGGCTGATTAGGCATACGCTCGTATTCGAGGTTGGCAGGCGAGAGGGCTTGGAAGATGGTGCGGTTCTCGTCCTTCTTCATCCACATTGTCATGGTAATCTCACGCTGTCCATCCATCGCCTCCACTACCTTTTCATCCTGTATCTTGGTCACGAACTGCGTCTTGATGCTATTCTGCATCTCAGCCGACACCTTATTATATATATAGGAGTAAGCATAGAGATGACCACCAGCGAAGGCAAGTTCTTCGGTAGGTTTCATATCGAGAGGCTGCTGGGTGGCAGTATCCATCACCTTCATCTCCTGTCCAAGGTTGTGATAGAAGTAATCGTGGGTCTTGTCGCCCCCTTCCACTTTCTTGCTACGGAATACGTCGATGTAATAGCCGCCTTTGGCAGAAGTCTTCACGATAGCAGTAGTACGCTGCTGCTGTGCCTGGGTCTCAGGCTCCAAAAAACTGACTGTGGCATAAGTCAACTTGCCATTTAACGCCGATGTCTTCGTCTCTAGAGCATCCTCTACAGAAGTCTTTCCACTCGAAAGTTTCCACTCGGAGAGTTTCTTGCTGGCAGGTTGTTCCTGGGTCACCTCCGGATAAGAGGCGACGACCTTAAAGGCATGTTGCGACATCATCACAGGATAGCTCGACACGCCATCCACCACCACCGTGTTGTGGGCAGGCATCTGAGAGTAATACTCCAGATAGTCCAATCCACTATAGAGATACTTGCCGATACCCGCATCAGGTCCCAAGACATAGCCCTTACCATAGAGTTCGAGGGAGATGCCATTGGCATGCTGGTGGTTGCCAAGGCTGGCATTGATGGAAGCCATCAAGTCGTGCTGCTTGTCCATGCCGCTTCGCATCGCTATCCACGACACGTTAGGGGCATAGAACATCGTACTCGTATATGCCTCAATCTCTGAGAGCGGAGCCTTCGGAGCCACGGCACTCTTCAAGAGATTCATCTCTGAAATCAGATTCTTGTTTTTATGGCGAGTGGCATATTTCAACACTTGGTCGATGCCATCTGTATTCAAGTATCCTGGATGAGTATCGCCGAAGCCTGCTATCATACGATTCGGGAAGAGATACTCGGCAGAGTTTTTCACTGCATCCACCAAGATAGGACACTTCTGGAAGAGGTCGATGCCAGCCTTCTCATCCAACATATTGGAAAACTCGCCCAACAAACCAAGCACGGTGGTGCTATAGCCCGGCGACTCATACCAAGTCTTACTCTTGGCATCAAAGCCGAAGTCGATGAGTTTGTTGACGCTCCATTGTCGGATGCTATTTTGGTTGACGACATAATCCAAGTAGTATTGCTTGCCCTTTCCATCGGCATAGGCTTGGTCATCTTGCAATACCAAGGCTATCTTGACGATGAAGTCTGCCTGAAACAAGTCCCAGTTGTTGTGAGGCACACCATTGGCGATGATGTTCTCCGCCCACTTCTTGAAGCCTGCCTCAATGATCGCCTGGTCATCCTTCACGAGATTCTTGATGAGCGGATACATCTGGGTCAGTTCATTGATGGCATCCTCATGGATTACCTCGAAGGTCGTCATGCCCACCAAGGTTTGCTGATGTCCGTGGTTGAGGTCGAAAGGCACGTTGCGGTAGGCGATGCCTTTCATATAGACATCGAATACCTTAGCTGCCATCTTGCCATAGCGCAAATCGCCTGTGGCGGCATAGATGCGAGCGGCATCACGGGCGAGACCGATAATCTGACGATTGACACTGGCAATATTACAACCAGTCTTGGCTGGGGAAGCCTTCTCCATCTTGCCCGACACCTTATTAATATAGGTCACATTGCCTTGCTCATCGTCATCGTAGGGTAGCAAGTCTTCCAGCTTCGGGCGGTTGTATAGTGATTCCACGCCACGAGTGCCATTATATTTCACCGTAGGCACGGCGGCACGCTCCCCTCCAGGCTTTGCGAACGCCTCGCCATTGATGAAGACATCGGTGGCATGGGTGTTCCAAAACATCTGTAGGCGAGAATACAACCAGTCGGGCTGCTGATCGACCTGGCTCATCACGTTCTCTATCTTAGCCTTCAGCTTGATAATCTCCGCATCTTCCGCTTTCTTCTTGGCGAAGCCCAAGGAGGAAGAGAGGAGCATCAAGGCTGCCACATATAATACTTTCTGTTTCATGCGATTTACTTGATTGTTTAAACATAATACGGCTAAGACCGAGTTTATACGTATAGAAAACTGAAAGTCTATCCATTTTATTGCTTTCTTACGTAATATAGAATCACCCTTTTACGTAATATAAAGCAGACATCCGTATAGTTCATATAACAATCGAAAGATGACATAACGCCATTCTAACTATGGCATAAAAACATTCTAACCCATCAACATTTTATGAAAAAGGTACTATCAACTCTCATTCTAGGACTCTTGGCACTGACCTCCTTTGCCAAGGACAAACTCATCGTTGCGCCTACTCCCACGGGCATCGAACTGAAGCACGACTTCGAGGTGAAGGCTCGCATCCATGACGGTGAATGGCAAGACGTGAGCACCTACGCCTTCAAGGTGGATAGGGTGGCGAACGCCAAGCACAACGTGGAAATCACCTCAGTGGCTAAATTCGAGTTCGAGGGGAAAGTGGAAATACAGGTGAAGAGCATCGCTCAGGACATCAAGAGTTACAAGATCAGACCGAACTCCTACGGCATCACGGCTATACAAGAGGGCAACACGCTGACCTTCTCGCTCGACCGTCCTCGCAATCTCTCCGTAGAAATCAACGGCAACATCTACCAGAATCTCCAAATCTTCGCAGACAACGTATTAGAAAAACCAAAGGTAAAAAAGAAGAAAGACTTGATGTTCTTCGGTCCTGGCATCCACGACTTCAAGGGTGACTCCATCCATATCCCATCAGGCAAGACGGTCTTCATCGACAAGGGAGCGGTCATCAAGGGATGGTTATCCACCTATGGCTCCAACCATGTCAAAATATTGGGACATGGCATCGTGATGCCAGGACAGCACGAGGGTATTATGGTGAGATATTCCAAGAATGTATATATCGACGGGCCTCTCACTACCCAGTTGCCTATCGGCGGAAGCGACTCCGTGACCGTGAAGAACGTGAAGGTGATGAGCTGGTATGGATGGGGCGATGGCTTCAACATCTTCGCCAGCAACAACATCCACCAAGAGCATCTCTTCGCTCGTACCAGCGACGACTGCTCCACCATTTACTGCACTCGCAAGGATTATCATGGTGGCTGCAAGAACATCACCATCAAGGACTGCGTGTATTGGGCTGACGTGGCTCACCCTATCATGATAGGACTCCACAGCGAGACGCCTGAGAACGAAGAAATCACCAACGTGCTCTACGAGGACATCGACATCCTAGAACATGCTGAGAACCAGATAGACTACCAAGGTTGCATCGGCATCAACGATGGCGACAACATCCTGGTGAAGGGCGTTACCTTCCAAAACTTCCATATCGACAACATCCGCAAGGGCATGATTGTCAACATGCGAGTATGTTTCAACAAGAAGTATTGCACCGCTCCTGGCCGTGGCATCGAGGACATCACCCTGCGCAATATCGCCTATACGGGCGAGATGCCAAACATGGGCATCATCGCTGGATATGACCAAAGTCGCATGGTGAAGAACATCCGCTTCGAGAACTTCACCATCAATGGCAAGGTGATTACAGACGATATGCCAGGAAAGCCAAAGTGGTACAAGACCGCCGACATGGCGAACATCTACGTGAACGACCATGTGGAGAACTTGATTTTCACCAAGTAACTTGAGTAAATAGATTTCATTGAGAGGCGACCGCCCTATATCTGAAAACGGATATAGGTGCGGTCGTCAAAGCTTTTATTGCCTACCACGATTCCCTTGGTGGCTATAAATTCATGGGTGCATTGAGGGTCATAGGCAAGAAGATGCGCCAAAGCCTCCTCGCTCTCTGTCAAGGTCGGTTTGAGGAAAGGATAACCATCGCTTGCCAAGACGATCTCCTTTGTAGGAAGAGGTAAGCTATCAGCTACATCTGTCTCTACATTTTTTTGGGGAGCATTCAGTGAAACGACCTTCATTCCTTTCTGATAAATCGGAAATCCATCTATCACCGTGTAGGTTTTGTTCTGTCCCTCCAGCATCGCCTGGATGAGCAAGGGTTCTATCGTCTTGCGAGCCTCCTGCGGCGTGAAGCCTTGTCGGATGAGTTCCACTCGCCTACGAGCGACTATATCCTCGAAAGGTTTGTTGTTCTCATATAGTTTTCCGTCGATGATGGCTTGGCAGTCGCCTACCATCCATACCTCATTCTTCGCCTTGCTATAGAGGATGGCGGAAGCGGTGAGCCGCTCCTCTGGATGCGCTTGCAGTCGTTTCTCTATCCCCTGCTGGCGATACACCTTATTATATATATAGGACGTGACACCCTCGCAGAAGTCCTCCACCGTGCTTTCCGGTTTCAGTTCGTGCTGGATATACTCCGAGATAAGCACCATGGCGTAACGTCCATTCTTCATGTCGGGTGAGAGATGATGGGGAGTCTTGCTCGTGCTTCCATCTATCACGGCGATGAAGTCGGCGGTAACGACCAGGCCGTCCTCACAACTTTCCGGGCTTTTCTTGCCCTCTATCTTGCTTTCTATTACTTTCATGTTTCAATGTATTTAGAGTCATAAGCAATGATATGGCTTGCTTCTTGCCATCCCATTGCCTTGCCGATGCAAAAGTACAAAAAATAGCAGTTCACTCCAAATGAATCCCCGACATTTCATCCTTATCTCGCCGCTAACGCATATTTTATGTCAATTCTGGCAAAATAAGACCGCCTTATTTTGCCGCTAACGATATTTTTTGTATCTTTGCGGCGAAATAAGGAGATTGAAATATGGAAAGAATCATAGGAAGAAAGAAGGAAATACAAGAGTTGCAAGCTTGCTTTCACTCTAATCAAGCAGAATTTGTTGCCATTTACGGCAGACGAAGAGTAGGAAAAACATTTCTCGTCAGAGAAATGTTCAAAGACAATATGGTGTTCTACCATACAGGACTATCCCCATTTGAGTTGAAGGATGAAGTTCTCATCAATAGTCAACTGACCAATTTCTATTCCTCCCTCAAACGATATGGTTACGAAGGAACAGAAAAGCCAAGTGACTGGATGGAAGCCTTTGATATGCTCATCAAGTTCTTGGAAACCAATCAAAAAGAAGAGAAACAAGTCGTCTTCATAGATGAAATCGCATGGATGGACACTCCACGCTCAGGCTTTCTAACGGCGTTCGAACACTTTTGGAACGGTTGGGCATCAGGACAGCATCATCTCATGCTCATTACTTGCAGTTCTGCTGCATCGTGGGTTCTTGACAATATCATCAACAACCGAGGGGGACTTTACGACCGTACAACTTGCGAAATTCATCTCTCTCCCTTCACCTTGCAAGAGTGTGAGCAATATCTGCATTCCAAGGATATCCAACTAGATCGATACAGCCAAGCTCTCTCCTATATGGCTATAGGTGGAGTACCCTATTATCTATCCATGCTAAAAAAAGGTGAGAGCATAGCTGCTAATATCGACAATTTGTTCTTTGCAAAAGGTGCCAAATTGCGCAACGAGTTTGACAACTTATTTGCCTCACAGTTTGCCGACTCCGAGTCCTTGAAGTCCATCGTCAAACTTCTGACCAAGAAAAAAGAAGGATTCACAAGAAAGGAAATATCAGAGTTATGCAAGATAAAGACAGGCGGAGGACTGACGAAGCTATTGAAGTCTCTGGAAGAGAGCGACTTTATACTTCCTTATCTAAGTTACAAAGGTTCCAAAAGAAACTTAAAGTACAAGTTAACAGACCCATTCCTTCTCTTCTGTCTCCAGTTCAAGGGGAATACGACCAACGAACGTTACTGGCAAGAGAACCAGAACTCCGCCAAACTGAATGCTTGGCGAGGTTTTGCCTTTGAAAACCTCTGTTTCTGTCATATACCACAAATCAAGAGGGCATTGGGCATCCAAGGTGTACAAGCAGAAGTGCTACCATGGCACAGTGAGCAGAAAGAAGGCGGGGCACAGACCGACATGATCATCGATAGAGCCGACCGCCTCATCAACATCTGTGAGATGGAATTCTACAACACCGATTTCATTGTCGATAAAGGATATGATACCGTGCTGAGAAACAAGCTTACCACCTTCATGGAGGAAACCAAAGTAAGAAAGTCCCCCATCATGACGCTCATCACGACCTTCGGATTGAAATACAATGAATATTCCGGTCGCTTCCAAAGTGTCATCACCCTCGAAGACTTGTTCTAGAAGACTGAGGGCGATTTTGTACTTTTCCTCAGTGCGTCCCTCGGCTCGTCCCTCTGCTTTGGCATTGCCCAATACATCATTTTGAATCATGATAGCTATGATTACCTTTATCAGCAAGAACTTCCAAGATTTTCACCTATTCATTCAAGAATTATCGCTTGCAAATGTACGACAAATTATCGTAACTACCAAATATTTAAGTAAATAAAAAAAGGAGAGACGAGCTTCACAGCCCACCTCTCCCGAGAGATTTATAGAAAATGCCACTCATGGCATTCCTATATCTTGATTAAAAATATTATCAAAATTAATTTGCCTTTGGCAATGTTTTACTCCAATCATTCTGAGCAACACCAAAACCTGAATTGATTTCGTCAACAGGAATTGGATATACAAAGTCTGAAATCTTATAATTGTTAAAAGTGAACTTCACCTCTGGGGCACCATAAGCATATACAGATGCCTTTTCGTCCCAACGGCGCAAATCATACAAACGAAGTTCCTCCTGGAACAATTCGCGAGCACGCTCATCCTTCAAGAAAGCAAGAACCTCATCCTTTGTTGTACCCAACTGCTCGGCAGAAGTAATATCCGCATTACGCTTTGCCACAACTAACAAAGAATTTCTAGCCTCATCAAAATCTGCGGCAGTAGTTCCATGAAGCTTAGCCTCTGCCTTAATGAGATACATTTCTGGCGCATTGATCAAATAGTTTGTCGTTGTTACGGTAGGGAACTTACCACCCTTAAAGACAGGCTTGGTTGGTGTAGATGAAGCATCCCAAATGAAGATTGAAGTTCTGCAATCATTTGCACCATACATCTTCTGAAGCTTAGGACTTGGACTAAAGCTGTAAGTTGACCACAATGTACCGCAAGAATTTGCTGACCAGTTATGCTTGTCATCAATAGACAAATAGAACAAGCTCTCCGTATTGACACCTGTAGAAGAATACATTGCCTTGTATTCATCTGCCGTTGTTGCTATAGCAGACACATCTGCATCATCAAGAGCTTGCTGAGCATAAGACGCAGCGTCAGACCAATTCTCCATATAGAGATAAACACGAGCCAA
>ENA-UERK01002186-UERK01002186.1-human-gut-metagenome-genome-assembly--contig:-NODE-2186-length-13064-cov-4.460768_pt1 | contig 13064 bp, 7 predicted proteins | sample MGYA00242957_ERZ507957 | MGnify/ENA primary metagenome ERZ507957 (study PRJEB26167, sample SAMN06115538) | human gut metagenome | host: Homo sapiens | place: China:Heilongjiang | collected 2015-11-06... | reverse complement strand
GAAGAGCTTCTCGCTCCTGGCGTCGCGGATCACCCGGAACTGCGCCGTGCAGGTCGTGTCCTTCACGTCGCGGTAGCAGCCCGGCTGGTTCAGCTCGTGGGTCGAGAGGCCCGTTCCGGCGGCCGGCGAGTAGGGCTGGATGGTGTAGCCCTTGTAGAGCAGGCCCTTGTCGAAGAGCTGCTTCAGCAGCCACCACAGCGTCTCGATGTATTTGTTGTCGTAGGTGATGTACGGATCGTCCATGTTGACCCAGTAGCCCATCTTGCGCGTGAGGTTCTCCCAGACGCCCGTGAACTCCATCACCGCCTCGCGGCACGTGCGGTTGTACTCCTCGATGGAGATCTTCTTGCCGATGTCTTCCTTGGTGATGCCGAGCTTCTTCTCGACGCCCAGTTCCACGGGCAGTCCGTGAGTGTCCCATCCGGCCTTGCGGTGCACGAGGTAGCCCTGCTGCGTCTTGTAGCGGCAGAATACGTCCTTGATCGTGCGGGCCATGACGTGGTGGATGCCGGGCATGCCGTTTGCCGAGGGGGGACCCTCGTAGAATACGAACGTGGGATGGCCCTCGCGGGTCGTGATGCTTTTGTGGAACGTGTCGCGTGCGTCCCATTCGCCGAGCACGTCGGCGGCTATGCCTGCCAGGTCGAGGCCTTTATACTCCTTGAACTTCATATCGGTAGAAATTTCTTCGCTAATTTTCTGACAATTGGCAAAGATATAAAAAAGATTTGAAAAACGGGTCTGAAGCGTTCGATTTATGGATGTCCGTTCCGGGAAGCGGGGTCTGCGGGGGCCTTCCCTTCGTCGGGGCTGTCCGCGTCTGGCTTCGGGGCGATGACCGTCCCGGTCGTTTCCCGTCCGGTTCTGCGCCCGGGACGGACGCGGGTTTTGGGGATTACTCCCCCGCGGGAATGTCGATCCGGAAACAGGAGCCTTCGCCCGCCACGGAGTCGACGCCGACCGAGCCGCCCAGCTGTTCGGCGATCGACTTGCAGATCGACAGCCCGAGCCCGGTCCCTTGGGTGAAGGTGTCGAGTTTGACGAAACGTTCGAAGATGCGTTCCCGGTCTTCGGGCGCGATGCCGATGCCCGTGTCGCGGACGTAGAAACGGATGTGGCCGGGAATCCGGCGGAATCCGATCGTTACCGATCCTTTTTCGGTAAATTTCAGTGCATTGCGCGTAAAGTTGTTCAGCACCTGGGCAAGCCCCTTCCTGTACTCCGTGACGGGGAATTCCGGCAGCCCTTCCTCGACGCGCAGTTCCACGCCCGGCCGGCGCTGGAGGCGGAGCGAGTCGGCGACCTCCCGGCATAAGTCCCGGGCGTCGAACTGCGTGCGCTCGATGTCCGTGCGTCCCGACTCGATGCGCGCCAGATCCAGCACGTCGGAGATGATTTGCAGCAGCAGGGTGTTGTTGCGCAGGATGATGTCGGTGTACTCCCGGCGGGTTTCGTGCCTGCTTTCGTCTGCCAGCAGCTCCGAGAATCCGACGATGGCGTTCAGCGGGGTGCGGATTTCGTGGCTCATGTTGGCCAGGAACGCCGACTTGAGTTTGTTGGACTCCTCGGCGCGCTTCTTCGCTTCGCGCAGCTCCTCCTCCTCGGTGCGTTTGAGTTCGCTGATGTCGTAGTTGACGCACGCCAGGTCGATCACGCCCTCCTCCGGACGGTAGTCGCGGCAGAGCAGGTGGATTTTGATCCAGCGCATCGGCTCCTGATCGCTCACGATGCGCACTTCGTTGACGAAAGTCCGGATTTCTCCGGTTTTGAGGCGTTCGAACTCCTCCTCAAGGTGTTGCCGGTCGTCGGGATGGACCTGCCGCCAGTGGCCGAGAATCTGTGAGGCGGGCGTGTTTTCCGCTTCGCCGTAATTTTTGGCCCAGGGACCCTTGGTGTAACCCTCTCCCGTAAGGGGGTTGTAGCTGACGCAGCCCACGTGCGCGAAGTCCGAAACCAGGTTGAAGAGATGCTCGAAATCGTCCAGCTGTTCGCGGCTGCGCGTGGCGTCGGTGATGTCTTCGAGCAGGATGACCAGTTCGTCGTCGCCCGGCGTGTTGTAGATCAGGAAGCGGCAGGTGCGTTTGCCGTCCGGGCTTTTCCCGGTCTGCTCCCAGAAGGAGCAGGAGGGGATGTGCTCGAATGTGGGGATGTGTTTCAGGGGATCTATTCCCACCTCGCGGGCCGTCTTTCCGGCATGGCCCTGCGTGTGGATGCCCAGTATCCTGCCGGCCTGCTGGTTGATGTACGAAAGCAGGTAGTCGACCGCTTCGCCCGATTTGTCGCGCAGGATGTTGACGCGCAGGTAGCCGATCGGCAGGTGTTCGATCAGTTGTGCGAGGTGGCTGTAATTGCGTTGCGTCGCCTTGTAACTCTGATTGATGGAGGCCAGTTCGGCATTTTCGGGAGTGCCTTCCGTAACGCGGCGGACGGTTCCGAAAACCGAGCGGACGCCCGTCAGCGGATCGTTGGCGGCAGCCACGGCTCTGACTTGCAGGCATCTGTCGCCGTTGGCCGTGACGAACGTTTCGTCGAGCGAGTCGGAGACCTTGAGGGCGGCGCAGCGGGTGTAAATGCGCGCCCGGTGCTCCTTGCCGGGCAGCAGGTAGACCTCCTCGAACGAAATGCGGGTGCGATCTGCGCCGAAAAGGTCCGCCGCCAGCCGCGAACAGGTCATTTCGCGCTGTCCGAAGTCGAGCTGCCACCATCCGACGCCGGAGGCGTCGAGTGATTTTTGCAGCAGGTCGGGGGCGGCTTGTTCGGAGTGCATGGCAGAAATACCCTTTTTTCGATGTTTCTGCAAAAATAGAAAATTTCGGGAGAAAACGAATTTTGTCCGGATGATTTTTTGCGCGGCGGCGCTATTCGGTTTCGTCCTGCCGCGTCAGCGTGCGGATCACGCGCGCCGGGTTTCCCACGGCCACCGAGTCGGCCGGGATGTCGCGCGTCACGACGGCTCCGGCGCCGATGACCGAACGGTCGCCGATGGCGACGCCCGGGCAGACGATCACCCCTCCGCCCAGCCAGCAGTCGTCGCCGACGGTGATCGGACGGCCCGCTTCGAGTCCAGTGCGGCGCTGTGCCGCGTCGAACGGATGCAGGGCGGTGAGCAACTGCACTTTGGGACCTATGAGCGTGTGGCGGCCGATGCGGATCGGCGCCAGGTCGAGGAACACGCAGTCGAAATTGACGAACGACCCTTCGCCGATTGAGATGTTGAGTCCGTAATCGCAGCGGAACGGTTCGCGGATGAATCCTTCGCAGCCGGGGCACAGCTCGCGCAGTGCGGCGCGGTAGGCGTCGTCGTGGCCGCAGAGTTCGACGTTGAGGCGGTGCATCAGGCGCGTGGCGTTGTCCCGGATGGCGGTGAGTTCCGCATCCCGGGGGTCGAACCACCCGCCGGCGAGCATCTTTTCCCGCTCGTTCATTTTAGTCGAAGGATTGCATTTCGATCAGCTTGGCGTAGATGCCGTTGCGTTCCATCAGCTCGTTGTGCGTGCCCTGTTCGGCGATGCGGCCGTGGTCGACGACAACGATCAGGTCGGCGTTGTGGATGGTCGACAGACGGTGGGCGATGACCACCGACGTACGGCCTTTGAGCAGGTTGTTGAGGGCGTCCTGCACGAGTTTTTCGCTCTCGGTGTCGAGTGCCGAGGTGGCCTCGTCGAGGATCAGGATGTCGGGGTTCTTGAGCACCGCGCGGGCGATCGAGAGCCGCTGGCGCTGGCCGCCGGAGAGTTTCACGCCCCGGTCGCCGATGTTGGTCCCGTAACCGTCGGTGCATTCGCGGATGAAGCAGTCCGCGTTGGCGACCTTCGCCGCCTCGACCACCTCTTCGTGCGTGGCGCCGCGCTTGCCCATGCCGATGTTGTTTTCGATGGTGTCGTTGAAAAGCACGGTGTCCTGCGCCACGACGCTCATATGGGCGCGCACGCTCTCCTGCGTGTAGTCGCGCAGCGAGATGCCGTCGATGAGTATTTCGCCCGCCGAGGGGTCGTAGAAGCGGGGCAGCAACTCGCTCAATGTCGACTTGCCGCCTCCCGAGGGACCGACCAGAGCCACGGTCTGCCCGCGGCGTATCTCGAACGAAATGCCGTCGATCACTTCGCGCTCCCCGTCGTAGGTGAAGTGCACGTCGCGGAATTCGATTTTCTCTTTCAGCCCCGTGAGTTCCCGGGCGCCGGGTTTGTCCTGTATTTCGGGTTTCGTGTCGATGATCGAGAAGATGCGCTCTCCGGCGGCGAGTCCCTGGTTGAGGGTGGCGAACTGGTCGATGAAGGTGCGCACGGGGCGCGGGATCTGCGAGAAGATGGCGATGAAGGCGATGAATCCGCCGGGGTCGAGCACGCCTTTGGCCACGAGCGAACCGCCGAAGACGAGGATCACGCCCACGGCCGTGATGCCGAGGAACTCGCTCATCGGCGAGGCCAGCTGCTGCCGGCGGGCCATCGAGAGGGTCAGGCGCGCCAGGTCGGCGCTGATGGCGTAGTATTTCTGCTTGATGTATTCCGTGGCGTTATAGCTCTTGATGACCTTGATGCCCGAGAGCGACTCGTCGAGCGTCGAGACCATCTCGCCCATGCGCTGCTGGTTGGTGCGGGCCGGGTGGCGGAGTTTCTTCACGATGCTGCCGATCAGCAGGGCCACCACCGGGAGGAACAGCACCGAGAAGATGGCCAGCTCCCACGAAATGGCCACCATCATCACGATGTAGCCGATGATCAGAAACGGTTCGCGGAACGACACCTGGAGAGTGTTGGTGATGCAGAACTGCACCACGCCCACGTCGGAGGTGATTTTCGAAATGATGTCGCCCTTGCGCTGGTCCGAGAAATAGCCCACGTTCATGTCCATCACGCGCGAGAACATTTCGTTGCGCATGCGTTGCAGGGTCCGCGTGCGCATGTTCTCCATGGTCCATGCGCCGAGGTAGCGGAACAGGTTGCTCATCAGGCTGATGCAGATGGCTACAATGGCCAGCAGCATCAGTACGTTCTGGCGGTCGTATTGTTCGAAGATGTGCGAATAGGCGAAGTTGAAAAGTGTTGCGAGGTAGTCCTGATTGAGTTCCAGGGGAGGCAGCTTTTCGACGTATTCGAAGGAGTAGTTCGCGTCGAACATGGTGTTCAGGATCGGGATGATCAGCATGAACGTCAGCGAGTTGAACAACGCGTAGAAAAGCGAGTAGAAGAAGTAGGGGATCGCGTATTTCTTGATCGGCCGGGCAAAACCCAACAGCCGCATGTATGTTTTGAACATTCGGAGCGTATGTTTGTTGGTTACGCAATTCGCGGCGTAAAGATAGGAATAATAACCCGAAAAGCGAAAAATGTACGATAATTCGATGGATTATGGTGGACTTTGTGCCGAAAAAACGGTGCGGCGGCCTTCCGTTTTACCGCTCTGCGGGATCGTAGCCCGTGTCTTCGAGCCAGTGCGCCTTGTCGTTGGCCGCCGCCACGGCCAAACAGTCGCAGCGGTTGTTCTCGACTGTTTCGGCGTGGCCCTTGACCCAGACGAAACGGACGTTGTGGCGGTTGTACACGCGCAGGAAACGCATCCAGAGATCGGGGTTTTTCTTGCCCGCGAATCCCTTGCGGACCCAGCCGAAGACCCAGCCTTTCGAAACGGCGTCGACGACGTATTTCGAATCGGAGTAGATGACCACGTCCGAACCCTCGAACTTGAGCGTTTCGAGCGCCACGCACACGGCCATCAGCTCCATGCGGTTGTTGGTCGTGAGGCGGAATCCCTGCGACAGCTCCTTGCGGTGGTGTCCCGAGAGAAGCACTGCGCCGTAGCCGCCCGGCCCGGGGTTTCCGAGGGCCGAGCCGTCGGTGTAGATGGTGATCGGAGACAAAATATGCGTAGATTAGAGATCAAACATAGTGTTTATGACGGGATGTTCCGGTCCGGTTTTCCGGGGCTTGCGCCTGCCGCACCGCCGCCGGCCGTTTCGCGGTTCATTCGGCGGCCGTTCCGCCCAGTTCCTTGTCCAGAATCTTTTTCGCCTGGTAAAAGGCATTCGTGTAATTGCGTGCCAGTATGGTGCCGTCCGGACCGATCAGAACGAAGAACGGCCAGCCTTCGATGGCATACGTTTCCATGATCTGCCGGTTTTCCGGATGACCGGTTTCCAGTTCCGCTTCGATCCATCCGTGTTCCAGCATGCCGGCCAGCACGGGGCGCATGTCGTCCACACCCGGCGACGGCGTTTTTTTGCCTGCGGGCAGACTTTCGTATACGCTCCGGATATCGGCGATGGATTCGGTCAGACCCACCCCCTGCAACCCTTTGTCCTTGTACTTTTCGAACAGATCGCTCACCTGCCGGTCGATATGGATCGAGCCGGGACACAATCCCCAATGGTAGAGCAGCAGGTATCGGCCTTTGAAATCAGCCTTGGCGACAGTACGGTCTTCGGTCGTTGCCAGTGTGAAATCCGGCGCCGGTTTTCCTTCGGCGAGTTGTTCCATTCTTGCCATGCAGTCTGCGTACATCCGGCCGAAATAGCTCGTTTTCAACCCTTCGGACAATGTCTTGTAAAACTTGTGCGCCTCCTTGGCTGGGGTGTACGACAACTTGGGTATCCTGTCGATCAACAGGTACAGGCTTCCGTGCGGATTGGCCGCTTCGTAGGCTTTTCGCAGCATATCCTTCCGTTCTACGCCGGGATTGCCGTTGTAAAATCGGTTGAATTTTCCGCCCCATTCCCGGCTGGCTGCCGTATCGTTCCGCTCCGACGCTTCCCGTGCATTTTCCAGATAACGCCCCCGGACCCGGCCGAGCGAATCATCGACCGCCAGCAGGCTCGACAGCATGGGCTCGTCGTAAATTCCTCCGCCGAGACGGCAATAATAGATCGCATCCGTCGAGCCGGTCATACCGATCCTATCGCCGGGCCTGACGATGACGGGTCTGCCTCCGCGATCCCCGGCTGCGGCTCTTCCGGCTTTCGGGCGGTAGGTCATCAGGTAGTACTGGTCGTGTTCCGACTTCCCCCGATGACGGAATGCGCCCGGTTTGCGGACTACGACGTCGAATCCCGGGCCGTACTTCCATGAAGGCAGGAGAATACGCTCGAAACGGAGGGTGTCTCCGGCTTGCAGTCCCTCGATCCTTCCCTCCAGTCTGAATCCCCGGGCATAGGCACAGGCTGCCGTCATGGTCAGGGCGCAGCATGACAGGAAAAGTTTGTATCGTAGGGCCATGATAGCTGTTTTAATGCTTATTTGCCGGATTCGAGCGCCGCCAACTGTTCGCGGATCGCCGTGATCTTGGCTTCGGCGTCGGCCTGCTTGGCGCGCTCGTTGGCCACCACCTTCTCGGGCGCCGAGGCGACGAACCGCTCGTTCGAGAGCTTCTTCATCACCGAGGCGAGGAATCCCTCGTAGTAGGCCAGATCGTCCGCGAGTTTTTTGCGCTCGGCCTCGGCGTCGATCTTTCCGGCCATCGGCACGAAGTACTGCGTCGTCTTGACGATGAACGCCGCGGCCGCCGGGTCCTTCTCCGCCACGGTCTCGATGGCCGTGAGGTTGGCCATCTTCATCACGACGGGGGCGAACTCCGCGGGATAGTTCTCATCGGCGATGACCCGGAGCGTCAGCGCCTCTTTCTGCGGCAGGCTCTTCTGGTTGCGGATGTTGCGCACCGAGGTGATGATCTCCTTCGCCAGTTCGAAGCGCGCCAGCATCGCGGCGTCTTCGGCCGCAGGCTCGGGCATCTGCGCCACGCAGATCGAAGCGCCTTCGGCGCGGGGCGCGAGGTCCTGCCAGATCTCTTCCGTGACGAACGGCATGAAGGGGTGCAGCACGCGCATCAGGGCGTCGAAATAGCCCTTCGTCGCCTCCATCGTCGGGGCGTCGATGGGCTGTCCGTAGGCGGGCTTCGCCATCTCGAGGTACAAGCCGCTGAAATCGTCCCAGAAGAGGCGGTAGGCCTCCTTGAAGGCCTCCGAGATGCGGTATGACTTGAAATCCTCGGCGATCTGGCGCAGCGAGCGGTCCAACGCCTGCCCGAACCACGCCACGGCCAGACGGTTGTTCTCGCTTTGCGCCGCCGCGGCGTCCACCGCCCAGCCGTTCAGGAGGCGGTAGGCGTTCCAGATTTTGTTGCCGAAGTTGCGGCCCTGCTCGCACAGCGCCTCGTCGAACATCACGTCGTTGCCGGCCGACGAGGAGATCAGCATGGCCATGCGCACGCCGTCGGCGCCGTATTGGGCAATCAGGTCCAGCGGGTCAGGCGAATTGCCCAGCTGCTTGGACATCTTGCGGCCGATCTTGTCGCGCACGATACCCGTGAAGTAGACGTTCGAGAAGGGCTTTTCGTGGCGGTATTCGTAGCCGGCCATGATCATGCGGGCCACCCAGAAGAAGATGATGTCGGGACCGGTCACCAGATCGTTGGTGGGGTAGTAGTAGCCGATCTCCCTGTTGTCCGGGAAGCGGATGCCGTCGAATACCGAGATGGGCCACAGCCACGACGAGAACCACGTGTCCAGCACGTCCTCGTCCTGCCGCAGGTCCGTCAGTTGCAGCGATGCGTCGCCGCTCTTCTCGCGGGCCTTTTCCAGCGCCTCTTCGGCCGTCAGGGCCACCACGAAGCCGCCTTTGGGAAGATAGTACGCCGGAATGCGCTGGCCCCACCACAGCTGGCGCGAGATGCACCAGTCCTTGATGTTCTCCATCCAGTGGCGGTAGGTGTTCTTGTATTTCTCGGGCACGAAACGGATCGCGTCCTCCATCACGGCCTTCGTCGCCGGTTCGGCCAGCTCCTGCATCGAGAGGAACCACTGCATCGAGAGTTTCGGCTCGATGGCCACGCCCGTGCGCTCCGAATAGCCCACGTTGTTGGTGTAATCTTCGGTCTTTTCCAAAAGGCCCGCCGCGTCGAGGTCCTTTTCGATCTGCCGGCGCACGTCGAAGCGGTCCTGACCCACGTACATGCCCACCTTGTCGTTGATCGTGCCGTCGTCGTTGAAGATGTCGATGGTCTCCAGCCCGTATTTCTCGCCCAGCATGTAGTCGTTCACGTCGTGGGCCGGAGTCACCTTCAGGGCGCCCGTTCCGAACTCGATGTCGACGTATTCGTCGCGGATCACCGGGATCGACCGTCCCACCAGCGGCACGACGACGCGGGCGTCGGCGGGCAGGGCCTTGTAACGCTCGTCATTGGGGTTGACGCACAGCGCCGTATCGCCCAGGATGGTCTCGGGGCGCGTCGTGGCGACGATGATCGCCCGGTCGGTTCCCTCGACCTTGTAGCGCAGGTAGTAGAGCTTGCCGTGCGACTCCTTGAAGACCACCTCCTCGTCCGAGAGGGCCGTCTGCGCCGCGGGGTCCCAGTTGACCATCCTTACGCCGCGGTAGATCTTGCCTTTCTCGTAGAGGTCGCAGAAGACGCGCAGAACGCTCTCCGTGCGGGCTTCGTCCATCGTGAAGCACGTGCGGTCCCAGTCGCACGAGGCGCCCAGTTTGCGCAGCTGTTTGAGAATCACGCCGCCGTATTTCTCCTTCCATTCCCAGGCGTGGCGGAGGAACTCCTCGCGCGTGAGCGACGACTTTTCGATGCCCTTTTCGCGCAGCATCGCCACCACCTTGGCTTCGGTGGCGATCGACGCGTGGTCCATGCCCGGCACCCAGCAGGCGTTCTTTCCCGACATGCGGGCGCGGCGCACCAGCACGTCCTGCAACGTGTTGTTGAGCATGTGCCCCATGTGGAGCATGCCCGTCACGTTGGGGGGAGGGATGACGATCGTGTAGGGTTCCCGCTGGTCGGGTTCCGAGTGGAAAATATGCTGTTCGATCCAGTAGTCGTACCATTTGGATTCGATCTGCTGCGGTGCGTATTTGTCTGCGATTTGCATGGCGCGTTGAATTTTACTTTGTTTTCAGGGATGCAAAGTTATTAACATTCTGTCAAAGATAAAATAAAATTTCTAAAAAATCGTTATATTTGCACCATTATATATCTGTATATCCTATGAGCAAAAAAGATAAGATCAAAACCATCGAAGTAGACGACGTGAATCTCGTCCCCGAGCTGCTCGACGGCAATCACCGCGTGATCCCCATCGTGACCGGCGGCGACGAGCCTGTGGAGGAGGTCGAAGTGCCCGAAATCATACCCCTTCTCACGCTGCGTTCGTCGGTGCTTTTCCCCGGCGCCATCACGCCCATCACGGTGGGCCGCGACAAGAGCATCAACCTCGTGCGCGCCGTGAATGCCGAAGGCGGTATTCTGGGCGCCGTGTTGCAGCGCGAAAGCGACGTCGAGGACCCCGCGCCGGACGACATGTACAAGGTCGGCACGGCCGCGCGGATCATCAAGATCCTCGAAATGCCCAACGGCAACCTCACGGTGATCCTGAACGGTCTGGAGAAGGTCGAGATCACGGAGTACATCACCACCGAGCCTTATTTCAAGGCCCGGGTGACGGCCCTGCGCGATTCGACTCCCGATGTGAAGAGCATCGAGTTCGAGGCTCTCGTGGACTCGATCCGCGACGTGGCGCTGAACATCATCAACGTGTCGCCGTCGATGCCCAAGGAGGCGGCTTTCGCCATCAAGAACATCGACTCGAAGCGCGGTATCATCAACTTCATCTGCTCCAACATGGAGCTGACGGACGAAGACCGCCAGTCGCTGCTGGAGGCCCCCGGCCTGCTGGCCCGCGCCCGCAAGCTGCTCGAAATCCTGATCCGCGAGCAGCAGCTGGCCGAGCTGAAGAACCAGATTCAGGAGCGCGTCAAGCAGGAGATCGACAAGCAGCAGCGCGACTACTACCTCCAGCAGCAGATGCGTACGATCCAGGACGAACTGGGCGACGGCGCCGATGCCGACATCGAGAAGATGCGCGAGGAGGCCAAGAAGAAGAACTGGCCCGCGGAGGTGGGCGAAACCTTCGAGAAGGAGTTGCAGAAGGTCGAGCGGCTGAATCCCGCCGTGGCCGAATATTCGGTGCAGATGACCTACCTGCAGCTGCTGCTGGAACTGCCGTGGAACGACGTGACGAAGGACAACCTCGACCTCAAGTGCGCCCGCGAACAGCTCGATCACGACCATTTCGGTCTGGACGAGGTGAAGGAGCGGCTGCTGGAGCACCTGGCCGTCATCAAGCTCAAGGGCGACCTCAAATCGCCGATCCTCTGCCTCTACGGCCCTCCGGGCGTGGGTAAGACCTCGCTGGGCAAGTCGGTGGCCGCGGCGCTGGGCCGCAAGTTCGGCCGTATTTCGCTGGGCGGCCTGCACGACGAGTCGGAGATTCGCGGACACCGCCGCACCTACATCGGCGCCATGCCGGGCCGGATCATCCAGACCATCAAGCGGTGCGGCTCGTCGAACCCCGTCATCATCCTCGACGAGGTGGACAAGGTGACCGTTTCGAACCACGGCGACCCGTCGAGCGCCCTGCTGGAGGTGCTCGATCCGGAGCAGAACACCACGTTCCACGACAACTACCTCGACATGGAGTACGACCTGTCGAAGGTGCTGTTCATCGCCACGGCCAACAACGTGGCCAATATCGCCCCGGCGCTGCGCGACCGCATGGAGATGATCAACATTGCCGGTTACCTCCTGGAGGAGAAGGTGCGCATCGCGCTGGACCACCTGCTGCCCAAGCAGCGCGAGGCCCACGGCATCAAGGAGCAGGAGATGACGATGACCCCGGAGGTCGTCGAGAACGTCATCGCCTGCTATACGCGCGAAGCCGGCGTGCGTTCGCTGGACAAGAATCTGGCGAAGATCGCCCGCGCCCGCGCCAAACAGATCGCTTTCGACGAGGCTTTCGCGCCCGAGATTTCGATGAAGGACGTCGAGAAAATCCTCGGCATGCCCAAGTTCCTCAAGGAGGAGTACGAAGTGGGCGGCATGACGGGCGTCGTGACGGGCCTTGCGTGGACCGAGGTCGGCGGCGACATCCTCTACATCGAGTCGGTGCTGACGCCCGGCAAGGGCAAGGTGAGCCTCACGGGCAACCTGGGCGACGTGATGAAGGAGTCGGCGACGATCGCCCACGAGTGGACGATGGCCCACTACAAGGAGCTGGGCATCGACCCCAAGCTGTTCGAAACGAACGACATCAACATCCACGTTCCCGAGGGCGCGATCCCGAAGGACGGTCCTTCGGCCGGCATCACGATGGTCACTTCGATCGTGTCGAGCTATACGGGGCGCAAGGTGAAGGAGCGTATCGCCATGACGGGCGAGACCACGCTCCGCGGACGGGTGATGCCCGTGGGCGGCGTGAAGGAGAAGATCCTGGCCGCCAAACGCGCCGGCATCACCGAGCTGATCCTCTCGGAGGAGAACCGCAAGGACATCGCCGAGATCAAACCCGAATATATCGCGGGCCTCACGTTCCATTACGTGAAGACCAACGAGGAGGTGTTGCAGCTGGCTCTGGAATAGTTTTTTCGTGATGGCGGCGAACTCTGGCGCTTCCTTCGTCGGCTTCGGCAGCCACATACCCCGTGTATGCTTCTGCCTTGCCGGTTTCACGAAGTCCCGGATTGCATCTGCCCTGACGAAAAAACGGGAGGCTGTAATTATGAATTTTGAATTCTGAATTATGAATTTTTTGGCAATCATCCCCGCGCGCTACGCTTCGACGCGCTTTCCCGGGAAGCCGCTGGCGCGGCTGGGCGGCAAGCCCGTCATCCAGCGGGTCTACGAGCAGGTCGCCGGCGTGCTGGACGATGCCGTGGTGGCCACCGACGATGAGCGCATCCGCGACGCCGTGCGGGCCTTCGGGGGACGGGTCGAAATGACCTCCCCGGACCACCGGAGCGGCACCGACCGCTGTTGGGAGGCCTACTGCAAGCAGGGCCGCGAATACGACGTGGTGGTCAACGTGCAGGGCGACGAACCTTTTATCCGTCCCTCGCAGCTGGAGGCCGTGAAACGCTGTTTCGACGATCCCGCGACCGACATCGCCACGCTCGTGAAACCCTTCACCGAGGCCGACGGACTGGCGGCCCTCGAAAATCCCAACTCGCCCAAGGTGGTCCTCGACGCGCAGTCGCGGGCCATCTATTTTTCCCGCTCGGTGATTCCCTACCTGCGGG
>ENA-UERK01002180-UERK01002180.1-human-gut-metagenome-genome-assembly--contig:-NODE-2180-length-13089-cov-39.761220_pt1 | contig 13089 bp, 7 predicted proteins | sample MGYA00242957_ERZ507957 | MGnify/ENA primary metagenome ERZ507957 (study PRJEB26167, sample SAMN06115538) | human gut metagenome | host: Homo sapiens | place: China:Heilongjiang | collected 2015-11-06... | reverse complement strand
TTATAGCTATGAAACGCTGCTGACGTGCAGATTTACAGATTCTTTGTCGTATGGAAATAAATACGTGAGTGTTCACCAAAACACTCATTTTGATGTCTGAACGTTCAGACGCTCGAACCCCCCAATGCGTAGTTGTCATAAACAAACATAGGTCACCTGGATAAATCTCGACATTTGATTTCTCGCACACATTGAAAGATTCTTCCTTTGGCTCCTGTTTTTCAAGCTAAAGAAGTTCTTGCAACTACTTACGACAACGTAACCAATCCTTTCACCATGGTTGGATGGGGATTACAAATCCCCAGGTTTTATCGGTCGAACATTTTTCGATAGCGGATTGCAAATCCGCTAGGACGCCTGACGGAAAATATATCAACTTACTTGGTTATAAATATACAGAGCTTTCGCATTTCAGGAAGTTAAAGGAGTTAAGGAAGTTAAGAAGTATGTCTTGCTGCTTAAAAAAAAAACACGCCAAAAAGACTATTGACTTAACTCATCAGCGACCGTAAGGAGCGACAACTCCTTTAACATCTTTTATTTCTGAACTTACAAAACTTATTTACATTACAAGAAGCCACACGGAGATTATCTGTTGATACAGACACGAATCTGGAATTTGGATTGGTTTGACCCAATTACTCAGTTACTCAATTACTCAGTTTATTTCTAGACCCCTATACTTGGAACTTGGTTATAAACTGAAAGTATATTTTTTATATATAATATACTATCTATACCAGAAGAAACATACGGTCAGAATAAAACTGAGTAATTGAGTAACTGAGTAATTGAGTACGATTTTAGAGGATACGGAAAGAAGACTCATAATGGCTTAAAGCTTTATTTAATAGTAGTTTAGACTGAATTACTATGTTTTTTAAACAACAACTCAATGTTTCTCTCTTCCTTATCTTACGAGTTAGGATTATTAACGTAGTTTCAAATTGAAAGCTGCTGAAAATCGACCCTTACCACACCTTGAAATTTGGTGGTTCCAGAAAAAAGCCGTATCTTTGCACCGTCATTCAGAGATAAGGCACCAATCGGAAGAGTGACAAAAAACTGAATTATTAACCATTAAAAACTGATTGATTATGGGACAAGGAACTAGTAACTATCGTAAGATTATGCGTACCCCTCAGACGGGTTAGTATCGCGATGTCGGCTTTTCCCTTAAGGAAAAATAAAACTATCCTTAAGGGAAAGTTTTTCTTTCCTTAAGGATAGTTTTTGGGTACAGAAACTTTGTAAAGTTATTTATCAAAGCGTTCAAAATCTTCTCCTGTGTTTTAAGACCTTAAACCTCGGTCTTACAAGAACGCAATGGTCAAACCAGCCATCACGATACTTACCATCGACATCAACTTGATGAGGATATTGAGCGATGGACCAGAGGTATCCTTGAATGGGTCGCCTACGGTATCGCCTACAATCGTAGCCTTATGATTCTCACTACCCTTGCCTCCGAAGTTGCCCTCCTCTATCATCTTCTTGGCATTGTCCCAGGCACCACCTGAATTAGACATGAAGACGGCAAGCGTGAAGCCGGCTGCAAGACCACCGGTAAGCAGACCGAGCACACCGGCAACTCCCAAAACCAGACCTACTACGATAGGAATGATGATGGCAAGAAGAGACGGGATTATCATCTCACGCTGAGCACTGCGGGTACTGATTTCTACACAACGACCGTAATCCGGAGTTGCCTTGCCTTCAAGGATTCCCTTAATCTCACGGAACTGGCGACGAACTTCCTGAACCATTGACTCAGCAGCACGTCCCACAGCCCCCATCGTCAGTCCGCAGAACAGGAAGGCAGCCATCGCTCCCAAGAAAGCTCCTACCAGAACCTTAGGATTAATCAGGTTAACCTGGAAGAAATTGATAAAGTCGATGGTGCTGGCATTCGATGGGTCGAAGAGATTGCCGGCAGCATCCACATACTGCTTGCCATTCTCTACGGCACGAATCATGGCTATCTTAATCTCCTCAATGTAAGATGCAAGAAGCGCCAAAGCTGTAAGGGCTGCTGAACCGATGGCAAAGCCTTTACCTGTGGCAGCAGTGGTATTGCCAAGTGCATCGAGTGCATCGGTACGTTCACGCACCTCCTTACCCAGTCCGCTCATCTCTGCATTACCTCCGGCATTGTCGGCAATAGGACCATAGGCATCGGTAGCAAGGGTGATGCCGAGCGTTGACAACATACCTACGGCTGCGATACCGATGCCATAAAGACCGGTACTGATAGACTTAGCAGACATCGACATGTCAAAACCATTGGCACAGAGGAAACTCAACATGATGGCAACAGAGATGGTTACCACAGGAACCATGGTGGAAATCATTCCCGTTCCAATGCCCTTGATAATCACTGTGGCAGGACCCGTCTGCGAAGCCTCAGCAATCTTCTGTGTTGGCTTGTAGCTCTGGGAAGTATAATATTCCGTAGCCTGACCGATGATGACGCCAGCCACCAGACCGCTGATAACGGAGAATGAGAGTCCGAGCCAGTTCTCGATGCCCAGGAGATATAATATAATAAAGGTGGCAACGGCGATAAGACCGGCACTTACATTGGTTCCCAAGCCCAGGGAATGGAGCAGATCCTTCATGGATGCGCCTTCCTTGGTACGGACCAGATAGATGCCGATAAGCGAGAGGAAGATGCCGATGGCTGCAATGATCATAGGTGCGATAACGGCACGGAGCTGCATGTCGCTATTCATGGCAAAGGCGGTGGCACCCAGAGCAGCGGTAGAGAGAATAGAACCGCAATAGCTCTCATATAGGTCGGCACCCATTCCGGCTACGTCGCCTACATTATCACCTACATTATCGGCAATGGTTGCAGGATTCCGGGGATCATCCTCTGGAATATTTGCCTCTACCTTACCCACCAGATCAGCTCCCACATCGGCAGCCTTGGTATAGATACCTCCACCTACACGGGCAAAGAGAGCCTGGGTAGAAGCACCCATACCAAAGGTAAGCATGGTGGTAGTGATGGTGATGAGGGCAGTAGACTCACCGGCATACACCGCATTAAGAACAATAAACCAGATGGCAATATCGAGCAATCCGAGACCAACCACAACGAGTCCCATCACGGCACCGCTGCGGAAAGCAATCTTCAGACCCTTGTCGAGTCCTGTACGAGCTCCATGAGCCGTACGTGCCGAAGCATAGGTAGCCGTCTTCATACCGAAGAATCCCGCCAGTCCGGAGAAGAGTCCACCGGTAAGGAAAGCGAACGGAACCCACGGATTCTGCACTTTCAGTACATAAGCCATAAAGGCGAAAACAATGGCAAGCACCACGAAGACGATGGTCACCACCTTGTACTGCTGCTTGAGGTAGGCCATTGCACCTTTTCTAACATGTGCTGCAATCTCTTTCATTCTCTCGGTTCCCTCGTCCTCTTTCATCATCGAACGGAAGAAGATCCATGCCATTCCCAATGCAACAACGCTGGCTATCGGGATGAGCCAAAATACTAATGGAATGTTGTTCATAATGGTATGTTTATTTGGTTTGTAAATCTGATTGTCAGTTGTTTTGATTCTGCAAATATAGTTTTTTTATCCGATAACTCCAAATAAAACGGAGGAAAAAATCTTTTTCTGAAAGAAAAATTTGGTAGTTACTGAATAAAGCCGTAACTTTGCATCCCTCAATGACAAAATACAAGAAATAGATTAGTAATTAAAAGCAATATGAATAATCATACAACATCGATTACAACGAATAAGAAACATCATTACCGGGAACTGCTTTCGATAGGATTTCCTATTATTATCGGACAACTAGGAACCATCATTCTGGGATTTGCTGATACGCTGATGATTGGTCATCACAGTACACCCGAACTGGCAGCAGCCGGATTGGTGAACAATATCTTCGGTCTCGTCTTTGTATCCTATATGGGATTCACCTACGGACTCACTCCTATCATCGGCAAGCTTTACGGAGAGGAACGTACCGACTGTATCGGACAGAAGGTTCGCAACTCCTTCTTTGCCAATATGCTGACGGGAGCCATTTTTACGGCTGTTCTCATCCTACTCTATCTCAATCTGGCACATATCGGACAGCCGGAAGAACTGCTATCGCTCATCCGTCCCTACTTTCTGGTGAACCTTGCCTCGGTTCTCTTCATGGGTATCTTCTTTACGATGAAGCAATTCCTGGATGGTATCGGAAAAACCAAGGTGGCGATGTGGGCGATGATAGGCGGAAACGTGGTCAATATCCTCGGCAACTGGGTATTGATATACGGTGTGGCTAGCTTTCCGGAACTGGGTTTGCTCGGAGCCGGAATCTCAACCTTGGTAAGCCGCATCCTCATGGCTCTGGCAATGGTGAGCATTGTGATTGTCGGCAAGGAATTCAGAGAATACAGACACGACCTCATCCATAGTTCACTTAATAAGGCAGACTTCAAGGAGATGAACCGTCTGGGCTGGCCGGTAGCCTTACAGTTGGGAATGGAATCGGCAGCCTTTACGCTGAGTTGCGTGATGGTAGGCTGGCTGGGTACAATTCCGTTGGCAGCTCATCAGGTAATGATTACCCTCTCCCAGCTCTTCTATCTCGTACTTTCGGGTATGGCAGCAGCGCTGGCAATCCGCGTGAGTCACTTTATGGGACAGAAAGACTATGCTGCCGTACGCCGCAACGCCTACGATGGTTTCCGCCTGAATCTGCTGTTCTCTCTCTGCATGGGAATTCCGGTATTTCTGCTTCGCCACCAGATAGGCGGTTGGTTTAATGACAATGCCGAGGTACAGGCGTATGTGTCGGTATTGATAATCCTGATGATGGTATATCAGTTTGGCGACGGTTTGCAATATACCTTTGCCAATGCCCTTCGAGGTATCGCCTGTGTGAAGCCGATGGTGCTCTATGCCTTCATCGCCTACTTCGTCATCTCACTTCCATTGGGCTATACCCTCGGTTTTACTTGCGGCATGGGCATACTGGGCATCTGGATTGCCTTCCCGTTCGGCTTGACGATAGCAGGCGAAATGTATCGTCGTCGATTTGAGAAAGAACTGAAGAAAATAGAGCAAAGATAGGATAAAAATATACGATTTTACCACGAAAATGAGATTTTTTGGTTCAAAAGTATATTTTTTATTGTAAAAAGCTTGCTTTATATAGTTTTTTCATATATCTTTGCCCCCAGTTAGATATGAAAAAATACCTAATACTCTGAATCAACAGAGATGAAGGCTTATCAACAAACAACAGTATTAACAATTAAAAAATTAGAGATTATGAAGAAATTATTGGTTATGGCAGCCATGGTGCTGTCTTCAGTAGGTGCTTTCGCACAGCAGGCAGCTGGTACAACAACTATCCAGCCTAAGATTGGTTTGAACGTTGCTACAATCGGTGATAACGACTGGAAGGCAGGTTTCGCTGCTGGTGCTGAGTTGCAGTATCAGTCTACAAGCAACTTCGGTATTGCAGTAGGTGCTCTCTATTCTGTACAGGGCTTCAAGGCAGAGGACGTAAAAATAGGAAATATAACTTATAAGAATGACTACAAGTGGAACCCTGGTTACATTAACGTTCCTATCACTTTGAACTACTATCCTGTAGCAGGTCTTGCTCTCAAGGCAGGTTTGCAGCCTGGTTTCCTGGTAAACAAGGATGACATGGAAGATGTTAAGACTGTAGACCTCTCTATCCCAGTAGGTCTCTCTTACGAGTACCAGGGTCTTGTATTCGATGCTCGTTACAACATCGGTGTAACAAAGGTTGCTGAGAACTACGATCACTACAACAATGTAATCCAGATTACCATCGGTTACAAGTTCGCTCTCTAAAAAGCAGCGACTTTAAAATAAGACAAAAAAGAATCCCCGCTCCTCATCATGAAGAGCGGGGATTTCTTTTTGTCATATCTATTTAAACTTCACTTAGAACATTCTTCCACCTGGATGACCACCACCGAATGGGCGACCACGGAAATCAGGACGACCACCAGGACCTCCAGGACCGCCAGGACCACCCTGACGTGCCTGCTTGCCTCCGAAGAGATTCAAGCGATATATCACATGCAGCATCGCATAGCTGTTGATGGCATTATACTCGGTATCCGTACGGGATGTAGCCGAGATGGCACGAGAGAAGGTGCTCTGCTGGCGAAGGATATCGTAGAACTGAAGCATGATGGTCAATGGCTTGCCCTTCAGGAAACTCTGAGAGAGCTGAGCATTCCATACAAACTCATCCGTATTCATACTGCTGTCGTTATAGCCACGGCGACTGTTGATAGAGAGGCTTGTGTTCAAGCTGGTTCCCCAAGGAGCTGTAAGCGTCATGCTAGGACCATAAGAGAACTGCCAGGTCTCGAGGTTGCTGGTAGGCTGAAGCTTGTTCTTTGCCTTATTGTAAGTAAGCGTACCATCGAGAGAGAACTCTGCCCAGTCGTTGCGATAGCTTAAAGAAAGATTCTGACGCCAGGTGATACTGCGGGTAGTATTCTTCTGAGAGTCTGATTTCTTGTCAAGACTCAGATAACTTACATAGTTATTGTAATTGGCATGGGCTCCAGTATTGATGTTCCATACGCCTGCACTATCGATAGAGCAGTTGAACATGAAGGCTCCCATCGCATTCCAGTTGCCATTGATATTCTCTGGTCGGGTGATTCTTCCACCAGTCGTCTCATCGTATGTCACCTTATTGCTGATGCTATTGTTGGTGGTAGAGAAGTTGACGAAAGTCATGATACCCTTGTTATGGTTCTGCACGAAATTGTTGTAGAACAATCGGAAGTTCTGAGTGAACGATGGCTTCAAGCCTGGGTTACCCATCGAAATGTTCAACGGATCGCTGTTATCCGTGATGTCGAGCAACTGAGAAATGCTTGGCTGAGAGGTTGTACCACGATAGTTGATTCGCAGGTTACTCATCTTTGAGAAGCGATAACGGAAATCGAGGGTTGGACTCACATTCACCACATTGCGAACGGTATCTACATGCACGCCCTGATAATCCTGGATATACTTAGACTGCTGTGGTTGAACCATCACACCGAAGTTCAGGTTGTACTTCTGACGGATGAATCGCATCATCACCTGGATATCATGATTGTAATTGCGATACTCAGAGAAACGGCTCAGATTATCATCCTTGTAATCATTGAGATGACCGGCAAACGGATTCAAGTAGCTGTCCCAACCGCGATATTCATGATCACCACTCATCGCATACTTGCTGAAATCGTAGGTGCTGCGGTCGCTCTTGGAGTAGCTGTAAGTAAACTTATAGCTGAACTGCAGGAAGGTAGCCTTCCAGAGTGGCTCACTATAGGTCAACTGACCGGCATAACTGTAATTCTTTGAAGGAGTCAGGTTGTAGCGGTTAGTTTGATAGGTTGAATCCTTACCCTCCGCAGTCTGCACGAGATAGAGTTTGGCATTGTTGAGCGAGATGCTCTTGCTGTCATTATCAGTATATTTGGCATCCACACGGAAGGTGATGTTACGTCCCTTGTTGCCCAACTTGCGGTTGATCTGCAACATACCATTGATATTATTATTATCAGAGTAGGTGATGCCGTTGGTCAACTGGCTGTTTACCATAGCCTCAGCCTTCTCCATCTCTTCGATACCTTCTTCTGAGAGAGGGTCTTTGGTGGTGATGGTGTAAGGATCCTTGTTATAGGAAGCCGACTGGCTACCACTCAAGCCATCGCTGGAACTCCAGGAGATGGAAGGACGGAAGAGGATATTGGTCATGGAATCAGGCATCCACTCCAGACGGATGTTACCATTCCAGCTGTTGCTGCGGGAATAGCTCTGACTCAAGCTGTTGCTGAAGGAACTGCTGCTGCCCATGAAGTTCTCGCTGGAACGGCTGCTCCATACATCGCCGTCGCTGTGGTTCCAGCGGAGAGAGGTATTGAACTTGAACTTGTCTTTCAACTCATAGTTGTAGTTGGCGCCTATCATCTTACTGGCATTCAAACCGTTGGCACCGCCCCAGAATCCTCTGCCAGGACCACCGCCGAATCCACGGTCACTGGTGTTATTGGCATTGGCAAAGAGCATGAATCGGTTGTTGTTGGCGAAATAGCCACCCATACCACGCATATTATAGCGGTTCTTGTTGCCCACACCCAGGTCAATATTGGAAATCACACCCTTATTCATCCCCTTCTTCACACCGAAGTCGAGCACGGTCTGTTCCTCACCGTCATCAATACCAGTCACCTTGGAGAGATCGCTCTTCTCGTCGTATGCCTTGATTTTATCGATGATGCTGGTAGGCAAGTTCTTCAGAGCCGTCTTGGTATCGCCCGTCATAAACTCCTTACCATCTACCAGGATTTTCTTCACTTCCTTACCGTTGATCTTGATGGTACCGTCATCGCTGACCTCTGCACCCGGCAGACGCTTCACGAGTTCCTCAACCACCGAACCTTCCGGTGTGCGGTAGGCTGCCGAATTATAGACGAAGGTATCCTCCTTCAGACTCACCTTCTGAGCCATGGCGGTTACCACGGCACCTTTCAGCATGATAGCATCAGCACTAATGACCACATTCCCCATTGCCAGATTCTTGTCTTCAGAAATCTGGATGCGCTTAACGGTAGGCTTGTAACCTACACTGGTAATCTTGAGGAGATACTTGCCATTAGCCGGGGCATTGACATGGAAGAGTCCCCGCTCATTAGAAATGGCACCCGACACGTATGTACTGTCGGTTTTGAGTAGTTGAATCGTTACTTGCTCTACAGGGTCCTTGGTATCGCGGTCTGTTATCTTACCGCTAATCAAACGCTCTTGAGCTAAGGATGCTATTGCAACGAGCATCAACAGCATCGATAGAATTGATCTTTTCATTATTTGTTGAATGTTATTTATTATTTCTAAATTGTATATAGACTTGCTTTTATATGATTAGACCCGATTAGAGCGCAATTGTAAAAAACAGATGCACTTTTTGGGGCATTTTGCTTCATTTGACGAACGAAATGTATCAAGGTTTAAACTTTTATTGATAAAAAAGTGCTTATTTATTTTGTTTTGTCTTCATTTTAACGTACCTTTGCAACCAAAATAGCCGTAGCGTTGTCCTTTCGGAACTTCCCAACGGCCCTATATAAATTCGTCTTTTTTAAAAACGTTAGTAAGTTATGAGTCAAAGAATAATCATATCAACCCATCTGGAGAGCGAACTGGTAACCGCTCTCGCTGAGTGCGAGCACGACAAGCTGTTTGTGCTTACCGATACCACGACCCAAGAGCTGTGTCTGCCAGTCATCAAGAACTTCTATAGCCTAAAGCACATACAGGTAATCACTATTCCTGCAAGCGACAGCCATAAGGACATCGAAAGTCTGATGATGGTATGGAAGGGACTGCAGGAGGGTGGCGCTTCACGCCATTCATGCATGATTAACTTGGGAGGCGGTATGGTAACCGACCTGGGTGGTTTTGCAGCCAGCACCTTCAAGCGTGGCATCAACTTCATCAATATCCCTACTACCCTGCTTGCCATGGTAGATGCATCGGTAGGCGGAAAGACCGGTATCAACTTCGGTGGTTTGAAGAACGAAGTGGGCGTATTCAACGACTCTAAGTACGTGATTCTCGACACAGAATTTCTGAAGACTCTGGATGCCGAGAATATCTGTTCGGGCTATGCAGAAATGCTGAAGCACGGCTTAATTTCTACCGAGGCGATGTGGGAGGAACTGGTCAACTTCGACCTTGCCAACCCAGACCTGAAGCAGTTGCAGCGCATGGTGGGTGACAGCGTGAAGGTAAAGGAGCGCATCGTAGAGCTGGATCCTCATGAGAAGGGCATCCGTAAGGCTTTGAACCTGGGTCATACCTTCGGTCATGCCTTCGAGAGCTGGGCTTTGAAGCGCAAGCCTATCCTGCATGGCTATGCTGTGGCATTCGGTCTTATCCCTGAGCTTTACCTCAGCGTGGCTAAGACAGGATTCCCTACAGACAAAATGCGCCAGACCGTAACCTTCATCAAGGAAAACTACGGAACACTGGATATTACCTGTGATGACTATGATGAGCTCATCGAGCTGATGCATCATGACAAGAAGAACCAGAATGGCATCATCAACTTCACCATGATGGGAGGCATCGGAGATATCCGTATCAACCAGACAGCAACTACAGAAGAAATTAAAGAAGCACTCGATTTCTTTAGAGAAGGATAATATAATATGGCGGGCCATCAACCCGCCATTATTGTATCCTTATGCCAAACAGCATCGCTTTGGCTTTCCGGTTTCGGTAAGCGGAAGATGCTCTACATATCGGAATTCCTTAGGAATCCAATATTTATATTTTTTATAATCAGAAGACTTTTCAGATTCATCAGATAAGAGGCGGCGGACAGTCGCCTCTACTTTTTTTATATCCTCATCCTCTGTCAAGAGGACTGCGATTTCTCCAAACTTCCCGTCTTTCTTCTTGGCTAGCATGAAAGGTTTTTCCAAATGAGGTTTCAAGAGAGTCTCCACTTCTTCAATCTGAATCTTGATGCCACCACTACAGATGACATTGTCTTTTCTGCCCTTGATGCGGAAACGGAGTTTTTCCACCTTATTATATATATAGGGTTCTATCTCCACGATATCATTCGTTACCAAGGTTTCAGCACAAACCTGAGGGGCATCAATGACCAGACAGCCTTCTTCGGTCTGACTGATATGAACGCTATCGAAAGGCTGATACCATTCACTAGGCTTATCACCATTGATTCTTCGCAAGGCGATATGAGATAAGGTTTCGGTCATGCCGTAAGTGCTCCAGATAGCGATATTGCCGGGAAATGACTTCAGTTCCTTCTCTAAAGCTGCATCGATGGCACCACCACCGATAATCAGATGACGGATATGGCAGAGCCGTTCCCGCTCCTCAGGAACCTGCAGGGTATTATATACCTGCATCGGAACCATGGCTGCGAAAGTAATCTCTTTATTTACATCTTTCAAAGGATGCCCACTTGGAGAGACAGAAATAAGATGGAGATGGCGCTCTATGCTTCGCACCACCACCATCTTACCGGCAATATAATCAAGCGACATACAGAGCAGAGCACTATCACCTGGCTTCAATCCAAGGAAATCACAAGTGATGCGGGCTGAGTTGAGCATTCGCTTCTTCTCTACCATCATCGATTTGGGTTTTCCTGTGGAACCACTGGTATGTACAAGCACCCGGTCGCTATCGTTATTCCATTCGGAAAGGAAATCTTCTAAAGTCATAATTTAAATTATACCCTGCTTAGCGGATTACAAATCCGCAATAGTTACCCAATGATGCGGCGGATTGCAAATCCGCCGAAACAAATAGGGGTAAAATATTGTATTATTTTACAACAAAGAGTTTATCACCCCGGATTTCCAATGGCATTGGGATGTTATCAGTAAAGAGCTGACCGGTGCCTAAGCCCTGAGGCATCTCTACATTCGGTCCATATACCTTGGCAGCATAATGGGCAATGGCATTCAGACCGATGTTGCTCTCCAAGGCAGAGGTAATCCAACTGCCGATGCCACGCTGGTTAGCCAACTCAATCCACTCGTTACATCCATAGATTCCACCATGAAGCGAAGGCTTCAGGATGATATACTGAGGACGGACGGTATCGAGCAAAGCCTGCTTCATACTTCGGACATTCACCCCAATCAGTTCCTCGTCCAGGGCGATAGGAAGCGGTGTTTCGCGACAGAGCTGGGCCATTTTAGGCCACTGATGCTGCTTGATAGGCTGCTCTATCGAATGAATGTCATATTTAGCCAAAGCCTCCAGCTGACTCATTGCATTCTCCGGCAAGAAGCCTCCATTGGCATCTACACGCAACTCAACCTGCTCCTTGGTATAAACATCGCGGATGCGCTTGATGAGATCGAGTTCCTTAAAGAAATCGATGGCACCAATCTTCAGTTTCACGCAATGGAAACCCGCCTGGAGTTTCTCCTCCAACCGAGCCAGCATCTCCTCATAGGTGCCCATCCATACCAGTCCGTTGATGGTAATGCCCTCTTCTCCTCGTCCGAAAGGAGAGTCGAAGAGATTGACCAGGTTCTCCATTTCAGCTGGAACAGAGACACTTACTCCCTTCTTCTTCGCTGCATCGAAGAACGAAGCAAAGGCTGTTTCCAGTCCGAAAGTGATGCTAGGATAGGCACGAATCATATCGTAAGGGATGCGTCCCATCTGTTCCACCATCTGGCACACCTGTCGAAGGGTAACAGCATATTCCGGTTTGGCATCGCAACTCAAATCAGGGAGCGTAGCACACTCTCCCACTCCCTCTACTCCAGGTATTTCATCCGATGTTAGGGTGAGATAATAACTGTGTCTCGTGGTATAAACTCCACGAGACGTGCCTGCTGGCTGCTTAAAGTGGAGCGTGCGCTCCGAGATTTCTATCTTATACATTCTTTATATCTATATATCAATACAATTGAATTCTTCACTCTTCGTTCTTCACTCTTCACTAAAAAAGTGCTCTACACTTAACCTACTTCTTCTGTTTCAACTCATACAGGTCTTTACGGCGATCACGAAGATTTCGAACGGCACCGTAGGTATGAAGCTCGTTCAAGAGGTTCAAATCTACATCTGATACGAGAATCATCTCAGTATTAGGTGTTGCCTCCGAACGCTTGCCATCGTTAGGGAAGGCGAAGTCGCAAGGGGTGAATACAGCACTCTGGGCATACTGGATATCCATGTTGTGAACACGAGGCAAGTTGCCCACACTACCTGCAATGGCTACATAGCACTCGTTCTCGATGGCACGAGCCTGTGCACAGACTCTTACTCTAGAGTAAGCATTCTGCGTATCGGTCATGAATGGAACGAAGAGAATCTGCATACCATCCTCTGCCATCAGACGGGAAAGTTCAGGGAACTCCACATCATAGCAGATCACAATACCAATCTTACCACAATCGGTATCGAAAGTCTGGATATGGCTACCGCCACTCAATCCCCAGCACTTCTGCTCATCTGGAGTTACGTGAATCTTCTCGTACATATCCACGCTACCATCTCTACGGCAAAGGAAACCGACATTGTAGAGGGAATC
>ENA-UERK01002167-UERK01002167.1-human-gut-metagenome-genome-assembly--contig:-NODE-2167-length-13153-cov-4.331600_pt1 | contig 13153 bp, 8 predicted proteins | sample MGYA00242957_ERZ507957 | MGnify/ENA primary metagenome ERZ507957 (study PRJEB26167, sample SAMN06115538) | human gut metagenome | host: Homo sapiens | place: China:Heilongjiang | collected 2015-11-06... | reverse complement strand
CTCTAACTTCTTTAACTCCTTTAACTTCTCTCCTTTAACTTCTTTACTTCCTATTTCCTTTCCAATTCTTCTTTCAAGAATTGTGGCGTGTAGCCCTTCTTCGACTGCGCTACTTCTTCTGGAGTTCCAGTCGCCAACACCTGGCCGCCACCTCTTCCGCCCTCAGGACCGATGTCGATGATGTGGTCGGCAAGTTTTATTACGTCAAGGTTGTGCTCGATGATGATAACGGTATTGCCCTTATCCACGAGCTTCTGAATAACATCCATCAGAATGCGAATGTCTTCGAAATGCAGACCCGTAGTAGGCTCGTCGAGGATGTATAGAGTCTTGCCCGTGTCGCGCTTAGCCAATTCTGTAGCCAGTTTCACACGTTGGCTTTCGCCTCCCGAGAGAGTAGTCGACGACTGTCCGAGCTTGATATAGCCCAATCCCACCTGCTGAAGGGCTGAAATCTTCTGCAATATTGCAGGTACAGCCTGGAAAAACTCTACCGCCTGATTTATCGTCATGTCGAGCACGTCGGCAATAGATTTTCCCTTGTATCTCACTTCGAGAGTTTCGCGATTGTAGCGCTTGCCCTGACAAACCTCGCAAGGCACCATCACGTCGGGCAAGAAGTTCATCTCTATGGTCTTGTATCCATTTCCGCCACAAGCCTCGCATCGTCCGCCCTTCACATTAAACGAGAAACGGCCAGGCTTATAGCCACGAATCTGAGCTTCGGGCAGACCTACGAAGAGGCTGCGAATGTCGGAGAACACGCCTGTATATGTGGCAGGATTGCTTCGTGGAGTTCTGCCGAGCGGACTTTGGTCTACGTTCACCACCTTATCTATATAGTCCAATCCCTCGATGCTGTCGTAAGCCATCGGCTTCTTGAGCGAACGATAGAAATGTTGGCTAAGGATAGGTTGCAGGGTTTCGTTGATGAGGGTCGACTTGCCCGAACCCGAAACTCCCGTCACCACAATCAGCTTGCCCAGAGGAAATTCCACGTCGATATTCTTTAGGTTGTTGCCCCTTGCGCCACGAATGATGATGCTCTTGCCGTTGCCCTTGCGTCGCTCCTTCGGCACCTCAATCTTCATCTCGTTGTTCAGATATTGAGCCGTGAGCGTGTGCTGGCGAAGCATCTCTTGCGGAGTGCCTTGGAACACCACTTCGCCACCCTTGCGTCCAGCCTTCGGACCGATGTCGACGATATAGTCGGCAGCCAACATCATGTCGCGGTCGTGTTCTACCACCAATACCGTGTTGCCAAGATCTCGCAGCTGCTTTAGGCTGTCTATCAGTCGGCAGTTGTCGCGTTGATGAAGTCCGATACTTGGCTCGTCGAGTATGTAGAGCACGTTGACAAGTTGCGAGCCAATCTGAGTGGCAAGACGGATTCTTTGGCTCTCTCCACCCGAAAGGGTAGCGCTTTGGCGATTGAGCGACAAATAGTCGAGACCCACTTCGAGCAAGAAGTCGACCCTCGTGGTCAATTCTTTCAGAATCTCGCTTCCTATCTTGCGTTGAGTTTCCGATATATGCTCAGGCAACGCCACGAGCCATTCCTTCAACGCTATTAGGTCGAGGTTGGCAACTTCGGCTATGTTGCTGTCCCAAAGTTTGTAAGCCAACGACTCCTTCTTCAGTCTCATGCCGTGACATTCCGGACATTCCGTCATCGCCAAGAATTGGTCAGCCCATTTCTGTCCGGCTGAGCTCTCGTCGTTCTCTATTATTGTCTTCAGATATTTTATAACGCCATCATAATTGGTGAAATAATCAGACGACGTGTGAACCTTCTCTTTCGGAATTCTCACCTTCTCCATGCAGCCAAACATGATGTCGTCGACGGCTTGGGCTGGAATATCCTTGAAAGGAGTTTTCAAGGTGCAACCATAATTGTTGAGTATAACCTCTATCTGCCAGAATATCAGTTGGTTCTTGTATTTTCCTAAAGGAACTATTGCACCCTCGTGGATGCTCAATTTATCGTCTGGTACCACCTTCGCCATGTCAATCTCGTTGACCATTCCCAAACCCTTGCAACGTGGACAAGCACCTTCGGGCGAGTTAAACGAAAACATGTTTGGGGCTGGGTCGCCATAAGCAATTCCGGTAACGGGGTCCATGAGCTTCTTCGAGAAGTTGCGAATCTCTCCGCTATCCTTATCCAGAATCATCATGGTGCCTTCGCCTTGTCTGAGGGCAGTCTGAATGGTCTTGGCAAGTCGCTCGTTGTCGCCTTCCTTCACCTGCATCTTGTCAATCACCACCTCGATATTGTGGTTCTTGTAGCGGTCAACCTTCATTCCCTCAACCAGGTCTTCAATCTTTCCATCCACCCTTGCGTATAGATAGCCCTTGCGACGCATGGAGTCGAAGAGTTCGCGATAGTGGCCCTTGCGTTGCCTAACGAGAGGCGCCAAGATAAAGATGCGCTTGTCGAGATAAGCCTCGTGAATGGTTTGCGCAATCTGTTCCTCGGTATATTTCACCATCTTTTCGCCACTTGCGTAGCTATAAGCATCAGCAGCACGCGCAAAGAGCAATCGCAGATAGTCGTAGATTTCCGTAACCGTGCCAACCGTAGAACGAGGGTTCTTGTTGGTGGTCTTTTGCTCGATGCTGATAACAGGCGACAACCCCGTAATCTTGTCAACATCAGGGCGTTGCATGTTGCCCAAGAAGTTGCGGGCGTAGGCAGAGAATGTTTCTATGTATCTGCGTTGTCCTTCGGCAAAGATAGTGTCGAAAGCCAACGAAGATTTGCCAGAGCCTGAGAGTCCCGTGATTACGGTAAGCGAGTTGCGTGGCATTTCCACGTCAACATTCTTAAGGTTGTGTACGCGAGCTCCAAAAACTTCAATCTTTTCCATGTTTCTTCTCTTTCTTTGTTTCTTCTCTACCTAAACTATTCGTTGCTGTTGGTTCCGTTTTCTGTATATCCTCTAAGCAGATTCACATCCGTTTTGATGTCGTATTTTCTGCCGTCTGCGCCCTTGGCTTTCACCAGACAATAGTATACGCCTTGCGCCACATCCTTGCCTTTGTATTTGCCGTCCCATCCACCTGCAGGGTCGGTCCATTCGTAGAGTTTCTGTCCCCAACGGTTGAAGATGTAGGCATGGAATTCCACAATACTTTGGTAGCCCTCTTTGGCTTTGTAGATGTCGTTGATGCCGTCGCCATTAGGCGAAAAGGCGTTAGGCATATTAAGTTTGCTCTCAGAAATTGAGATAGAGAGCGGAGCGCCCTCAGAAGTCCAATACTCCTCGGTATAAGCCACGGTATCTGTGCCTTGTGTGAAGATGGCGTATAGCTCTACGAAATGTGTGCCAGCCTGAGTAAAGGTGTAATCTGTAGTTTCGTCATACCTTATTAAATAAGGCTCGCTTCGCTTTCCGTCTTTATAGAAATGCCATTCGTAGTGAGCTTCCCATCCTTCGGCATTTTCCGTGCCCGAAGTGAAAGTGGCAACGAGCGGAGCCGATTCCGAGGCACTTGTGGTGGTTTGTTCCTGTCCCTCGTCGTCGGTATAAGTGAACTGCGGATTTATGGTAGGTATGGTTTGCGACCATGCCGCCAAGTGCATGCAAAACGCAGCAAGTAATGTAAATATCGTTCTATTTTTCATATTCGTAGCTTATATTCTTGCAAAAATAACTAATAAAGTTGATTAAACCACACTTTTTTTGTATTTTTGCACATGAATAAATCAATTTTATTGGATATGAAAAATATTTCGAGGCTTTTTCTCTTAGTGGCAGCTCTATTTCTGGTGTTTGGAGCCGATGCCCAAGTGAATAAATGGCAAGACGTATATAAGGCAAAGAAGAAAGATACCTTGTTTGGCATTTCGCGCAAATATGGTATTACGCTTCCTGAACTTATCGATGCTAACCCCGTGATGAAAACCGAGGGGTATGAACTAAAAAAGGGCGACACCATCTTTATTCCTTTCGCCAAATCGCCAAGTGCTGCCAAACCGCAAACTGCCAAGCCTGTAGCCAAGGTGAGCAAGAATGTGAGAATTGGCGTGATGTTGCCTTTGCATAATGTAGATGGCGACGGACGCAGAATGATAGAATATTATCGTGGCATCCTTATGGCTTGCGACTCGCTGAAGCGTGAGGGCATTTCTACCGACGTCAAGGCGTGGAATCTGCCTATTGATGGCGACGTGAAGGCTTTGCTCAGCCAGCCTGGCACAGCCGATTGCGATGTAATCTTCGGTCCTTTGTACACTCATCAGGTCAAGCCTCTTGGCGATTTCTGCAAGCAGCACGACATACGCCTCGTGGTGCCATTCTCGATATATGGTAGCGACGTGTGCTACAACACCAATATCTATCAGGTTTATCAGAATCCCGACGAGCAGAATAATGCTGCCATCAAGGCGTTCTTGGAGCGATTCCCTAATCATCATCCTGTATTCATCGATTGCAACGATAGCACAAGCAAGAAGGGCGCTTTCACATTCGCTTTGCGCAACCAACTGCAACTTGCTAAGCGTGATTATTCCATCACCAATCTCAACAATTCTGAGCAGATGTTCCTAAAGGCTTTCTCGCGCACCAAGCCAAACATCGTTATTCTGAATACCGGTCGTTCGCCTGAGCTCAACGTGGCAATAGCTAAACTTAATGGCCTTGTTGCCAACGTGCCTGGCATCAGCATCTCGCTCTTCGGCTATACTGAGTGGCTGATGTACACTAAGTATCAGTCTGCAAACTTCCATAAGTTTAATACTTATATTCCAACCACATTCTATTATAATGCGGTTAATGCCAGCACCATCAACCTTGAGCGCTCATACAGCCGTTGGTTTGGCGAACCTATGCAGTATGCGCAACCACGCTTCGCCATTACTGGCTACGACCATTGCCAGTTCTTCGTGCGCGGCATTCGTCATTTCGGCAAAAACTTCTGCGGCTATCGTAGTCAGCAGGTCAAGTTCCCTTTGCAAACTCCACTTTCGTTTGAGCGAACTTTCTCGCCAAGCAAGAAGGAGGGCGGATGGCAAAATCGTTGCTACATGCTAATCCATTATATGCTCGATGGAGGCTTGGAATCGATAACATATTAATATTAAGAGGTAATTCAAAAATTTCATGAAGAAATTATCCTATATCTTGATGCTCATGCTGTTGCCTTCGTTTGCCTTTGCGCAGATAGGCGTTCATCGCAACGACTTTTCTATTGGCGTAAATGGCGGCTACAACATGTCGAGCGTGAAGTTCACCCCTAAGGTGTCGCAATCACAATTAGGAGGCATTAATGCCGGTTTGTCTGCGAGGTATGTATGTGAGAAATATTTTAATACCATCTGCTCCGTTTATGGCGAAATAAACTATAGCCAGATGGGATGGAAAGAGGATATTCTTGATGTCAACGACCAGCCCGTGATAAATTCTACTACAGGACTGCCCGAAGAATATCAACGCACCATCAGCTACATCCAGGTTCCTGTCATGGCGCATTTGGCGTGGGGTAGGGAGCGCAAGGGCGTAGCCTTCTTCGTAAATCTTGGTCCGCAGTTTGGTTATTGCTTGAGCGAGACCACCAAGACCAACTTCAATTTCTCCGACCGCAACATGGCAGACCGTGTGAACCCCGTTTGCGCACAAGACACCATGGCTATCGAAAACAAGTTCGACTACGGAATTGCAGCTGGCGCAGGTCTTGAGTTCAGCATTCCTCGTGTGGGTCATTTCCTTCTCGAGGGTCGCTACTATTATGGTCTTGGCAACATCTATGGCGACTCTAAGCGCGACTATTTCGGTTCGAGCAATTTCAATAACATTAGCGTCAAGCTAACATATCTCTTCGATATCGTGAGAACGAAGAACGAGAATATCAAATAGCCAAAAAACGAGAATATTAAATAAATTCAGTAATAATCACTAATCTTAAACGACAAAATTATGTTCGAAGGACAACCTAAAGGTCTTTGGGCCTTGGCGTTAGCCAACACAGGAGAGCGATTTGGTTACTATACCATGCTCGCAGTCTTTTTATTGTATTTGCAGGCCAACTTCGGTTTCGCACCAGGTCTTGCAAGTGGTATTTATTCAACCTTCCTCATGTTGGTCTACTTCCTTCCTGTTATAGGAGGTGCTGCTGCCGACAAGTTTGGTTTTGGTAAGATGGTAACATCGGGTATCGTTATCATGTTTATCGGCTATCTCTTGCTTTCTGTTCCTCTCGGAGCCAACACCACAGCCGTTATCGCCATGGGCGCGGCTCTATTGCTCGTTAGCTTCGGTACAGGTCTTTTCAAGGGCAACCTCCAGGTAATGGTTGGCAAACTCTACGACGCTCCTGAATATTCCGACAAGCGCGATAGCGGTTTCAGCCTCTTCTATATGGCTATCAATATTGGTGCCATGTTTGCTCCAACAGCAGCCATCAAGATTATGGAATGGGCACAGCAGTCGCTTGGCGTTTCTGAGGCTGACTCTTATCATTATGCCTTTGCCGTGGCTTGCTTGAGTCTTATAGTTTCTATCGCCATCTATTATGCTTTCCGTGGCACCTATAGCCATGTGCTTGCAGGCGAAGACAACAAGGCTGGCAATAATGCTGCAGCCAACGTTCCTGAACTCTCTAAGAGCGAAACCAAGGAGCGCATCGTTTGCCTTTGCCTCGTGTTTGCCGTAGTTATCTTCTTCTGGATGGCATTCCATCAGAATGGTAACACCCTTACTCTCTTTGCTCGCGACTACACTCAGACCACATCCGTAGGTCTTCAGTCTATGGTATTCGACGTTACCAACCTCGTGGCTTGCATCTTCATCGTATATGGCTCATTTGGTATTGCTCAGAGCAAAACTATGAAGGGTAGAGGCATCGCAGGCTTGATAATCTTGGCTGCTATCGTATTCCTCGGATATAAGTATATGAGCCTTGATGGCGTAGTAGATGTTAAGGCTCCTATCTTCCAGCAGTTCAACCCTTGCTATGTTGTAGCCCTCACTCCTGTTAGCGTAGCCTTGTTCTCATGGCTCAATCGCAAGGGCAAAGAGCCTACAAGTCCTCGCAAGATTGGTCTTGGTATGCTTGTTGCCGCTATTGCGTTCTGCATCATGATAGGCGGTTCTTTGGGCTTGCTCGCTCCTATGGATCAGGCTCAGGCTATCGAGCGGGGTGCCGACCCAGCACGCGTTAGCGCCAACCTCCTCATCTCTACCTACCTTGTGCTCACCTTTGCTGAGCTCTTGTTGTCGCCTATCGGCATCAGCTTCGTTACCAAGGTAGCTCCTCCTAAGTATGCCGGCCTTATGATGGGTCTTTGGTTTGCAGCCACAGCCATCGGCAACCAGCTCGTAATGATTCCTGGTTTGCTTTGGGGTGCCAACGTTTCGTTGCCTATCATCTGGGGCGTATTGGCAGCTATCTGCCTCGTTAGTGCCATCTTCATCTTCTCTATCATCAAGAAGCTTGATAAGGTAAGCTAATAGGAAACTCTTAGCTCCACCTTTTATTATATATAGCCCGTTGCGCCTCGTCGTAGCGGGCTTTTTCTCTTTTTCTAAATGTCCCCTTGTGTTACGTTTTGCGCCTCGTTTTTTTCTAAATGTCCCCTTGGGGTTGCGTTCGTCGCAGCTCGGCTGCGTCGCTTTCGCTTTCTTTCGCTTTCGCCTCTTCCCTTTTTCCCTCCCTTTGCTTCCCTTAACTAATTTTTATTATCAATTTATTTTGTTATTCAGATTTTTTGCCTAAATTTGCAGATACTATGTGGTTAACGTAAACACACAAATTGAGAAAATCATAAAAGAACAATATAAAAATAACATTAAAACTATGGCAAACAATTCAGAACTCATTGCTCTATGCGAAGAAAGAGCAAAGCAATGGTTGTCACCTTCGTTCGACGAAGAGACACGTAAGGATGTTCAGGCTATGCTTGACAACGAAGATAAGTCGGCACTTATAGATGCTTTCTATCAGAATCTTGAATTTGGTACAGGTGGCTTGCGCGGCATCATGGGCGCAGGTACAAACCGTATGAACAAATATATTGTTGGTATGGCTACTCAGGGCTTTGCCAACTACATTCTCAAGGCTTTCCCAGGCGAAGAAAACCTCTCGGTAGTAGTAGGTCACGACTGCCGCAACAATTCTCGTCTCTTTGCTGAGACCGTGGCTGCCATCTTCTCGGCTAATGGCATCAAGGCTTATCTCTTCGAGGGATTGCGCCCTACACCTGAGATTTCGTTCGCCATCCGTCAGCTTGGCGCTAAGGCTGGTGTCAACGTAACAGCTTCTCACAACCCTAAGGAGTACAACGGCTACAAGGCTTACTGGAGCGATGGCGCTCAGGTTTTGGCTCCTCACGACAAGGGCATCATCGACGAGGTAAACAAGGTTACTATCGACCAGGTGAAGTTTGAGGCCAACTGGGACAAGATTCAGATTATTGGTGGCGAAATGGACTACGACTACATGACAGCCGTACATACTGCCATGATCGACCAGGATGTTATCCTCCGTCAGAAAGACCTCAACATCGTTTACTCGGCTATGCACGGCACAGGTCGCGTAATCGTGCCTATGTGCTTGCGCTCATGGGGATTCCAGAACATCAACGTGGTGCCTGAGCAGATGGTTGTCGATGGCAACTTCCCAACCGTAGTTTCTCCAAACCCTGAGAATGCTGAGGCTATGACTCTCGGTATGAAGCTCGGTACTAAGCTTAATGCCGACCTCGTGGTGGCTACCGACCCTGATGCCGACCGTTTGGCTATCGTTTGCCGCGACGACAAGGGCGAGTGGATGATCATCAACGGCAACCAGACTGCCATGATGTTCTGCTACTACATCATCGAGAACAAGAAGAAGCTCGGCAAGCTTAAGCCAACCGACTTCCTCGTTAAGACTATCGTTACTACCGAGGTTATTGCCGAGATTGCCAAGAAAAACAACGTTGAGCTTCGCGACTGCTATACTGGCTTCAAGTGGATTGCTCGCGAGATTGCTATTTCTGAGGGCAAGCAGGATTATATTGGTGGTGGCGAAGAGTCGTTCGGATTCTTGCCATACGACAAGGTTCGCGATAAGGATGCTCCTGCTTCAATCTGCTTGATTTGCGAGATTGCTGCTTGGGCTAAGGATCAGGGCAAGACTCTCTACGACCTCTTGATGCAGATTTATGCTGAATATGGCTTCAGCAAGGAGTTCACAGTCAACGTGGTTCGCCCTGGCAAGACTGGTGCCGACGAGATTAAGCAGATGATGGCAAACTTCCGCGCTAACCCTCCTCAGGAGTTGGGTGGCAGCAAGGTTGTTACTTGGAAAGACTATCAGGCTCTCGAGGTTAAGCATGCTGACGGCAGCGTAGAGAAGCTCGACATGCCTGCTACAAGCAACGTGCTCCAGTGGTTCTGCGACGACAACACCAAGGTAAGTGTTCGTCCTTCAGGTACCGAACCTAAGATTAAGTTCTATATCGAGGTCAAGGATCCTTCGTTCAAGTGTGCCGGTTGCTACGCTCGTTGCAACAAGGCTGCCGACGAGAAGATCGAGGCTATCAAGAAGTCGCTCGCTCTATAATCTTCAAATAGGAACATGTCGGAAACCTGGCTTTGCCTTATTCATAGGGCTGAGCCTCGTTTCCGATTTTTTTCAATAGCTACTTAATCATTATCTCTAACTTTGGCTAAAAACTAATTATGAAACTAAACCATATTACATTTGCCTCACTACTTTGTTTGGCTCTTAATGCCAACGCCCAGCAACGCTCTACGTTGGACATCAGGAATTGGGAGTTTTCGCATGATAGCGTGGAATGGAAAAACGTAACCATTCCGCACGATTGGGCTATTAGCGGACCATTCGACAAGAAATGGGACCTGCAGAATGTTGCCATCGTTCAGAATGGCGAAAAACAGAAAACCGAGAAGTCTGGTCGTTCGGGAGCGCTTCCATGGATAGGGCAGGGCTTTTATCGCACCACCATAAATCTTAAGCAACTGCCACCTCATGCCATGCTCGTTTTCGATGGAGCCATGGCTGAGCCTCGTGTGCTCGTCAACGGCAAATATGCTGGCTATTGGGCTTATGGCTACAACTCGTTCCGACTCGACGTAACCCGCCTTTTGCGCAAGGGCGACAACACCATCGAGGTGCATCTGCAGAATGTCGAAGAGAGCAGCCGTTGGTATCCTGGCGCAGGCTTGTTCCGCCCCGTAACGCTCATCACCACGGGCAAACAGAATATCGACTCGTGGGCTACCTACGCTCGCACTCTCTCGCTATCTAAGCGCGAGGCGCAAATCGAGGTGTCTACAAAGGTTGTGGGCATCGACAACAACGCCAACGACAAGCTGGCCATTGAAGTTGCCATCCTCAATCCTAAGGGCTACGAAGAGATTGCAGGCCATGCCGACGTGCCTGCCAACGGAGTGGTCACCCTTCCTCTCACCATGAAGAAGCCACAAGCGTGGTCGCCTGAAAATCCGTTCCTCTACAATCTCGAGGTTCGACTATATAAGAATAATAAGGTGGTAGACAAAACCACCCAGAAGTTTGGCGTGCGCACGGTTAGCGTGAGCAAGGAGAATGGATTCCTGCTTAATGGCGTGACGAGAAAAATCAAGGGCGTTTGCCTGCACCACGACCTCGGACCGCTTGGTGCTGCTGTCAACAAGGCTGCCTTGATTCGCCAAATCAAACTCATGAAGGATATGGGTGCCGACGCCATTCGCACCTCCCACAATATGCCAAGCCAAATGCAGATGGACCTTTGCGACTCGCTCGGCATGATGGTCATGGCTGAGAGCTTCGACATGTGGGTTTATCCTAAATGCAAAAATGGCTACGCCCGATTCTTCAAGGAGTGGAGCGACAAGGACATGACAAACCTTGTGTTGGCTCATCGCAACCATCCGTCTATCGTGATGTGGAGCATCGGCAACGAGATTCCGGAGCAGGGCATGAAGGGCGGCACAGAAATGGCTAAGCACCTTCAGGATATCTGCCATGAGCTCGACCCTTCGCGTCCGGTCACTCAGGGCATCGACCGTCCCGACAACGCCATCCGCACGGGCTTTGCTCAAGCCATGGATGTGCCGGGCTTCAACTATCGTGTACACAAATACGAGCCTTGCATCGGTAAACTGCCTCAGCAGTTCTTGCTCGGTTCCGAAACAGCCTCTACCGTTAGCTCGCGCGGAGTATACAAGTTCCCTGTAGAGTGGGGCGTAACAAAGGCCGACAAGGACGGACAGGTGACTTCTTACGACACTCAATGGTGCTCGTGGAGCAATCTGCCTGAGGAGGATTTCCTCGCCATGGACGACTACAATTACACCATCGGTCAGTTCGTGTGGATCGGTATCGACTATCTTGGCGAACCTACTCCTTACGACGAATATTGGCCAAGTCGCAGCAGCTATTTCGGCATTTGCGACCTTGCCGGATTGCCTAAGGACAGATATTATCTCTATCGCTCGGAATGGAACAAGAATAGCCACACCCTTCATCTCCTGCCTCATTGGACATGGCCGGGTCGCGAGGGCAAGCTCACACCTGTGTTCTGCTATACCGACGCTCCCGAGGCTGAGCTATTTATTAATGGCAAGTCGCAAGGACGCATACGCAAGCAGCATGCCACTATGGCAGACAAGCCTGAGGTGCGCGCTCGTCGCTACCGCTTGATGTGGAACGACGTGAAGTATGAACCTGGCGAACTCAAGGTTGTGGCTTATGGTGCCGACGGCAACAAGGTGGGCGAAACCTCCATCCATACTGCTGGCAAGGCTGCTGCCGTAGCCCTGAAAGCCGACAAGACCGTGCTTGCTGCCGATGGCGAAGATTTGGCTTATGTCACAGTCTCGCTCGTCGACAAGGATGGCAACGAGCTTCCTACCGCTTCCGACAACATCTCGGTAGAAGTATCTGGCGCAGCTTCGTTCCGCGGCATCTGTAATGGCGATGCCACCTCGCTCGAAGTGTTCACCCAGCCTCGGATGAAACTCTTTGGCGGTAAGCTCGTCGTTACCCTCCAGGCTGCCAACGCTCCTGGCGTAGCTACTCTCAAGGTTGTCGACAAGAGCAACAAGAATGTGAAGCCTGCAAGCGTGGAGATTCAAGTGAAGTAAACCAAACAGCCTCACCCCCAACCCCTCTCCAAAAGAGAGGGGAGTAATTAGACTTTTTTCCTATACATAACAACCGACTGATTTTAGGTTTATCGCTTAAAATCAGTCGGCTTTTTTTATTGGTAATTTGAAAACAAATTGTTTGCGTTTCTCGGTTGAGTTGTCGCACACGGATAGCGCGGATAACACGGAATTTTAGGACCTCTGGTCCTTGATGTCATTTTATGCTTAAAAATCATTGCAAAAATGAAGCTTGCTTCAATGCCCAACGAAGCAGGCTTCGTTGACGAATGAAGCAGGCTTCAATGACCAATGAAGCCTGCTTCATTTTTTAGGGCGTTTTATTTAAAATAGTTTTTGCTCAATATAATTAGATTTTTAATAAAACAATTGGTTCTACTAAATTGGTGTTGGCTGACAGTGCTTACTTTCGTTTACGTTTGCTCACTCTTGTATATAAATCTTGTAGCGAAGCTGGTGAAACACCAAGCTGAATAAGCTTCTTTAGATCGGCTTTGGCATCTGGCCACAAACCAAGTTTCGCTCTCAAGTCAGCTCGCATCATTAGATAGTCCGCATTTTCAGGGTCTAGATTAATAGCCTTGGTGATGTCGTATTCAGCAACAGAATACATCTTGCGATCTTTCTCCATATTAGCGCGAGCATCAAAAACCACAGCGCTATCTGGAAATTGCGAAGCAAGATGGTTCATCATATCCATGGCCTCAGTATAATGTTTGCTTTTGTGATTAAGAAGAGCAAGACCAAGTTGAGCTTGATAATTGCCTGGTACAATACTTAAAAGATTCTCATAGTCAAGGCGAGCAAAATTAAATCTATTTAATCGCTCGTTGGCATAAGCACGAAAATATAGAGCAGCTATATTTGCAGGCTCTTTAGCAAGTACTATGTCATAAGAATCCTTAGCATATTGCCATTGCTCGAGTTCTATATTCCATGCTGCTTTTTTTAGCAGCAAGTCTACAGAATCAGGATGATACGCCAATACTTCTGCTGCAACTTTCAGACTGTCACGCAATGGATTAGCTTCTTGGGCT
>ENA-UERK01002166-UERK01002166.1-human-gut-metagenome-genome-assembly--contig:-NODE-2166-length-13153-cov-4.632380_pt1 | contig 13153 bp, 7 predicted proteins | sample MGYA00242957_ERZ507957 | MGnify/ENA primary metagenome ERZ507957 (study PRJEB26167, sample SAMN06115538) | human gut metagenome | host: Homo sapiens | place: China:Heilongjiang | collected 2015-11-06... | reverse complement strand
CGGTCGAAGGCGACGAGGTGCGTTTCGCGTCGAAGATCGAGAACGGCCAGCCCCACACGATCGTCCGCGAACTGCACTACCCGCTGGTGGGCGGCATGCCGCTTCCCGAAGACCACAAGCTGCTGCTCACCCACACCGGAGGCCAGCTGTACGACGATCCCAAAGGCATGATTTTCCGCCACAGCAACGCCTCGCCCTACAAGACCCCGGCGCAGAAGTTCCGCCAGATGGACGCCAAATACCCCATGCGCACCGTCACGGGCGGCACGGGCGGCTGCATGGCCTCGAACTGCTTCGCCTACGTGGGCGACAGCGAGGGAATCTATTTCGGCAGCCACGACACGACGTTCCAGGACACGGGGCACGGCCTGCGCCTCTACCCCGACGCCGAAGGCGAATTCACGCGGTTGGAATCGGGATTCTACAAGTTCCCGCACTGCTTCGCCGGCGAAACGTGGACGTGCGACGCCAACGTCATAGCCCCCTACACGGGTTCGTGGCACGAGACCTCGAAGCACTACCGCCGCTGGGCCGACACGTGGTGGGACCACCGCGACGCGCCGATGTGGGTCAAGAAGATGCGCAGCTGGCAGCGGATCATCTTCCGCCACCAGTACGGCGAACTGCTGTTCAAGTACACCGACCTGCCGGGCCGCATCAAGGATGTCGGCGAGAGCGTCGGGGCCGACGCCGTCTTCACCTTCGGATGGTGGGAGACGGGCATGGACCACGGCAATCCCCACTACAACGCCGATCCCGCGCAGGGCGGCGACGCAGGCTGGAAAAAGGCCATCGCCGACTACAAGAAGGACGGCGGCAAGGTGCTGCTCTATTTCAACGGCAAGCTGATCGACCGCGAGAGCGAGTTCTACAAGAGCGGCCGGGGCAAGGAGATCTGCTACCGCGACAACACGGGCGCCGAGCTCTTCGAACAGTACCGCTTCACGGGTCAGGGCACGTTCCTGGCCGACTACAACGCCCGCACGTTCGTCGTGGCCGACACCCGCGCGCCGATCTGGCGCAAGATGCTGCTCGAATGGGCCGACCGCGCCCGCGAGTACGGCGCCAACAGCGTCTTCTACGACCAGCTCGGATACGGCGAACGCGCCACCAACTGGGACCTGAGCCGGGAGTTCCCGGTGCCCAACATGCGGGTGATCGCCGACAAGGCCGAGGTGCTGAAAATGGTCCGCGACCGCAACGTCAGCTTCGACCCCGAGTTCGCGCTCGGCACGGAGTGGCTGACCGATGTCACGGCGCAGTACTGCGACTACATCCACATCTATCAGGTCACCGCCGGCAAGTACAGCTTCATCGACTGGTTCCGCTACACGTTCCCCGAGATCATCATCTCCGACCGCGAGATCCGCGACGACACGGACATCGAACGCCGTGTGAACAACACGCTGCTGAAGGGCCTGCGCAACGACATCGAGATCTACCGCTGCCGCGACCTGATCGACAAGACGCCGCATTATCAGGCTTATCTGGCCCAGGTCAACGCCATCAAGGGCAAGTACGAAGACCTGCTGCTGGTCGGCACTTACCGCGACACGGAGGGCTTCACGCTGTCGAACCCCGGCATCGAGGCGCGCGCCTACACCAACGGTGACGGCATGGCCGTAGTGGCCACCCGCACGCAGGAGGGAGCCGCCGTGAAGGGTGCGATCGAGGTTCCGGGCTACCGCTTCACGGAGGCTTCGACGCTGGGCGGCGCACGGGTTTCGGCCGACGGCCGCGAAGTGACGCTGGGGCAATACGACCTCGCCGTGCTGGTTTACGAAAAGACGAAATAACCATGCGCGAGCTGCAACGACGAGAGCCTCCGGCACCCGGGTGTCGGAGGCTCCCGCCCTGCGCATCGCCAACCGCCACGTCTCGGCCGTGGTGTGCCTCCCCGACGCCGAATGCGGCTACTACCGGGGCACACGCTTCGACTGGAGCGGTGTCGTGCGCGACCTGCGCAGCCGGGGACACCGCTACGTCTCGGAATGGCAGCCCCGGCACGATCCCCTGCGGCACGACGGACTGACGGGCCCCGCGGACGAATTCACCCAGATCGGTTACGAACAGGCGCGTCCCGGGCAGGAGTTCCTCAAAATCGGGGTCGGCACGCTGCGCAAGTTCTCCGACCAGCCCTACGACCGCTTCCGGCTCTCCCAGATCGCCGATCCCGGCATCCGGGAGGTGACCGCCGAGCGCAACCGCGTGGAGTTCCGCCACCGGCTGCTGAGCGACGAATACGGCTACGACTACCGCAAGACGCTGCGGCTGACCGACGCCCCGGGCCTGCGGATCGAGTACACGCTCAAAAACCTCGGTCCCGCGCCGCTCACGGGCCATGTCTACAACCACAACTTCTTCACGCCGGACCGCATGGCCACGGGCCCCGACACCTCGATCCATTTCCCGTTCCGCCCCGAGGGAACGTGGCGCGAGGCTTACGACAGCGTGGCGCTGACGCCCGACGGCATCGCTTTCAGCCGTCCGCTGAACCCCGGCGAATCGGTCTTCATGGGCGACCTCCACGGTCATGACCCCGAGGCCCGGGAGTACGGATTCAGTCTCCGCAACCTCCGCACGGGTGCGGGCATCCGGGTTTCGGGCAGCGGAAAGCTGTCGCACATGGTCTTCTGGGCCTGCCCCACGGCGGCCTGCCTCGAACCCTACACCCCGTTCCGGGTCTTTCCCGGGGAGACGGGCGTATGGCACATCGACTACGAACTGCTGGTATGAGAAAAACCCCGGGGCTCAGGCTCCGGGGTTTTCTTTGGGTGTCGTGCAGGCATCGACCAGATAGACGATCGAGACGTAGGGCACGCCCGAACGGGCCGAAAGCCCGATCTCGCACGTGCGGCTGTTCGAGTAGCCCGCCTTCGCGCCCGAGCGTTCGATGACGGGACGCAGTTTGCGCAGGGCCCAGGCGTTGACCTCGGGGTGCGTGAATCCGCAACCTCCTCGGGCACCACCACCTCGTCGGCACACAGCCGCGCCAGCGAAACGATCACCCCGGACAGCCCCATGCGGCGCATCGAGCAGGTGACATGCACGGCGACAGGGCCGGAACTCCAGCCGGTCGCGCAGGAAGGTCCAGATGAACTCCGCCGGTTCGTAGAGTTTCATGCGGCCGATCTTTTCGCGCATGCGGTGCAGGCAGGGGCTCTGGTCGCACAGCACCGGCCAGCGCCTCTTCCAGCTCGGCGGTCTTGCGGTCGGCGATGTCAGCCATGCCCTTGCTCTCCCAGATCGTGCCGCAGCAGAGACGTTCCATGTTCTCGGGAAAGACAACCTCGTAACCCGCCTTGCGGAGCAGCGCGACCATCTTTTCGGCCAGCGGTTCCGCGACTGGGGGTCGCGGGCGAGACCCATCGTCTGATTGATGCAACTCGGGAAATAGACCACCTTGTCCGGTTCCGGCGCGGACGCCGTGCGCAGCGTTTCGGGCATCCGATAGGCCCGCGGCATCGAGGGCAGCCATTGGGGAAGCCCCAGCGCATGCAGCCCCTTCGCGGCAGCGGTCATCGTCCGGGTGCCGAGAACCCGGTGCGCCGTGTCGGCCAGCGTCAGCACGGGGCGCAGGGTGTTTTTCAGCCCGGCGAAACGGCGGGCCGCAAACTCCCCGGCGGCATGTCCCGCACTCCCGGGCGGCACCCTCAGGGCGCGCAGGGCGTGGGTCAGTTCCCCCGTATTGATTCCCACGGGACAACTCGTCGAGCAGAGCCCGTCCCCGGCGCAGGTCCGCTCCCCGGGGTAACGGTAGCCGCGTTCGAGCTCCCGCACGAGGCGCGGATTCTCGCCGGAGGCTTTCAGCCGGGCGATCTCGCGGCGCACGACGATGCGCTGGCGCGACGAGAGGGTCAGCCCGCATGTCAGGCAGTTCACCTCGCAGAACCCGCATTCGATACAACGGTCGATCAGGGGATCGGTCAGCGGCAGGGGCTTGAAATGGGAGAGATGACAGCGGGGGTCGTCGTTGAAAATCACCCCGGGGTTCAACAGACCCGCAGGGTCGAACAACTCCTTGACGGCCCGCATCACGGCCAAGGCGTCGTCGCCCCACTCGCGGCGGAGGAAGGGCGCCATGTTGCGCCCCGTGCCGTGCTCGGCTTTGAGCGAGCCGTCGTACCTGCCGACGACGAGTTCCGCAACGTCGTTCATCAGCGCCTCGTAACGCGCCACCTCGGCCGGGGTCGAAAACGACTGGTTGATGATGAAATGGTAGTTGCCTTCGAGGGCATGCCCGTAGATGCAGGCGTCGTCGTAGCCGTGGCGGGCGATCAGCGCCTGCAATTCGGCCGTGGCGCGGGGCAGGTCTTCGATGTGGAAGGCAACGTCCTCGATCAGGCAGGTGGTCCCGGCGGGACGGCTGCCGCCCACCGCCGGGAAGATGCCCGAACGGACGGCCCAATATTTCGCCTGCTCGGCCGGATCGTCCGTAAACCGTGCGGGAACGTAGAGCGCGAACCGCCCCAGCAGCTCCCCAATGCGGGCGACATTGGCGGCCAGCTCCTCCGGCGTGTGGGCCTTGGTCTCGGTCAGCACGGCCGTAAGGCCCTCGCCCGTGGCATCGCCGACCGACACCAGCGACTTGCTGTCGAGCATCTCGGCGCTGTGCACGATGAGCTCCCCGGCGGCGTCCTGCAACTTGCGCATCTCCACGACGGCGCGGCTCGCCTCGCCGATGTCGCTGAAATAGACCATCGCGCTGGCCTTGTGTTCGTATTCGCGCTCGGTGCGCATCGTGACCCCGGCCAGGAACGCCAGCGTCCCTTCGGAGCCGACCATGAGGTGGGCGATGATCTCGAACGGATCGTCGAAGCGCACCAGCGGCAGCAGGTTCAGCCCCATGACGTTCTTGATCGAGTATTTGTGCAGGATGCGCCGGGTCAGGGCCTCGTCGCCGCGAACCCGGTCGCGCAGCGCTTCGACGGCGCGCAGAAACTCCCCGTGGCTCCGGGAAAAGTCCCGGCGGCTCGCCTCGTCGCCCGTGTCGAGCAGCGTGCCGTCGGCCAGCACCAGCCGCGCCGAGAGCAGCATCCGGTCGCTGTTGGCATGCGTGCCGCAGTTCATGCCCGAGGCGTTGTTCATCACGATGCCGCCCGCCATAGCGCTTCGGATCGAAGCCGGGTCGGGCGGGAAGCGGTATCCGAAAGGTTTCAGCACCTCGTTGACCCGCGCGCCCACGACGCCGGGCTGAAGCCGCACGGCACGGCCGCCGTCGAGCACCTCGCAGCGCTCCCAATGTTTGCCCGCCACCACGAGCACCGAATCGCTGACGGCCTGCCCCGAAAGGCTCGTGCCCGCGGCCCGGAAAGTCAGGGGCACGCCCAGCCGGGCGGCCGCCCGCATGATGCGGACGATCTCCTCCTCGTGGGCGGCACGCACGACGATCTGCGGAACGAGCCGGTAAAATCCCGCGTCGGTGCCCCACGCCAACCGGCGCAGATAGTCGGTGTAAACCCGCTCGCGGGGGATGAAAGCGCGCACGGCGCGCAGGAATCTGCGGTGTTTCTCAGTCATGGTCTCTGCGATTCGAAAACAGGAGAGGCAGCCGCCTCTCCTGCAAAGATAAAAAAATGAAGACAATTAGATACTTCGACATGCCCGTCGGTTCGGGGACAATCGCACGAATGAACGGTTTTCCACAACGCCCGCATGTCAGCAAACGCCGTCCGCCTGGGCCAGCAGTCCGTAGAAGGCCGCTTCGCCGATATGCTCCGCGGGTGCGATGCGGGTCAGCCCCGCGACATCGCGCAGTCCGTCGCGCAGGGCCGCTTCCATATGGGCGAACGAACGCGAAATCTGACCGCCCAGCAGGAGACATTCGACGCCGTGTTCGACGAGCAGGTCGCGGAGCGCCGCGGCAAGGATGCCCCCGACCGTTGCGAAGGTCTCGCGGGCCCGGGCATCCCCCTCTCCGGCCATGCGGCCCAGATCGGCCACCGTCAGCGCCGGGTCCGTATGGCCCGCAAGCTCGCCGTAGATGCGCAGGAATCCCCGTTTCGAAGCGTAGTCCTCCAAAATGCCGTCGCGGTAGGGAAGGTTGAAGATCACCACCTTCGGACCGCCCGCCGGGTTGCACAACACCCGTCCGTCACGGCTCAGGGCGAAGCCCAGCCCCGTGCCGAGCGACACGAGCGCCGAGGCGCCGTATCCGGCGGCGTTGCCCCGGGCGATCTCCCCGGCCAGCGCGGCGTTCACGTCCTGCATGAAACGGATCTCCGCATCGGCGGGAACGCCGGGCATCGCGTGCAGCACGCCGCGCAGATCGACACCGCAGATGCTGCGGAACTTGTGCGTCATGCGGGAGACACCGGCCGCATAGTCGAACGGTCCGGGAATGGCGATGCCGATGCCGGCGAGCTCCATGCCCCGCTCCGCGGCGAAGGCCGCACCCCGGGCCACCGCAGCGGCCAGGGAGCCTTCGATCTCCTCGCGGGAGCCCTCCGAACGAATCGGACAACTGAACTCCGACCCGGACAGAAGCTGCCCGGCGGCATCCGCCACGGCCGATTTGAGGAACGTTCCCCCGACATCGAGCAGCAGGCGGCAGCTATTCCTTGTCGAACCCATCTTTCAGCATCGTTTTGTGGACGCAGATGGGTTCCGTGCGGAGGTTCTCGATCACGTAACGGCCCATGTCCGCGGGAACCACGACCATATCCATATACTCGGCATCGAAATAGCGTTCGGGCTGTGCGACGGAACGGATGCGGATGCGTTCGCCGTCCACGAGCGTCAGCACGTGGAACTTGCCGCAGGTGTCGTCCTCGATGCGTTTCTCGAATTCGAGGCGGCGCAGCGTGAAGTAGAGCAAATCGTGTTCGCCGACGATCTTCTCGGCCCAGCCGTCGCCCCCGCGCACCGTGCGGGGCTGCTGGACGATGTTATTGCGCACCCAGCTGGTCGTGCGCTCGTAGGCCAGCGTCCGTTCGCCGTGCCACGTGTGGATGGGGCGCGGCTTGCCGTCGAGGTCGGCGCGCAGGTAGTCGTAGAGCTTGTAGGTGTAGGAGCCGATCGTGAGACTGCCGATTTCGAGCACCACCTGGTTGCGGCCCGACGAGTGGATCGTCCCGGCGGGAAGCATCACCTGCAAGCCGGGTTTCGAATCCTCGTAGCTGACGTATTTCAGGTAGTCCACGGGCTTGTATTCGGTGTCGGCCAGCTTGATGTCGCGGATGAACTGCTCGGTGTCGGCATCGTCGCGGAAGCCCACGAAGGTCTTGGCGTCCTGTCCGGCCACCACCACGTAGTAGCTCTCGTCCTGACGGCCCAGCTCCCCGAAATTCTTCTGATTGTATTCGGCCCCCGAATGCACCTGGATCGACATGTTTCCGTTGCTGTGGAACGTGTCGTCGTAGTTGAAGCGGATGGGGAAGTAACCGCCGAACTTCTCGACGCACGGACGGCCCATGATGGCCTCGCCCTCCTTCTGCACGAACGAGAAATAGGGAAAGTCGATCTTTTCGTCCCCGGCCTCGACGACGATCGACACCTCCATCGGGATCAGGTCGAAGACCCACGCGCAGTTGCGCATCGAGTCGGGCAGGTTGCGGAGCTTCTTGACGTAGGTGCCGCCCCACACGCCCTCCAAATAGACCGGCTTGCAGCGGAACGGATAACCGGCCAGCGCCCGGAAGATGTCGGACAACGCCTCCATCGGGATCATGTGGATATGGTCGGGGCTGTCCGAAGCCATGTAGAAATCGAGCAGCTCGCCGCGCAGCAACTTGCCGCGGTGACGCACGCCCATCTCGAAATCGACGTAGTAGCAGCGGCGGATCACCCGGTTGACCGGAGCGGCCACCCGGTCGCCGAGATTGGCGAACTGGCCGCGGCGGATGCGGAGGATCGCCTCCTTGGGCGTCACGTCGAAATAGCATTTGATGTCATAGAGTCCGCGCACCTCCTCGACCAGGCATCCGCTGCCGTAGACGATCAGCACGCGCCCTTCGGCGGCAGGGGCCCGGAGCGCTTCGAGGCGCTGCCTGAACGCCGCGAATTTCGACGCGTCGAACAGATCCTCGTAACCGCGCTCGATCAGGCGACCGAACAGCAGCGACGGGTCCTTCGAAGTGTCCCATTCCAGATTGGGGTTGATCATGTCGGCGATCTCCCGCTCGGATTTGAGCACCTCGGTAAACGCCGCTACGTCCACTCCGATCCCTTTGCCCAGCAGCTGCTGCGAGAGCAGGTTGACCATCCGCGTCCAGTCGGCCGTGGCGTAGCCGTCGAACCCGACGACGACGTTTTTGCCGGGCGCGGCTTTCAGGCGGGAAGCGATCTCCCCGGCCAGGGCGGCGGCAGCCTTGGAGGTTCCGGCGACGACCGCCCCGACGGTCTTCTTCGGGAGTGCCGGACGGTTGACGGCGCGGGGGTCGTCATACGGAAAGGGGTTGTACATGAAACTCATAGAAATACGGTTTTATAGGGTTAATTCATAATTTCGTGATATTCGAAGTCCATGATCTCGGCCAACATGCCCAGCTCGCGCAGGTAGTCGCCGTCAACGATGGCGAAATGCTGCGTGGTGCCGATTTTCAGGATCTCTTCGAAGAGCCGCTCGACGGGAACCACCGGGCGGAAGATGCTGTGCGAATAGGTGGCCAGGATGTGATCGCCTTCGAGCGAATCGACCAGCGTGGCGACCAGCTTGTAGCGTCCGTCGCACTCCACCAGCTGCGCCATTGTCTTGCGCCCCGGCGAGATGCGGTACCAGGCGAACGGAGCCCCGGCGTACTTGTAGGAGGTCTTGGCGAAGCGCACGTCGCGGGCGATGACCACGTTCTGCTGCCAGGCGGGGTCGTTGTGGTCGTTGGGACCGGCATGGCCGCCGGCGAAGGTGCCGTAGTCGGACTCGATGTGGAAGGGTTCGAGGAAGTTGACGTTTTTGCCCGAGATCAGCTTCAGCAGGTAGGTGATGAGACCCGCGCCGATGTCGGCCTCGGGAACCAGCACCGAACAGTTGTCGTTGAACCACGGGTGGTAGAACCCGGCGCGCAGGCCCACCAGCTCGAACATGGCCCGGTCGATGTCGTTGAAGACCATCACGTCGATATCCGATCGCTCGGCCATCTTCTGCAGGCCGATCGAGGCGCGCACCGAGGCTTCGAACTTGTCGCGCGCCACGTCGTCCATCATCTTGTAGCGCGAGGTCAGCTCGCCGCAGTACGCCTGCAGCTCCTTGTCGCTCACCGCATCGATCACCTCGCCGTAGACCGAATAGGGCAGGAAACGAATCTCGGGCCCCAGTTTGGTGAACAGGTCATAGGGGTCGATGTAGGTCGACCACATGGCCTCGTTGTAGTTGGCCAGCAGCCCCACGTTCGACTGGCGGAGAATGGCGCGGGCGCGGGCCGCCGAAGCGAAGAGGCGGATCTGCCCGGTGACCTCCTCGCGCGAGCCCATCACGACCTTCACGTGCCGGCGTCCCGTGCGGGGCACCGATCCGGAGGCTTCGAGCGAACCGACGAGCGTGCCGGCGCAGAGGTAGTCGATGAAGTCGTCCTCGTCGAGCGTGTCGCGGAACGAAACGTGGTCTTTGGCGACGTTGACGAAGAGGATCGGCACCTCGGGCATGTCGCGCAGGAAGCGTATCCATGCGAAGTCCTCGGACCACGAAAGGAACTCGGCGATGACGAAATCGACCTTCTCCATGTAGAAATGATCCATGGCATTCAGGGCCTCCTCCTTGTCGTAGACGATTCCGGGGAACACGACGTCGAGGAATCCCAGCGTCCCGAGTATCTTTTTCACGTCGGCATCCTTGCGCTCGGCGTAAGTGCCCCGTTTGAGTCCTTCGCCCAGCATCTTGAAGCGGGGCGACGCGATCAGCAGCAGACCTGCCTTCGCTTTTCTGGTTTTCAGATTACTATTCATGTCTGATCTTGTTATAGTCCTTCATATAGAAATATTTGGCTCCCAGGAGCATCACCGCGCCGCACACGAGCCACACGACGGCCAGCATCGAGATGCCGAACGACAGCCCCGCGGCCTGCTTCACCATGCCCAGCACCAGCGGAGCCAGTGCGCCGATGGCGAATCCGGTCATGATCATCACGCCCGAAGCCGACGAATGGTAGCGGGGCGGGATGACGTCGTAGAGCACCGTGTAGGTGTTGGCGTCGAAGAACGCGCGGGCGAATCCGAAGCCGGCGAAACCGATGTAGATGACCCACAGCGTGGCCGAGTTGCCCATCAGGACGATGAACGGCACAGCGGCCAGCAGTCCGAAGCCCTGCATGGCCATACGCCACGCGGGATGCAGGCTCCCGAGCTTGTCCGAAAGGCGTCCGGCCAGCAGCACGCCGACAAAGGCGAACAGGTGGGTGTAGAACATCGAGTGAAATCCGGCGCCCGCGAGGTCCATGCCGAAATTCTCGTAGAGATAGGTCGGCATCCACGTAAGGTAGCCCGTCAGCACGAAGATCAGTCCGGCGAAGCAGACGGTGAGGATCAGGGCCGTGGGGGTCGTGAAGACCATGCGGAAGCCCTCCATCAGCCGCGGCTTGGGTTCCGCGGCCTCCGCGGCGGCGACGGCGGCCGGCTCCTTCTTGTCCTTCAGCCGCACGGCCATGACGATGCCGTGCACGACGCCGATGGCGCCGAAAATGTAAAAGGCGCTGCGCCAGCCCCACAGCTGTCCGATATAGCCCGCGGCATAGCCGCTGATGATGATGCCGATATAGTAGGCCGTCTGGTGGACCGACATGGCGAAGGCCCGCGTCTTGTCGTGGTACTGCGCCAGCAGCGAATAGTTGGCCGGTCCGAAGAAGGCCTCGCCGCCGCCCGTGGCGACGCTGCGCATCAGCACGAGCATCATGAAACCGTTGCAAAGGCCCGTGAACATCGTAGCCACGCTCCAGAACAGGATGCTTCCCGTGACGATCCACTTACGGCTGAAACGGTCGCCCACCAGTCCCCCGATAGGGACCAGCAGGGCGTAAAAAAGGTTGAAGACCGTGGCGATGGAGCCGATGGCCACATCGCTTAGGCCCAAGTCCTCGCGGATGAGCGGAAGCACCACGTTGAAGACCTGACGGTCGGCCTGGTTCAGGAGATAGGCGACCCACAGCAGGGCCAGCACCTCCCATTTGTACTTCGGGTTTTTCTTCCCGACGGTTACGCTTGTCATTGATTATAGGTTGAGTTAATAGAGCATATTCTGTAGTTCTGGCAGTCTTATATTCTACCACATTTTTCATGTCAGTGATTAATTAGTGTGCAGAGACGGCTGATATGGCCAAAAGGCCGGAGAAACTGAAAAAGAAAGTTTTTTCATTAAAAAAAGTGGTTAGCGTTTTTTTTTATATATTTGTAAAACGACAATATAAAAGTTGTGAGGTGTGGTACTTGCTTTGATTGGTGTTGTGTAGTGTGGTGCAAATATACGCAAAAAAATGAACAAACCAACTATTATTTCATTTTTTAATGACAGAACATGCCGGAAACGATTAAAATAGATCATGAAAGCCAAGTCCCAGTTTACAAACAGATCGTGGGGCAGGTGGAAGCATTGGTGCGCAGCGGCGAGTATGCCGAAGGATGCTTGTTGCCGTCGATGAACGAACTCTCGGCCATGCTTGACATCTCGAAGGAGACCGTCAAAAAGGCCTACTCCATACTTCGAAACAAGGGATTCATCGACGCCAGACAGGGCAAGGGATTTTATGTTTCGGCCGCAGAGGTCTCGGCAAAAATGAGCGTCCTCGTGCTGTTCGACAAGCTGAGCAACTATAAGCAAGTGCTTTTCAACTCGTTCGCCGGGGAGATCGGTGACGCGGCCGAGATCACCATCCGGCTCCACAATCAGAACGTCGAACTGCTGGAATACTACATCGAAGAGAATCTCGACCTGTTCGACTACTATGTCATCACGCCCCACTTCCCACTCGACGCCGCTTCGCAGAAACGGGTGCTGAAGATACTCACGCGTATCCCCAACCGAAAGCTCATTCTGGTCGATCACTGGATGAAAGAGCTTCCGGGTAACTACGGCGCCGTCTACCAGGATTTCGCCAATGACGCTTACGAAGGGCTGGGGTACGGGCTCAAAAAGCTCAAAACCTGTTCCCGGTTCAACGTCGTGACGCTGCCCTCGAGCCTCTATTACGCCTCGGTGGGCGAAGCCGTGGAGCGGTTCTGCCGTGACAATGACATCGCCGTAGAGTTCCACACGGAGATCACCCCCGAAATCATCCGCGAGAAGGAGGTTTACCTGATCCTCAACAGCCAGTACGACCTGGGACTGATCGAGCTGGTGCGCCGGGCGCGCGAACTGAACTTCCGCGTGGGCCGCGACATCAGCATCATCTCCTACAACGAGTCGCCGATCAACGAGATCATCCTCAACGGCCTGACGACCATCTCGACCGACTTCCGGCAGATGGGCGTGCTGGTGGCCCGGATGATCCTCGAAAAATCGCTCTCCAAGGTCAAGTGCGACTTCCAGATGATCTGCCGCAACACCTTTTAGGCGCCCCGACGATAAAGAACCGACTCCCCGGCCTCCGCGCTCCGGCACGCGAATGCATCGGCTGGGTTGATTTCCTGCGTGTCACCGCCTGCTTTCTGGCGGTCTTTTCCCACAGTTGCCCCCCCCCTCGTCGGCGTGTTCGACAGCGACCGCGCGACCTTCCTGCAAAGGGCGCTGGCCGGCAGCCTCATACGAGTCTGCGTGCCGCTCTTCGTGCTGTAGCCCTACGCGAAGATACTCGCTCCGGCGCTGGCGCGTAACCTGGCGTTTCGTGAAGTGAACAACACGTCCCCCACCACCAGAAACAATCCGTATCGATTTTTTCAAAAATCGAATCCGAAATGCACTTTCTGCCTTATTCGATATACGGTGAGATGATAGAATCCATCGGTCGGCTGGAGGTTGATGCGTATTGTGGGGAACTCGCTTTTCTTTATCAGATGTCGGAGAATGTGGAATACAATAAATTTAAAATATCGGTTCGTGCATCCGTTGCATTGACAAAACTAGCCAAACACTCGGATGCAGACCAAAGTTTTCGATAAGTTAGAGTTACGAATGACCTTATCCAATGAGCAAATGGCATGTAATATATCCGTAATAACAAGCTTGCTGCGATATTCAGTAGCCTTTGTCGGAAGGACGAGTAATATGTTTTCTTACTAAAACTACGGTTGA
>ENA-UERK01002164-UERK01002164.1-human-gut-metagenome-genome-assembly--contig:-NODE-2164-length-13164-cov-6.703828_pt1 | contig 13164 bp, 10 predicted proteins | sample MGYA00242957_ERZ507957 | MGnify/ENA primary metagenome ERZ507957 (study PRJEB26167, sample SAMN06115538) | human gut metagenome | host: Homo sapiens | place: China:Heilongjiang | collected 2015-11-06... | reverse complement strand
TACTAGCAAACTGCACATTCAAATAGTGAATACATGATGGAATATGCACAAATAGAAAGGAAACCGTTTCCCTATTTCTTTGTTGACGTGGCTTGCTGGGAGTGTTACTCTGTAGATGTCAAGGATGCGCATCAGAAAATCTCAAAAACTCTTCACCGTTTGGAAAGAAGGAAACAAATATGAGCAGAGTAAAACACTTGTTTGCAGTTGTGCTGGCGGCATTGATGCTGTGTCTGCTTATGCCTGTTGCTGCGTTTGCAGAGGAAGCATCCGATGGAAAAATGATCGTCTACGCAAAACTCCCGTCTGACTGGTCAGACCCGCACCTGTGGGCATGGGCAGACGATGGCACAAACGCTTTTGATGCATGGCCCGGTGGCGAGATGGAAGCAGACAGCAACAATGATGGCTGGTATTACTGCTGGATTCCCGAAACCACCAACAACATTATTATCAATGCGAATGACGCAGCGGTTCAGACCAGCGACTACAAGCTGGAAAGCAAAAATGCTTGGGTCACGGTGACTGATGCAGAAAATGTGGAAATCAGTTACGATGCACAGACCACCGGTGATCTGCCGGAGTATGTAGAAAAATTCAAGATTCACGCGCAGGTTCCCGATGATTGGCAGGACGTCTGCCTGTGGGCATGGTCTGCACCGGATGGCAAGAATGCTTTTGAAGCATGGCCCGGCAAGACCATGAGCAAAGGCGAAGATGGCTGGTACACTGCCAGCGCTCCCGTTTGGGTGAACAGCATCATTGTCAACGGCAACAGCGGCGATGTGCAGACGGAGGATATCTCCATCGATGCAGCTGAGGTGTGGGTTACGGTTTCTGAGGACGGAACTTCCGATTTTACTTACAATGATCCGAATGCTCCCGTTGCAGAAGATATTACCGTTCATGTAAAAGCTCCCGCAGACTGGAGCGAGCCGCATCTGTGGGCATGGTCCGCACCGGACGGCACGAACGCATTCTCTTCTTGGCCCGGCGAAGCCCTGCAGGAAGGGGAGGACGGCTGGCTGACGCTTTCTGTTCCCGGCTGGGTCAACAGCATTATCGTGAATGGCAGCGATGGCAGCGTTCAGACCAGTGACCTCAGTGTGGAAACAGGCAAGGATCTGTGGATCGTGGTGAGCGATGCGGAAAATGCAGAAGTCACCTATGAAGCCCCGGCTGAGACTGTAGAAACAGCAGAGGCTCCTGCTGTAGAGAGCGAGCCTACGGTTGCGGCGGAACCCGCAGAAACCAAGTCCAACGCGATGCCGATTGCAATTGTCGTTGTTGTGGTGATTGCTGTTGTGGCAGGCGGCGTGGTCGTCTCCAAAAAGAAAAAATAATCTTCCTTAGAAAATCATAGAGTACGGGCTGACCAGCCCGTACTCCTTATTTGACACAATCAGAAAGGCAGGTATTCCATGAAGCGCCTGATAGCAGGATTTTTAAGTGTATGTGTAGCGGTATCGTTGCTGATGACCGGCTGCTCGTCGGGCGGCACGGATAATACTGCGCAGACAGATGGCCCGGTTACCATCACGATCTGGCACGACAAAGAAGATGAAGTCGCGCAGGCGTTGCAGACAGAGTTGGATACGCTTGCCCCGGATATCGTGGTGAAACTGGAAAAGAAAGACGGTCTGACCGATTCGCTGAAGATGGTCGGCAACGACCCGAATTCTGCCCCGGATATGTACTTCTTTGCCCACGATAAAATTGGCGTTTACGCTGAAATGGGCATTCTCGCACCGATAACGGATTTCGTTGACAAGAGCACCTTGGATCAGTACATACCGATGACGATTGAGGCTGCTACCTACAAAGGGGAAGTGTACCAGCTTCCGCTCTACTTTGAGACGCTGCTCTATATGTACAACAGACGTTATATGAGTGATGATGAAGTGCCTTCGACCACAGAAGAACTGTACAAATATATCACAGGGGCTGTACGCAACCAAAAGTGTGAGTTAATTGCCATTGGTGGTATGGCAGACCATGTACATCTTCTTGTGCAAATTCCTCCAAAAATCTCCATCAGTTCATTTGTGCAATCCATAAAAATTCAAAGCACAAATTGGATTAACGAGAAACACTTCTGTAAGGGAAAATTTGGTTGGCAAGAGGGTTACGGAGCTTTTACGGCAAGTCGCTCCCATGTGCCACAAATCAAAAACTACATCTTCAATCAGAAATCACATCACAAACAAAAAGCCTTTCTTGAAGAATACATAACCATGCTTGAGGGATATGGTGTGGAATACAACAAGGATTATATATTTAAGTCCTTATAAACCGCAGATTGAAAGACCATTAAAAGCATTTTATTTAGGAATTAATTTACAAGTTGTCCCTGTAATCATATATAGTGATGAATGTAAAAAATTCCGTTAGGAATTTGATGTGTGTAGGCAGGTATGCAGAAAAGATGTAATGGAGCGAAGCGAAATGGAATCTATCCGAAATGCCTGCAACAGAGATGCCAATATTATGCATTCCAGCGGAATGCGATACCACCAACAGATTTAAACAAACACATATTACACAAATAATGTTGTCGCATTCCGCTGGAATGCATATTTGCTGTGCGACATTTGCAGGCATTTCGCTTCGGTTATGCTACATTTCGCTTCGCTCATTTCGCATAACCTTCGCTGCATACCTGCCTACACACATCAAATCCCTACGGGATTTTTTTCAATCAGTACTAAATTTTCACAGAGACAACTTGTATATCATTATTTTTAGAACGGTATAAGAAACAAGGAGAGGAGAGCCTGGGGGCTCTCCTCTCTGGATATGGGGGTTATTGGGATTTATTCGCTGTTTTTAGATGAATTGGGTGATTTCCCACACGAAGGCGCGAAGACCGAGTTTTGGAGTGAGGCGGTCTTGCTCGCGCAGGTAGTCGAGCACGCGGTCAACACGGTCGTCTTCCACCATCACCATCATTGCGGAGCACATTGATGGCCATGCGTGTGAGCCGTAGTGTGGCTCGCCAGTCTTGCTACCACGGCCGAACACCTGTTCCCAAGCAGTGAAGCCTCGGCACCCCATTTTGTTGAGGTTTTCTACGATGCGCTCATAGTAGGCTTGGTCGAATGCTATAAATATTGCTTTCATTATTTTTCTTGATTTTTAGAGTTCGACATTTCCAACGCCTTTTGGAGCTTGCGACGCTGACGGCGCACACCATTGAAGGCGAAGATTGTGTAGAGTGTAGGCACGAAGAGCAGAGTAAGAATGGTAGAGAATGTAAGACCACCAATCACGGCAACACCCATTGGTCGCCACATTTCTGCACCTTCACCCGTACCCACTGCCATTGGCACCATACCGAGGATAGTGGTGAGTGAGGTCATCAGCACAGGACGCATACGGCTCTTACCAGCGTGGAGCACTGATTTGGTGATACTCATACCACGCTCACGATTCAGGGTGATGTAGTCGATGAGCACGATACCGTTCTTCACCACAATACCAATCAGCATAATACCACCAATCATTGACATCACATTGAGGTTGGTGCCTGTGATCCACAGAATCAATACCACACCTGAGAATGCAAACATAATGGAGGTCATGATGATACCTGGATAGGTGAACGACTCGAACTGCGATGCCATCACAATGTACACAAGGATGATGATGAGCACTGCGAGCATAGCCAAGTCGCGGAATGAATCCTGCTGGTCTTCATACGAACCACTCAAGTTGATGCTTACGCCTGATGGCACCTCCATCTTGTCAATCAGTGGTTGGGCGTCGGCAATAATGTCACTCATTGGGCGGTCTTGCACCACGGTAGAAACGGTGATAATACGCTCACGGTCCTTACGCTCAATGGTTGGTGGGTTGAAGCGTTCGACCACTGTGCCCACTTCTTTCAGGCGCACGCCCTTGCCTTGTGCATTGAAGAGCAGAATGTTTTCGATGTCTTCAATCGACTGACGGTGTTCGGGGTCGTACATCACCTTGATGTCGTATTCATCACCATCTTCACGGAAGTATGATGCAGTAGAACCATTGATGCGGTTACGCAAGGCATTTGCCGCTGTGGTGAGGTTCAAGCCATAGATTGCGAGCTTTTGACGGTCGAAGTCAACTTGATATTCTGGCTGATAGTTGTCACGGCTGATACGAATATCGGCAGTACCCTTCACGCTTGAAAGAATTCGCTTCAATCGCTGAGCCACGCTATCGGTCTTTTCCAAGTCGTAGCCATAGATTTCATAGTTGATGGTTGACTGACCACTCATGCTGCCACCACGGCTACCACCCACATTCACCTGATACTTATCAAGTTCTGGATACTTCTTCAAGTCCTCACGCATGAGTGCTGCCACTTCGGTAAGGCTCTTAGTACGCTCCTTGATAGGCTTCAATGTGATGTTCATTGAAATAATGTGTGAACCATTGCTCTGCATAGAAGCATAGGTATTGTCGGTACTTGCCTGACCTACAGTGTAGTTGAACTTATCGATTTCAGGATATTTCTTGGTCCAGTCCTTGTAGATGCGCTCGGTCAAATCCTTGGCGATTTCCACACGGGAGCCCACAGGCAATTCGAGTGTGATACCCAAACGGCTGTTATCGCTGGTTGGGAAGAATTCCGAACCGATGAACTTGGTGAGCTGCATTGAGCCGAAGAATATGAGCAATGCGCCAGCGGTGGTAATCCAGCGGTGCTTCACCACTATGCCGAGCAACTTCTGGAAACCATCGTCGAGCTTGTCGAGGAAGCGCTCGATTGGACCGTAGAACTTGGTGAAGAGTTTACCCTTCACTGGTTGCAGACGGAGCAACTGGCTACAAAGCATTGGGGTGAGCGAAAGTGCTGCAGCGGTAGAAATCACCATCATAATGGTCACCATCCAACCCAACTGACGGAAAAGCACACCGGTCATACCAGTTACGAGTGTCAATGGGAAGAACACCGCAATCAAGGTGAGTGTAGAAGCAATTACGGAAATTGCCACCTCATTGGTGCCGTGCACAGCAGCCTGTTTCGGGTCGGAGCCACGCTCAATGTGCGTGGTCACGTTTTCAAGCACCACAATGGCATCGTCCACCACCATACCGATAGAAATTGACAATGCGGAGAGCGACACGATGTTGAGCGTGTTGCCGGTGGCAAGCAAGTAGATGAATGAGGCAATCAACGAAATAGGGATGGTGAGCGCAATAATCACGGTAGCGCGCCAGCGTCCGAGGAAGAAGAACACCACAATCACCACGAAGAGCAACGCGTATTCCACAGTCTCAACAAGTGAGTTGATGGTGTTGCGAATGTTGTCGCTGGTGTCCACAATGTAGTCGAGCTTCACATCAGAAGGAAGTTTCTTCTGAATATCGGGCAAGATTTTCTTAATCTTGTTGGAGATTTCCACAGAGTTGGCGCCACTTTGCTTCTGCACAATAATCATTGCACCGCGCTGGCCATTGTTGTAGGTTTCTTGGGCACGTTCTTCCACAGAGTCGTCGATACGAGCCACATCGCTCAATCGCACCACAGCGCCATCTTTCGAGCCAACCACAAGGTCGCGCATTTCTGTTGGGTCCTTAAACTCACCTTGAACACGCAGTGAGTAGGTGTCGGAACCCATATCAAACGTACCACCAGGCACATTCTTGTTCTCGGCTGCCACGAGTTGAATTACAGATTCAGCTGTGAGGTCGTAGGCTTCCAAACGGGCTGGGTCGAGATAGATGTGGATTTCGCGCTTTGGCGCACCAGAAATTGACACGGTACCCACACCATCGACACGCGCGAGGGTGTTTGCCACGTTTTCGTCAAGAATCTTATACAATCCAGGCAAACTTTCATTAGCCTGTGCCGAAAGCAGCACGATAGGAATCATGTCGGTGCTGAACTTGAAGATGATTGGCGTTTCGGCATCATCTGGCAGCATACTCGACACCATGTCGAGTTTGTCGCGCACGCTGTTGGTCAGCACATCAATATCATAGCCGTACTCAAATTCGAGGGTGATGATAGAAATGTTCTCCTTTGAGTTACTGGTGATATGCTTCAAGTGCTCCACCGAGTTGAGTGTGTTTTCAAGAGGGCGGGTCACATTTTGCTCAATATCTTGCGAACTTGCACCTGAATACGTGGTCATTACCATGATGGTATTCGTATCGATGTCAGGATAAAGGTCGATAGGAAGTTTTAGCAGTGAGAACAAACCGATAATCACCACAGCCACAAACACGAGGATTGTGGTTACCGGTTTCTTAACTGCACTTGAATATAAACTCATAAATGTTTCGTGTTAAATTCTTGTTGTAATTGAAGAGAGTTACTGCTTTTATTTGGCAAGCTGCACCTTGGTGCCGTTGGTAAGACGAGCCTGACCCTTGGTCACTACACGCATACCTGCGGTAATACCTGATTTGATTTCGTAGCGGTTGCCGATGCGGCGACCCACTTCCACTTCACGATACTTCACGGTGCCGTTGCTTTCGAGGGTGTAAACGTAGCGAACGCCAGAGCCAATTTGCTTCTGCACTGCCAAGTCGCTAATCACCACACCAGTGTTGCGACCAAAGTTGAATGTAACGCGTGCAAACATACCGCTGTGCACTTTGTTGGCACGGTTTTCGATAGTCACTTCCACTTGGAATGTGCGGGTGTTCACATCTACGCTTGGGTGAATGAGGCTCACACGGCCGTTGAAGGTCTCACCTGGGTAAGTGTCGAAAGCCACAGTCACAGGCATACCGTTTTTCACGCTTGCCATTTCGGTTTCGTTCACAGCCACCACCACTTTAAGAGGGTTTTGCTGCTCGATCACGAGAATTGGCAGTCCTGATGGAAGGTCGCCTGCTTGATAGTTGCGCTCGGTCACCACACCGCTGATAGGGCTGGTGAGCACAGTGTTTTCACTCATTGTTCTCAATGAGCGGCTGCTGCTTTGGATAGCGCGCACTTGTGAATCGTAAGCGGCTTGGAGTTGGTCCACATTCTGTTGTGTGCCACCACCCACTTTCACGAGTTGCTTAGCGCGTTCGAGGTCACGCTTTGCGTTGGCAAGCTGAATGCGCTGTTGGTCGATGGCTGCGTGCTGTGTAGCCACGTTCACATCGTCGAGAATCACCACGCGCTGTCCTGCCGACACATGGCTGCCCACGTCCACGAGCATACGCTTGATGCGGCAACCGTTGTTCGACATGATGTTGTTTGTCTTGTAAGCCTCAACGGTGGCAGTGTATTCACTGGTTTGGTCCACAGTCTCGTTGTTGGCAGTTTCCACTTCCACCAATGGCAGGTCTTCTTTCTCTGCCTGTGCCGAAGAGTTGCTTTCATCTTTCTTAGAGCAAGATGCGAGCATAGAAGCCGCAATGGCAAATACCATCAAATAATTAAATGACTTTTTCATAAGTTATATCTGTTTTTTTATTTTGTACTTGTGTATTTGTAGATTGGTGCATTACCGAGCACGAATTCGAGGTCGCTTTCAGCCACCAGGTAGTTGTAGATTGACTGGTAGTAACTCAAGCGAGCCGACATCAGTGCGTCTTCGGTGTCGCGGAGCTGGAGGAATGTGCCAGAACCAATCTTGAACGACTCTTGCATAATGTCGTGAGCCTTTTCAGCCTGCTGCACGCCCTTGGTGTTGGCGTCCACTTGCTTCAGGCTCTTGGTGATGTTGTCGAGTTCGTTCTGCACCTGAACATTGAGTGAGCGGGTGAGGTTTTCGCGTTGCCACTTCATTTCGCGCACAGCGATTTCGGCTTGTTTTTGCTTGTAGTAGCGCTTACCACCCTGGAACAGTGGAATTGACACCGACAAGCCTACCGATGAAGAGCCCGACCATTGGAAGTTGGCCAATGGGTTGCCGTTGGTCATTGAACTGTAGCCCAAGTTGGCGGTGGCAGCGATGGTTGGAAGCCATGATGCTTTCTGCACGTCGAGGGTCTGACGAAGCAAGTCGGTCTGCAAGTCGAGTTGCTTCACGCTGGTGTTGTTCACCAATGAGGTATCCATGGTCATGGCGCGGCCATACATGGCGGTTTTGAAGCCCTCAAGCGATTCCGATGTGCTGAAATCCACGTTAGCGTCCATAGCCATGAGCAATTTCAACTGCAATTTCAGTTTGTTGATAGAGTTTTCTGCATCGATGATTGATGGTTCAAGGTTGGTGACTGCCACATTTGCACGGAGCATATCATATTCTGAAGCCACACCGATTTCATGCTTTTTGGTAAACACTTCGGCGTTCACCTTCGATGTTTCATAGTTGGCAAGAAGCACCTTTCTTGAATCTTCGGCGAGGAGCAGAGCATAGTAGGCGTTCTTCACTTGATTCACGAGCGAGAGTTTTGATGCACGCGCTGTTTCAAGGTTTTGAAGAATCTGAGTGTCGCTCAATTTAATTGACTTCCACACCTGTGGCACATAAATTGGAATGCTGGCAGAAAGGGCGGCTGTGTAGGTGTTGTCACGGCCCATCTTAATGGCTGCCACACCTTGACCTGTGTCCATATACATGGTCTGCTTCATCAAAGTGCGGCTGTACTGACCTGCAAAACTCACTTCTGGCAGAAGTTGTCCCCAAGCCTCACGTTTTGAATAATCCACGCGCACGAGTTCCATGCTGTCGATTTTCACCGTTGGATTTTCGTTGAGCGCAATGCGAATGCAGTCGTCGAGCGAGAGATTCAATGCAGCTTGCGCTTTTCCCAAAAATGTGGCTGCGCCTATCATCAAGGCTGCCACGAAAAGGGTTTTCTTCTTGTTCATCTTCTTTTCTCTATGTTTTGTTATTTATTATTCTTAGTTTGATACTCTTTAATCAATTCCAATCCCTTTGCCGATGCCACGCCTCGCAGGAAATTGATAAACGCGCCGTCGAGCAGGTCGATTTGGGTGATGCCGTATTCGGCTATCTGCTTATTGTTGTGAAGTGTCTTCATCGACACATAAAACAGAAACGCCGCCACTTGCGTGTTGATGGAGGTCTCTACAAGTCCTTCCTCCTGCGCACAGCAGAGCACCTGCGCAAGTTCCGTCACGCGCTTGTGGTCGCACCTCTTGTGCAAAGAGACATACAGGTCGGGGTAAATGCGCTTGAGGTCGTCGTGGAAGGTGACTGGCATCTTCACCATTCGCTTACGCATATAGTTGAATGTGCCGAACAACGCCTCGAAGCAGTTGCTTGCATTCGCAAAAATTGCTTCAAAGTCAGCTGTGCTGTTTTTGTAGTCGACTTTCAGACATTCTTTCACAAGCGACTTTTTGTCGGGAAACTGCTCATAAAGCGTGCGTTTGGAAATACCGCAACTGCGAGCCACCATATCCATAGTCATTGATGCAATTCCTACGGTGAATAGCAACTGAGAAGTTTCCTGTAAAATGCGTTGTTTTAAATCCATAATAAAACCTTATCTCTTTCTCTCTAATTCATTGAAGCAAACCACGATAATATCAACTACTTATCGGTGCCTCAAACCTAAAACAATATACTACTTAAAAATTATGGTTACAAAATTAGCAGAAAACTTTCAAAACTAAAAAAGTTTTCACGGTTTTAACCACTATTTTTCCGATTTTCACCATGATTATTATGCCTGGTGAATTTTCACGCCCATATTGCCTTATTTTACGCCACAAATTTACACACCCCTGCACCAAGGCACAAACAAAACCTACCACCACCCCATTTTCATAGACTAAACAGCCGTTTTTGGCTATTGAATGGATTCAGGCACGATGAAACAGAACACAATATTATATAAAAGTGAAAATGAACATTTTTTTTGCTGTTTGGTGCATAATCAATTTTTTCAATTATCTTTGCAAATTGTTACATAACTAAAAAATAAAAACCACATAATAACAGAAAATGAGAAAGACGTTATTAGCACTTTGTGCTTCAATCTTGGCTTTCGGTAGCATATATGCTGTACCAGCCAAGCCAGGAAAGCCTCTCACATTTACCCAAAGTGATGGCACAAAAATCCAAGTTAGTATGGTAGGCGATGAGTTTCGCCACAGTTTCGTGACCACCGACGGCATCACCGTGGCGCAAGCCGAAAATGGCGATTTCTATTATCGCACACCTGCGGGCATTTCTGACCGACTCGCCCACAACGCCACCGACCGCAGCGCATCGGAAGCAAGCTGGATTGCCTCACAAGCCGAGGCTTTATCAATAAGCGCCACTCCCAATAAAGCAAGAAAAAGAGCCGCTGCTCAAAAAAGTCCACAAGTGCCTTGCACTGGCAGCCCAAAAATTCCTATCCTGCTCGTGCAGTACACCGACAAGAAGATGAGCAACACCAAGGAGGATTTTGAAACCATCTATTCAAAAAGTGCCAAGAGTGCGAAGCAATATTTCGTCGACCAGTCGAGAGGCAAATTCTCTCCTCAATTCGACCTCTACGGTATCTACACCCTCTCCAGCAACCGCGCCACCTACGGCGGCAACGACAGTAACGGCAACGACAAGGGTGTGGCTAAGATGGTGGGTGAGGCTTGCCAACTGGCTGAAAAGGAAGGCATCAACTGGAAGGACTACGACAACGACGGCGACGGCGAGTGCGACGTGGTGATTGTGGTTTACGCCGGTGTGGGCGAAGCACAAGCCTATGGTGTCGTGCCTAATGCTGTTTGGCCTTGCCAATGGCAGTTGAGCAATGCGCATATCTATGGCGACGGTCCTGGCAAGCTCACCCTCGATGGCGTGGGCATCGACAAGTTTGCCGTGTTTAACGAAACCCGTGGTTCAAGAGACAGCGGCACCCAGCTCGACGGTATCGGCACTTTCTGCCACGAATTTTCACACTGCCTCGGTTTGCCCGACTTCTACGACACTGAATACACTGGCGCATACTTCGGTATGGGCAACTGGAGCTTGCTCGACGGTGGTTGCTACAACGACGACGGCGACACCCCTTGCGGCTACACCGCTTACGAAAAAGAATTTATGGGCTGGATGAAAATCAGCACTCCAGAACCTAACACCCAATACTCGCTCGACCCAATCACCAACGCCGACGCTGTGGCTTACAAGGTGGTGAACGACAAGGACAAAAACGAATACTATGTGCTTGAAAACCGCCAGTTGACTGGTTGGGACGCACATTTGCCAAGCCACGGCTTGCAAGTGACTCACGTCACCTTCAACCAAGTGGCATGGGACAGCAACACGGTGAACAACTACGATTTGCAACGCATGACCATCATTCCTGCTGATGGCAAACTGCTGATGAGCGGTGGTGCGGCAAGCGAAACCGACATGAAGGGCGACCTTTATCCATACAAAGGCAACAACCAGCTCACCGACAAGTCGAGTCCTGCCGCTAAGGTGAACACTGGCACCTACATGAGCAAGCCTATCACCGAAATCACCGAAACCAACGGCAAGGTGAGCTTCTGGTTCATGAAAGAGGCTATGCAAAAAACATCTCCTGTGCTCACCGAGGCTACAGATGTGACCACCAATTCTTTCACCGCTCACTGGACTGCCGGCAAAAACGCAAAAAACTACACGCTCTATGTGTATAACGCCGACAAGGTGCAACCTGCCACTTTGCTGAGCGAGAGCGACTTCACCGGCGGTCTTCCTACCGGTTGGACTGCAAGCAGCACTGGCACCTTCCAAGACACTGGCTACTTCCGTCTTGGCACTGCGAAGGCTAAGGGCCATGTAATCAGTCCTAAGGTGAACGTGACCGACAACCAAGGCACCACCACAGTGAAAATCACCGCTAAACCTTGGAGCACCGACGACAACGTGACCATGCGTGTGTCGGTTCTCGACAGCGTAGGCGCTACTAAAAGCACCAGCGATGTGATTCTCGATAGCGAAACCGACAAGGAATATGTGATGGTTCTCGATGGCGGAGCAAGCAATTCTCGCATCAAGATTGAAAGCATCGCAAACAGAAAACGCGTGATGCTGAAAACGGTGCAAATCTACTCTGGCAACGCTGCCGACATGATGGCTGCCGCCGAAACTGGCGATGCCGACACACGCACCATCACCGGCATTACCGACACCCTTTACACAGTGAAGGACCTCACCCCTGGCGCTAACTACAGCTACAAGGTGAAGGCGCTTTACCTCGACGACACCGAATGTAAATGGAGCGAAGCAAAATCAGTGAAACTTCTCGGCGGCGACAGCCTCGTGGGCGACGTGAATGGCGACGGCGAATTAAACGCAAGTGACGTTACTGCACTCGTCAACCGCCTGCTCGGCACTGAAGACAAAGCAGAATACACCTACGACATCAATGGCGACGGCATCATCGACGTAAGCGATGTGACTGCTGTCATCAATATTATTTTGCAAGGCAACAAATGAGCACCCACTGCAAAATAAGCGATGTGACGGCGTTTCTGCGCCGCCTGGAAATGAACAACGACCGCACTTGGTTTAAGGAGCACAAAGCAGAATACGATGTGATCCGCCAAGCGTGGGAAGCCGATATCGAACGCCTCATCATGCTCGTGAGTGAGTATGATGAGGGGTGTCGGGGGCTCGACATCAAGAGCAGCGTGTATCGCATCTACCGCGACATTCGCTTCCGAAAAGACAAAAGTCCCTACAAAAACTATTTTTCAGCCGTGATTGGAAAAGGCGGCAGGCACACTAAAATCTCGTGCAACTATGTGCATTTCCAACCCGGCAAACTGATGATTGGCGGTGGCATCTGGTGGCCAGAGCGACCTGTGCTCAACGAGTTGCGGAGCCTGATTGATGCCGAGGGCGAGGAGTTTTTGAAAATCGTCAAAAATCCCGCTATCAGCGATTTCTACCACTGGGACTGCGACACGCTCAAAAAGATGCCGAAGGAATACGACGCATCGAATCCCATGGCGGAATACCTGAAGATGAAGGAATACATCATGATAGCCGACCTCGACGAAGCGTATTTCAACTGCGACGACTGGGTGGCAAAGGTGGCAGACGACCTCCGTCGCCTCCAGCCCATGCACGACTTCCTCAACTACGTGTTCGACCTCGACTAAAACATTTCCACCTCCATTGAAAAAAATCCATAAGAGGCTGTGTCAATCCCCCGACACAGCCTCTTCCATTTCCCCCTAAATGTGGTTCAGTGGAAAATTTGTGGGGATAAATTATGCATTGTTGCCGCATCGTGAATGAAATCAAAAACAAAAACATAAAAAACAGCCTTGGAGCAATGTGGAAT
>ENA-UERK01002162-UERK01002162.1-human-gut-metagenome-genome-assembly--contig:-NODE-2162-length-13169-cov-6.719141_pt1 | contig 13169 bp, 15 predicted proteins | sample MGYA00242957_ERZ507957 | MGnify/ENA primary metagenome ERZ507957 (study PRJEB26167, sample SAMN06115538) | human gut metagenome | host: Homo sapiens | place: China:Heilongjiang | collected 2015-11-06... | reverse complement strand
AAAAAGGTGGATTACTTTGAAAAACGGTGCAAAAAAGAAATTTAACAAGAAATCGCTCATTGCCGTAATACTATGTGCCGTCATTGTTTTCGGCATTGTTTCATATGACTTTATAAGCGGCAGAAGCTCATGTGAAAAAACGAGCGTTGCCATGGGTACGGTCGTCACTTTCAATCTTTACGGCTTCGGTGCAAAAAATGACCTCGATAAAATCGAAACAGAGATCAACGGCCTCGAAAATTCCGTTCTAAGCTGGAGAAAAAAAGGCTCCGACGTTTACAGAATCAACGAAAGTGCAGGTTCTTCTGTTTCCGTTTCTCCCGATACAGCCAAAATCATCGGGCAGTGCATCGACATCTCGGACGATTGCGGCGGCGTTTTTGACATAACAATCGGCAACGTTACGAAGCTTTGGGATTTCGGCGGCAATAATCAGCGTCTGCCCTCCGATGATGAAATCAAGACAGCGCTCGGCAGCGTCGGCTACAAAAATGTTTCAATCTCGGGCAACGCAGTTCGGATAAATAAAGGTCAGTCGCTCGACCTCGGCGCAGTCGGCAAGGGCTTCGCTTGCGACAAGATAAAGGATCTGCTCACGAAGGGCAGAACAAAATCAGCCGTTGTTTCGGTCGGCGGCAGTCTGCTTATCTACGGCAACAGAACATTCCCCATCGGCATAATCAATCCCGATAACGACAAGCAGTCAATGGGAACCCTGAAGCTCAAGGACACCTGCGTTTCAACCTCAGGCAATTATGAGAAATACTTTGAGAAGGACGGCAAGCGATATCATCACATTCTCAACGCAACGACGGGCTACCCTGCGACAAGCGAATTCAAGAGCGTTACCGTAGTTTGCAGCTCGGGACTTCTCAGCGACGCTCTTTCGACGGTATGCTATATTGCAGGATATCGCAAAAGCGTCGATATCCTCAAGGAATACGATGCCGAGGCGGTTTTTATATTCAACAACAACGCGGTCAAGGTCACCGACGGACTTGCGGACAAGTTCACGGTAACCGACGACAGCTACACTCTTGACAAATGAAGCTATTTAAACGAACGGATTTAATTATAATACTTGTTGTGCTTATTGCGGCGGCGGCGATATACATTCCGAGATTTTTGAACTCGGACAAATTGACCGCAGATATTTACGTCGGAGGCAAGCTTGAAGAAACGATCGACCTTTCGGCTGTTGAGAAAGAATACACAATCTCTCCGAACAGCGACCCGAAAGTTGAGATAACCGTCGGCAAGGGCGAAATATATTTTTCACATGCCGAATGTAAGGACAAGCTTTGCGTCAAAAGCGGAAAGCTGACCTTCGGCGGTGAAACGGCGGCATGTCTTCCGGCGAGGGTCGTTATTTCGGTCAAATCGAACAAAAACAAAACAGACATAATGACTTATTGATATGAAAAACAAAAATCTGACAAGAAAAATAGCCGTGACAGGCATGATGTGTGCGCTTGCGCTTGCACTCTCCTACCTTGAAACGCTTATCCCCGCCTATCCGGGATTTCCTCCCGGAGCGAAGCCCGGTCTTTCCAACATTGTAACGATGTTCATGGCAAGCTGTGCAGGGTCGGGATACGCATTTTTCATAACGATAATCAAGGGACTTTTCGCAGGCGTCACAAGAGGAATGACGGCGATGCTGATGAGCCTTTCGGGCGGAATTCTCAGCACTGCGGCGGCGTGCCTCCTTTTCGGATTTTGTAAGAACAAATTAGGATATATCGGCATCGGAATCATCTGTGCCGTTTGTCACAATATCGGCCAGCTTGCGGCGGCATGTATCATTTCCGGTACGGCTTCGCTCATCGTAGGCTACGGGCCGCTGTTGTTAATATTCGCGATCGTGACGGGCTTTCTCACCGGAACGATTCTCAAGGCGGTTATGCCTCCGTTGGAGAAAATCGCAAAATTTAAAAATTAAATGGGAAATTCCCATACAGCAAAGGGGTTGAACAAATGGGTAAAATTCACGTGGACGGAGTTATCTCGGCAGTCAAAAAGGTTCGCGGCGGTGTCAAGCTTGACCATCACAAGAACACGGCAGGCTTTGAGGTAGTTCGTATTCCCGTCCCGAAGCAGGTAGTTTTGCCTATGCAGCAGCACATCGGCGCTCCGTGTACTCCGACTGTCAAGGTCGGCGATACCGTTGCGGTCGGTCAGGTGATCGGAGACAGCGATAAATTTGTCAGTGCACCGATTCACGCATCTATTTCAGGTACTGTAACTGCAATCGGAAACGTTAAGCTTCCGAACGGAACCATGGTTCAGGGAGTTACGATTGAATCGGACGGTGAGATGAGACTTTACGAAGGACTCAAGGCTCCCGAGGTCAACACAAAGGAGGAGCTTTGCAAGGCGATCAGGGATTCGGGTCTTGTCGGTCTCGGCGGCGCAGGCTTCCCGACTCATGTTAAGCTCAATGTTCCGGCAGATAAGAATATTGATACTCTTATCATCAATGCCGCAGAATGTGAGCCGTACATAACGGTTGACTACCGTGAATGTATTGACAATTCATGGGATATCTGTTCCGGTATCAATACCGTTAAAGAGCTTCTCAACATTCCGAATGTCATTATAGCGGTCGAGGATAACAAACCCGACGCTTTCGAGATTCTTCATCAGATCGTTGATAAAGACTCGGGATCGGACAGCTCAATCAAAATCATGCAGCTCAAATCCGTTTATCCTCAGGGCGCAGAAAAAATGATGGTTCAGTCGGCAACCGGCCGTCAGGTTCCTCCCGGTAAGCTTCCGGCAGACGTCGGCTGTATCGTTATGAACGTCACTTCAATCGCATTCATCGCCCGTTATCTCAAAACAGGCAAGCCGCTTGTCAGCCGTTCAATGACCGTTGACGGCATGGCTATCGCCGAACCGAAGAATGTTCGTGTTCCTATCGGCACAAGCTTTGCCGATGTCGTTGAGTTCTGCGGCGGATTCAAAGAGGATCCAGTTAAAATTATTGCAGGCGGTCCGATGATGGGCATGGCAATCACCGATGTAAATTACCCGATTTCCAAGAGCAACAATGCTCTGCTTGCTTTCTCGGCTAAGGACGCAAAGATTTTCAGAGAAACGGACTGTATCCGCTGCGGTCGCTGTGCAGCCGCCTGTCCGATGAGTCTTGTCCCGACCAAGATTGTCCGTGACTCAAAGGCTAAGGACGTTGACGCTCTGACCAAGGACGGCGTTATGGTCTGCATGGAATGCGGAAGCTGTGCATATTCATGCCCTGCAAAGAAGCCGCTCGTCCAGCATATGAGACTTGCAAAATCAATCATCAGAGAGGCAGGTGCAAAGAAATGACATTAAAAAACAAGCTCGTTGTCAGCGCATCTCCTCACGACCGCAGTCCGAGGACTGTAAGAAGTCTGATGCTTGACGTTATTATCGCACTTATTCCGGCGCTTATCGCTTCGGTTATCTTCTACGGCCCGAGAGCGCTGCTCATTGAATGTGTCAGCGTTGCGACCTGCGTAATATTTGAATACATCACCAGAATCGTATTCAAGCGCAGTCAGTCTATCGGTGACCTCAGCGCAGTTATCACAGGACTTTTGCTTGCTTTCAACCTTCCGGTTTCCATTCCGCTTTGGATGGTGGTTATCGGCTCGCTCGTTGCGATAGTTGTTGTAAAGCAGTTCTTCGGCGGCATCGGTCAGAACTTTGTCAATCCCGCTCTTGCCGGACGTATTGTTCTTCTGACCTCGTTCCCTGTTGCGATGTCAACATGGACTCAGCCGCTCACATGGACTATGTCAAAGCTTGACGGCATCACCTCCGCTTCTCCCCTCTCGTCTATTCACGAGATGACTTCGGGCGGCGCGGCTCCCGACGTTTCACTCGTTGAAATGCTCATCGGCTGGCGAGCCGGCTGTCTCGGTGAAACCTGCGCCGTTGCGCTTCTCCTCGGCGGCATCTATCTTGTTGTCCGTAAGGTCATCTCGCCGACAATCCCTCTTACATATATCGGCACGGTTGCCGTTATTATGCTCATCGCGGGCAAGGGTGATTTCCGCTTTGTTGCATATGAGCTTCTCGGCGGCGGACTTATGCTCGGCGCGATCTTCATGGCAACGGATTACACAACCTCACCGATTACGTTTAAGGGCAAGATAATCTTCGGTATAGGCTGCGGCCTTATTACTTCAATAATCCGAATTTTCGGCAATCTTCCGGAGGGCGTTTCCTATTCGATAATCATCATGAATATTCTTGTTCCGCTGATTGAAAACGTTACGCTTCCCAAGCCGTTCGGCACTCCGAAAAAAGAAAAGAAGGAGGCTGAGGCAAAATGAAAAAACAAATCATAATTCCTACGGTTGCGCTCTTTATTATCTGCCTTGTCGCAACAACCTTGCTTGCGCTGGCAAATAACGTAACCGCTCCGATAATCGAAAAAAACTCGGCGGAATCCGAGGCTCAGTCCCGTGTGGAGGTTCTTGCGGATGCAAAGAGCTTCGAGGACAAAACCCTCAACGGCATCAGCTACGCAGTCGGTCTTGACGGCAGTAAGCAGACGGTCGGCATGGTTTTCACAACAACGTCAAAGAGCTACGGCGGCGACCTTATTGTTATGACAGGCGTTGACAATGAAGGCAAGGTTACGGGAATTCAAATTCTCTCAATCAGCGACACTGCAGGCCTTGGTATGAAAGCGCAGACAGATTCCTTCAAGTCTCAATTCAAGGGTCTTGTTGACGGAATCAAGGTTGCCAAGAACAGCGCCGATCACGACAGCAACGAGATCCTCGCTCTCACGGGCGCAACGATTACGTCCAATGCCGTAACTACGGCGGTCAATGAGGCTCTCGCAAACTACAAAACCATTACAGAAAACGGAGGTGCTAACTGATGGCTGAAAAGAAATCCTTAGGCAAGGAGCTTACCAAGGGCTTTATCATTGAAAACCCTGTTCTTCGCCTTGTACTCGGCACCTGCCCCACCCTCGCCACAACGACCTCTGTTTCAAGTGCGATCGGCATGGGCGTTTCGGCTTCAATCGTTCTCATCTGCTCGAACATCGTTATTTCGGCATTGAGAAAGGTTATTCCGCAGAAGGTTCGTATTCCGGCATACATCGTTATCATCGCTTCGTTTGTTACGATAGTTCAGATGCTCGTCAAAGCATTTGTTCCCGTGCTCGATGAACAGCTTGGCGTTTATCTTCCTCTTATCGTTGTTAACTGTATCATTCTCGGCAGAGCGGAAGCATTCGCAAGCAAAAACGGTGTGCTCGCCTCGGCAGTCGACGGCCTCGGAATGGGAATCGGCTTCACAGGCGCGCTCTTTGTCATGGGCACCATCCGTGAGATTCTCGGTGCCGGCACATTTCTCAACGGAATCAGCGACCTCATTGGGGGCAGCTTCAACGGTTTCTCAATCCCCTTCCTAAACGAAAACCCGATGCTTATATTTATTCTCGCTCCCGGCGGATTCTTTGTATTCGGCATGGTAATGGCTCTTGCAAATAAAATTGCCGAGTCAAAGGGCAAACCCAAGGCTGTACTTCACGGCTGTGAAAACTGCCCGATGGCTAAATCCTGCTCTATCAGAGACACTCACGAAAGCTGTGAAGAGAAGAAGGAGGCTGAAGCATAATGGAAATGACAAAAGGCCTTTTGAGCATATTGCTCACAATGATTCTCACTCAAAACTTCGTTCTTTCACGATTTCTCGGCATCTGCCCGTTCCTCGGCGTTTCAAAGAAGCTGAATACGGCGGTCGGCATGTCACTTGCCGTTATCTTCGTTATGGCTCTTTCGACAGCGGTTACATATCCTATAAACAAGTATCTGCTTGTCGCCAATAATCTTGAATATCTTCAGACGATCGTTTTCATTCTCGTCATCGCCGCACTCGTTCAGATGGTTGAGATTATTCTCAAGAAGTATATGCCGGCTCTTTACAATGCGCTCGGTATCTATCTTCCGCTTATCACAACGAACTGTGCGGTTCTCGGTGTTGTAACACTCAACGTTGACAACGGCTACAACTTTATGCAGTCACTTATCTGTGCTATCGGCGGCGGTGTCGGATTTATGATTGCTATGATCATGTTTGCAGGTGTTCGTTCAAGACTTGAATCCTGCGACATTCCGAAATTCCTTAAAGGTCTGCCCATCACACTTGTTGCCGCTTCGCTTGTTTCCCTTTCGTTCTTGGGCTTCGCAGGCGTTGTTGACAAGATCTTTGCATAAGGAGGCACGAATATGAATCCTATTGTTTTAGCAATTCTGATCGTTTCGGTCATCGGACTCATTGCGGGTCTCGGACTTGCAGTTGCCTCCATCGTTATGGCTGTTCCCGTCGACAAGAAGGCGGAGGCTATCCGTGAATGTCTCCCCGGTGCAAACTGCGGCGCATGCGGCTTCTCCGGTTGTGACGGCTATGCGGCGGCTCTTTCAAAGGGAATTACGACAAACACTGCTCTCTGCGCCCCCGGAGGAAATGATGCTTCCAAGGCTATCGCAGAGGTTACCGGACTTTCGGCGGGCTCGGTTGCTCCCATGGCGGCGGTCGTCATGTGTCAGGGCTTCTGCGGCAAAGCCGAAACCAAGATGGAATACAACGGCGTAAGCTCATGCGAAATGGCAAAGCAGCTTTTCGGCGGCCCGAAGGAGTGTATCTACGGCTGTATCGGTCTCGGCGACTGCATGAATGCCTGTCAGTATGACGCAATTCATATTTGTGACGGCGTTGCAAGAGTCAACCCTGTTATGTGTAAGGCCTGTAAGCAGTGCCTTAAAACCTGCCCGAATCACATAATTAAGATGATGCCCCTGCATGAGGCAAAGGCGGCAAACCTTTGCGTAAATCACGACAAGGGCGCAATCACACGCAAGGAATGTTCAAACGGCTGTATCGGCTGTATGAAGTGCGTTAAGGCGTGCGAATTCGGCGCAGTTGAGGTCAAGGACTTCTGCGCCAAGGTCGATTACAACAAGTGCACAGGCTGCGGCAAATGCACCGAAGCTTGTCCCGTTAAGTGTATCAACCTTATTACGCTTTAATAAGAGAATAATAGCAACGCCCTCCGACAGCGGATTTCCCGTTATCGGAGGGCGTTTTTTTGTAATGATTTAAAATTGCGAAGTTGGATCAGTATATACATCAAACCGAAAAATGCTTTATCCGCCAAAAGAAACAAAAACCTGAACTTGAAGATTAGGTAAAGAAGCCGCTTTCTTTCAACGCAGGCGTATGTATATACGTCAAGTTGAAAAAAGCGGCTTATTTGCCTGATAATCGAGTTCAGGAGGGTTATTCGGCTTTGGTCTCGCAATAAATACAACGGTAAACCTTGTTTTCGCCGGTGCCTGTAAGCTTGAAAATATGCGGGAGTTCCTGCTCGGTGGTGGTTATGCAACGGGGATTTTTGCATTTGATGATATTTTTAAGCTGCTTGGGGAGGGAAACTTTTTTCTTCTCGACAAGCTTGCCGTCCTTGATGATATCAATGGTAACACCGGGGTCAACGTAGCCGAGAACATCAAGATCAACGTCGTAATCGGAGTCAAATTTAATGATGTCCTCCTTGCCGATCTCGCGCGACATTACATTTTTTATGCTGGCAATGGCGCAATCCAGCTCATCAAGCTCGAGGAGATTGTAAATCTCCATACCTTTTCCCGCCTTAATATGGTCGATCACTATACCGTTTTTGATGGAATCTATGTTCATACTTCTACCTCCAGGAGCTTGAGAATGAGTGCCATTCTCATGTATTTTCCGTTGAGAACCTGCTTGAAATAGCATGCACGGGGATCTTTATCGACAGCAACGCTGATTTCGTTAACACGAGGCAGTGGATGAAGAATTGACAGATCGGGTTTTGCGTTTGCAAGCTTATCGGGAGTGAGAATATAGCTGTCCTTGAGTCGGAGATAATCCTCTTCGTTGAAAAATCGCTCTTTCTGAACTCGGGTCATATAGAGAACATCAAGCTCGGGCATAACCTTTTCAAGGTCGGTCGTCTGAATGTATTCAAGGTTTTTTGCCTTGATTACGTCATTCTTGACGTAGCTCGGAAGCTTTAATTCCTCTGGAGAAATAAGAACGAATCTTACGTTATTGTATCTTGCAAGAGCTTCAATGAGTGAATGAACGGTTCTGCCGAATTTGAGGTCGCCGCAGAAGCCTACAGTCAGGTTATCAAAGTGTCCCTTTTCACGGCTTATCGTGAGAAGATCGGCAAGAGTTTGTGTAGGGTGATTGTGTCCTCCGTCACCTGCGTTTATTACGGGAACAGACGCATTGAGAGAAGCGACATAGGGTGCGCCCTCCTTGGGGTGACGCATGGCAATTATATCGGCATAACAGGAAATAACCTTAACCGTATCGGCTACGCTTTCGCCCTTGACAGCCGAGCTTGATTTTGCGTCTGCCATTGAGAGAACGTTGCCGCCAAGCTCATACATAGCCGCCTCAAAGCTGAGCCTCGTACGTGTTGACGGTTCAAAAAAGAGCGTTGCAAGCTTTTTTCTGCGGCATGCATCCGCATATTTATCGGGGTTTGCGATTATATCATTTGCGCGGGCAATGAGTTCATCTATCTCCTCAACCGAAAGATCAAGAATACTTATAACGCTTCTCATTTTGTGCCTCCGATCCAGCTTTCATCGGACGGATTGTTTCTGAAAGCTATCAGTCTTTCGACATCTGTCGACGCAATATATCCTTCCTGAGCCGCAATTTCTGCGATAACATCAAAATTAGTAAGGCTTACATTTTTTACATCAGCCGCAGCAAGACGGTCAAGACCCTTTTGCATACCGTAGGTAAAGATAGAAACAATTCCGAGAACTTCTGCTCCTGCTTCTCTGAGAACGTTTACGACCTCAATAACACTGCCGCCCGTTGAGATAAGATCTTCAACAACAACGACCTTCTGACCCTTTTCAAGCTTGCCTTCGATCTGATTTTTTCTGCCGTGATCCTTTGCTCCCGAGCGAACATAGCCCATCGGGAGACCCATTATCTGAGCGGTGATGGCAGCGTGTGCGATACCTGCGGTCGAAGTTCCCATAAGAGCCTCAGCCTCCGGATAGAACTCTTTAACCGTCTTAGCAAGAGCTTCCTCAACGTGTGTACGAACCTCCGGGTAAGCGAGGGTAAGTCTGTTGTCGCAATAAACCGGGCTTTTGATGCCGCTTGCCCATGTGAACGGCTCATCCGGACGGAAGAAAACCGCCTTGATTGAAAGAAGGTCTTTTGCAATTTGAATCTGAATATCTGTCATAGTATCTGCTCCTTAATCTACAAATTCGTTTATACATCTTTCGTATGCCGCAACGGGATCAGCCGCCGCAGTTATCGGACGTCCGACTACAATGTAGTCCGAGCCGATTTTCTTTGCCTGTTCGGGGGTCATAACTCTGACCTGGTCTCCCTTGTCCCCGTCGGCAAAACGCACACCCGGAGTTACTGTAAGAAATCCGCTTCCGCAGACCTCATGCACCTTGCCCGACTCCAAGGGGGAACATACCACGCCGTCAAGTCCTGCAAGCTTTGCATTGTGGGCATAGTGCATAACGACCTTATCCATACTTTCGTTAATGAGAAGGTCGTTTTTCATTCTTTCCTCACTTGTCGAGGTGAGCTGAGTTACGGCAATGAGCAGCGGCCTTGTTCCGTCGGGACGAGTGAGACCCTCAATTGCCGCTTCCATCATTGCGATTGTTCCGCCTGCGTGAAGATTTGTCATATCGACATCAAGCCTTGAAAGCACAGCCATTGATTTCTTCACCGTGTTCGGGATATCGTGAAGCTTGAGGTCAAGAAAGATCTTGTGTCCTCTCGCCTTTATCTCTCTTACGATATCGGGACCCTCGGCATAGAAAAGCTCCATTCCGATTTTAACAAACGGTTTTCTGCCCTTGAAATTGTCAAGAAAGGCCATTGTCTCCTCCCTGCTTGAAAAATCGCAGGCTACGATTACGTCCTTACCCATTGTGCGTACCTCCTATTATTTCGTTAAGATTATTTATTCCGTATTCTTTCATTACTATCGGAAGTGTTTCGATTATGTTCTTGCATGCAAACGGATCAACCAAATTTGCCGCACCGACCTCAACCGCCGTTGCTCCTGCGAGCATCATTTCAATTACATCGTCGGCACTTGAAACACCGCCCATTCCGATGACGGGAATTTTGACCGCCTGAGAGACCTGGTAAACCATTCTGACGGCTATCGGGAAAATTGCCGGCCCCGAAAAGCCTCCCATCACGTTTGCAATCACAGGTTTTCTGCGGCGAAGATCAATTCTCATTCCGAGCATTGTATTTATCAGGCTGATTCCGTCCGCTCCCGAATCCTCGCAAGCCTTGGCGATATCAACAATATTCGTTACATTTGGCGAAAGCTTCAGGATTACTGGCTTCGTCGTCACCGCCTTGACCGCTTTTGTAACCTCGGCAGCCGCTTTCGGATCAGTTCCGAAGCTCATTCCGCCGCCGTGTACGTTAGGGCAGGACACATTGACCTCAAGCCAGCCGACCTGCTCCTCTCTGTCGAGTTTTTCGCAGGTGTAGGCATAGTCATCAATCGAAAATCCGCTTACATTTGCCATTACAGGTTTGTTGAAGCATTTTTTAAGCTTCGGAAGCTCATCGCTTATAACCTTGTCAACGCCCGGATTCTGGAGTCCGACGGCATTTATCATGCCTGCCGTGCACTCGGCGATTCTCGGTGTGGGATTGCCGAATCTCGGATCCTTTGTTGTTCCCTTGAATGAGAATGTACCGAGCATATTTATATCATAAAGCTCTGCAAATTCATAGCCGAAACCGAATGTACCCGAGGCAGGAATGACGGGATTATCAAGCTCAATTCCGCAAAGGTCAACCTTTGTTACCATACTATTTCCTCCCTTTCAAGAACAGGTCCGTCCTTACAAATTCGTTTGTTGCCGTATTTTGTTTTGCATGTGCAGCCCATACACGCCCCGAAGCCGCATCCCATGCGCTCTTCAAAGCTGTACTGTCCGCTTGTTTTTGCGACGCCTTCAATCGCTTTGAACATCGGCATCGGACCGCAGGTGTAAAAATAAGTGTAATCCGCTTCTTTCAAAACATCTGTTACAAAGCCCTTTGTTCCGACGCTTCCGTCAACCGTTGTAACGTGAACTTCGACGCCCGTCGCCTTGAACTCATCAATTCCGAACACTTCCTTTTCTGAGTTGAAGCCGAGTATCACTGTTACCTTTTTGCCTTCGGCAACCAGCTTCTTGCAAAGCATATACATCGGCGGAACGCCCGCTCCACCGCCTATAAGCACGGGTTTTTCGCCGCTTTTCGAAGTATCGTAGCCGTTACCGAGACCGCTGAGAATGTCAAGCTCATCACCGACAGGCAGTTCGAACATCTTCTTCGTTCCGTTGCCGACAACCTTATATATTATTGAAAGTTTTCCTTCCTCGCAGTCGCAAACCGAAATCGGGCGACGGAGGAAAAATCCGTCAAGCTTTATATTTACGAACTGCCCCGGCTTTGTTATCGCCGAAGTGTCGCCTTCAAGCGACATGAAATATGTTTTTTCGGCAATTTTTTGGTTGCCTGTTATTTTCATCATTACCCGGTTCATTCTTCATCCTCCCAAACAATTTTGCCGTTGCATACCGTTTTCTTGCATTTGCCGTATACCGTCATACCCTCAAACGGTGTACTTCTTCCCATCGAAGCAAAATTCTCCGGATTTACCGTTTCCTTTTCATTGAGGTCATATACCGTGAAATTTGCCGGCTCCTTAATTTCAAAGCCGGTCTTAATGCCGAAACGCTCGGCAGGGTTAACACTCATAAGGGTCACAAGCTTATGCAAGCTGATAATTCCGCCCTTGACAAGCTTTGTGTAGAGAATCGGGAAAGCGGTTTCAAGTCCGACAATACCCATAGCGCTGTCCTTAAGTCCTTTTGATTTTTCCTCTGTGGAGTGCGGAGCATGATCGGTTGCGATCATGTCGATCGTTCCGTCGCATATACCCTCAATAAGAGCCTCTCTGTCCTCTGCACTTCTTAGAGGAGGATTCATCTTAAATTTGCCGTCCTCCTTGAGGTCGGCGTCGGTCATAACAAGATAATGCGGAGCTGTTTCACAGGTAACATCAACGCCTCTGCGTTTTGCTTTGCGAATGAGATCAACGCTTTCTTTGGTAGAGATGTGACATACATGATATTTGCAGCCTGTTTCCTCGGCGAGTCTCAGGTCACGCTCAATCTGCTTCCACTCGCTCTCGGAGCTTATGCCCTTATGACCGTGAGCTTTTGCATAGGCGCCCTTGTGAATATATCCGCCGTCCAAAAGACTGTTATCCTCGCAATGGGCGACAATTATTTTGCCGAGCTTTTTTGCTTCAAGCATTGCCCGGCGCATCGTTTCTTCTGTCTGAATTCCGCTGCCGTCATCAGAAAAAGCGACCACCTTATCGGCAAGCGACTCCATATCGGAAAGCTCCGTACCCTTCCTGCCTACGGTTATCGAACCGTAGGGAATGACGTTGATCGAAGCATCCCTTTCGATAATATCAAGCTGTTTTCCGAGGTGCTCCGCACTATCCGGCACGGGATCAAGATTCGGCATTGTGCAAACCGTTGTGTAACCGCTCTTTGCGGCGGCAAGGGAACCCGTTTTGATTGTCTCTTTATAAGAAAAACCCGGCTCTCGAAGATGAACATGAACATCTACGAAACCGGGAAAAATATGCTTATTTGTGAGATCATAGGAATGAGTATATTCGGCACAAAGCTTACAGCAAACACAAAGAACACGGCCTTCGGAAACAAATATATCCTGCTTCTGAAATCCCGAATCCGTATAGACCAATGCATTTTTCAAGATGTATTCCGTCATGAGAGCCTCCTGAATGAGCAATAAAAAAGAACCCTGTTGGGACAAGGTTCGTAAATCCGGACGCACAAAAACACGGGCTGTTACCCTACCGTCTCACTATTCAAAACCTTGTCGACATCTCTGTATCGCTCTTAAAGATTTCTTTTGATGTATAATACCACAACTACCCGATAAAGTCAACACCTTTTCGGAAAATAACACGGCGGAAACCGAAATTAACCGATTTCCGCCGTGATTTAATTTACTTCAGGAATTGAGCAATACTTTAGCTTGCCTTACCTGTCTGCTGGTTGATG
>ENA-UERK01002161-UERK01002161.1-human-gut-metagenome-genome-assembly--contig:-NODE-2161-length-13175-cov-10.391739_pt1 | contig 13175 bp, 10 predicted proteins | sample MGYA00242957_ERZ507957 | MGnify/ENA primary metagenome ERZ507957 (study PRJEB26167, sample SAMN06115538) | human gut metagenome | host: Homo sapiens | place: China:Heilongjiang | collected 2015-11-06... | reverse complement strand
AATTATCAGAAGGGAATACAGGACCATTACTTCGGTAGTGGTCTTTTCTGTACTCTTAAAAGCTGTGAATTTATGAGGAGGAAACATAGTTGAAAGATTTTGAAGGGTTCATTAAGAACTATGCTACCAGAGATTTTATCTATTTTTTTGCAGAAAAATCTATTGAAATATATAAAAATCAAGTAGAAAAATTAGATGAACATTTGGTATGTAATATTACATTTCCTTTAAACATTATTCAGCATGGTTTTATACATAAGCAGGCAAAAGTCATGTTATCGGCATGGGATATTCCAAACATGGCATATCTTTCTATCACGAATTCCAATGATTACAGAAATGATATTATGACAGAACAATTAGCAGGAAGAGTGGTCAACCTGTATCGTGGGTATGAAAATAAGCATTCAGGAAGTGAATATATTGGAAATAATGGACTGCCTAGTATATTCAAATATTTGATGGGAATGTCATATGAACAATTTAAATACGCAAATCCGGCATGGATATATCAGAACTATAACCGCAATTACCATATGCTGATCGGTTCGCCTAATATTAACAGGGAAAAAATAGTTGATATCAATGTGATTACAAACGAATTATTTGGACTTACAGCAGAGGAATTGTTAGCAGTAGAATGGATTATCTGGTGGCTGTGTTCTATTCATCCAGATCCATTAAGCGCACCGGAAGAGTTATATAGAAAAAAAGAAAATAGCATCCTGACAAAGAAAAATCTGGAGCGGGTTATAAGTTATTATTCTGTGACCTATGAACAGGTGAGAAACTCATCATTGCGAAAACAGATTTTCTACAACAAACCATTTGTGATTACGCAAAAGACGAAAGAAACGATTGCAGTCAGTTTCTATTTGGTACAGATGATGATAGCAGATGGATTGTACTGGCTGATTCGGGATTACTATCACAACAATCATTGGGGAACCAAATTTATAATTGCTTTTGGAGAGATGTTTGAGGATTACTTTGAAGAACTGGCAGGTTTATATCTGCCCAAGAATTCATGGCATAAGATTCCAGAGGAAAGAAAAAAGAGTGCTGATTATTATGTTGAAGTGGATGAAGCGGTATTTTTGTTTGAATTAAAATCAGGATTACTTGGACTGGGAGCAAAACAGCAGGTGCCGGATGTTGGGCAGATTGATATATTTTATAACAGGAACATAAAAGAGGCATATGAGCAGTTGAAGGCATCAGAGCAGGAATATAAAGGAGAGAAACCTGTAATAAAGGTTTTTCTTTTGTATGAGAGTATGACAAATACACAGATGATAGTCGGCTCATTGCCGGAAATATTTGAGCAAGATCCAAGATGTTATATTATGACAATAGATGATCTGGAGATGCTTCTGGCAACCTATAAAAAGGATAAAAGCAGATTTGATGATGTTGTGAAAGCACTTGTTGGAAATAAAAGAGATGGCAACGACTATAAGAGTGTTCTGGAAATATTGAATATATATCAGGCAGTTGGCGATATGCACTTTATTGGAGAAAGAGATTATTTCAATAAAATAGCAGAAAAGCTGAAAAAGGAATTAGGGACAGACCAATAAGGAGGACACCATGCCCAAACTTATCCTACGCTGCAACTACCTCAAGAACTCCCCGCCCGCACACCTTGCTAATTACATCAATTACATCGGCACCCGTGAGGGCGTGGAGAAGGTAGGCAGCACGACATCTTCACTGCCAGCCACCGACCGGCAGAAAAGTCTGATTGAAGATATTCTGGCAAAGATTCCCGATGCGAACCGGATGCATGAGTATCACGATTATATCCAAAGACCAACCAGAGAAAATGCATCGGAGTTTATTACGCAGGCGTTGGAAAATAACCTTGACATCATAGCGAAAAAGAAAAATTATATGGATTATCTGGCAAACAGACCGGGAGTAGAAATCATAGGTACTCACGGTCTGTTTTCAAATGAGGGAGAACCAGTGGTGCTGTCCCGTGTGGCAGAAGAGGTGGCAAATCATCCCGGTGTGATCTGGACGAATGTCATCAGCCTGCGGAGGGAGGATGCCGAGCGGTTAGGCTATGACAGTGCCGCCCAGTGGCAGGCACTGTTGAGGAGCAGGGTGCAGTTGCTGTGTGAGAATTGTAAGATAGACAGCCGGAACCTGAAATGGTATGCGGCATTCCACAATGAATCCCATCATCCCCATGTGCATCTGGTGGTCTATTCTTCTGATCCGTCCGAGGGATACTTGACGGCAAAGGGAATTGATGCCATGCGTTCTGCATACACACATGATATTTTCCGGCAGGAGTTTCTAAGCATCTATGAGAAGGCAACCGAACAGAGAAACCAGTTAAAAGAGCAGGCAGAAAAAAGTCTGCTTTTTTTGTTGCAGCAAATGCAGGATGGAGTCTGTCATAATCTCAAGATTGCAGAGCAGATGCAGCTTTTATCCAGACGGTTAAAAAATACCGGAGGGAAAAAGGTATATGGATACTTGAAAGCAGATGTGAAAGCCATCGTAAATGACATTGTAGATGAACTGGCAAAGGAAGAGCGTGTGGCAGAATGCTATCAGGCATGGCAAAAAAGCAGGGAGGAGATACAGCATTACTATAAAGATTCGGAAATAGAGATGATACCGCTGTCACAGCAGAAGGAGCTAAAGAGCGTTAAAAACATGGTCATCCGTGAGGCAGTCCGTTTTGGAGAAGGGTATCTGTATCTGGAAGAAGCGGAAACGGGAATGGAACGGCTGGAAGAAGTATCCGAACAGCAGACAGAAAGCCTTGCCGCATTGCAGGGAGAGGACATGCCGGATATCCTGCCTGGACAGACGGAGATGGAGGAGAAGGAACCAGACAGGCAGGAAGAAGAGCATGGGGAATTCGTTTCTTATTTTGTCAGATGGACGGACCGGTATAAAGAAGCGAGGGAATATCTCTATGGCACGATGGAGGCAGAACCGGATGAGGAGGCAGCCCATGAGATCATGCTGGAAGAGGCAGAGCAGGGAAATGCGTATGCCATGCACGACATGGGAAAGATTTATGCACAGGGCATTGGATGTGAGGCAGACAAAGAAAAGGCAGATGTGTGGTACAAAAAAGCATTGGCGGCAATGCATTATGTAGAGCAGAAGAAAAAGAATACCTATCTGGAATACCGCATTGGAAAAATGTATCAGTACGGACTTGGTACAGACGAGAAACTGGAACAGGCAGGGGAGTGGTTTTCCAAGGCGGCAGCAAAGGAACATAAGTATGCGCTCTATTCCCTTGGCATGCTCTATCTGCAGGGGAAAGGAGTGGAGCAGGATGAGGAAACCGCATATAGTCTGCTGTTCCGTTCTTACAGCAAGGGAAATCCCTATGCGGCGTATGAACTTGGAAAACTGTATGAGACAGGATGCGGAACAGAGAAAAATCAGGAAAAGTCGGAAAATTGTTATCGTGCTGCCTTTTTAGGTTTTCTGAATCTGGAGAAAAAATCAAAGGATGATACGCTCTGGTATCGTATCGGCTGCATGTATCTGCATGGGATCGGGACAGAGGCAGACGAAACGAAAGCGGAACATTATCTGACAAAGGCATCTGATTATGGCAACACCCATGCCTCCTATCAGCTTGCCAGACTCTATATCAGACAGGAGAGCCAAAAGTTAAGCGGGGAGTCTGGGACAGCACCGGATTACGCAAAGATTGCAAAAGCGGTAAAGTGGCTGGAAGAATCAGCCGCACAGGAAAATCCGTTTGCGGATTATGCAATCGGACGGTTGTACAGGGAAGGCACACTGGTAGCAGAGGACATGGAAAAAGCAGTGTTCCACCTGAAACGTGCCGCAGATGCCAGAAACAGCTATGCACAGTATCAGCTTGGGAAAATATATCTGGAAGAGGACACTAAAAACATTCCGGCAGCCATACAGTATCTGACACTGGCTGCGAAACAGAAAAATCAATTTGCAGCATACAGGTTAGGGAAACTTTATCTTGCCGGAGAAGAACTGCCAAAGAACACGGAACTGGCACTGCATTATCTGAAGATGGCGGCAGACACCGGAAACCAGTATGCACAATATGCCCTTGGGAAAGTGTATCTGATCGGAAAGGATGTCCAGCAGGACAAGGAACTGGCATACGATTATTTTTTAAAATCCGCAGAGCAGGGAAATATTTATGCAGCGTATTTTTTAGAACACTGGAATGATATGCCACACCCCGATCTGTTCTTAATGGCAACAAGGCTCATGCGGCATCTGGAACATATCATTGAAGAGAATGTGGCTGGAAGAAAGAGTGGAGGACGCAGGCAGGGGATTGACAGAAAACTCGCACGAAAAATCCGGCAGAAGAAGATTGCACAGGGACATGCCGTGGATGACCATGAGGACATGGTACAAACACAGTGATCACAGGAGGAGTGGTAGAAATGATGAGAGGAGGTACGATTGGGAGATTTTATTTATTTTACAGAGGAACAGAAGGAGCGAGCCAATGCGGTACATATTGCGGACATCCTTCGCCGGGAGCATGAGGAAGTGGAGCGTTCCGGGAATGAATGGCGTTGGAAACGGCACAGGAGTGTGACTTTCCGGGGGAGCAGTTGGTACCGCCACAGCAGACAGGTCGGAAGTCATGCCATTGATTTTATGCAGGAATTCTTCGAGATGTCCTACCCGGAGGCGGTGAGCTATCTGCTGGACGGAGAACAGGGGCAGCTTATTGAACGGGGAAAAGGACAGGAGACAAAAAGAAAACCGGGAAGAGCGGAGAAAGGACGGCAGGCTGTAGAAAAAGAACAGACAGAGGAAAGAAAAGAACCGAAAGAGCCAAAGGAACTGAAACCGCCGGAGAAAAATCCGACCATGAAGAGAGTCTATGCATATCTTCTGCAGAAGCGTCATATTGACAGGGAAATCCTCTCGTATTTTGCAAAGGCAGGAACCATATATGAATCTGCGGAGCATCACAACATTGTGTTTGCCGGACTGGACAGCGAGGGGAAAATCCGGCATATCCATGTGAAGGGGAGCTGTTCCGACGGCAGGAGCTTCCGGCTGAATCAGGAAGGCTCGGAAGCTGCCTACGGATTTGGATACAGGGGAAACGGGAACAGACTGTATGTGTTTGAGGCACCCATTGACCTGTTATCATTTCTTTCCCTGTATCCAGACAACTGGCAGGAGAACAGTTATATCACCTTAAACGGTGTGGCAGAACATGCCATGCTGCAGGCATTGAAAGACAATCCCAGACTGGATACGGTTGTGCTGTGCCTCGACCATGATCCGGCAGGCATAGAGGCGTGCGGCAGACTGGCTGAGATTCTGGTACGCAATGGATATGGTGCGGTAAAGAGGTTACAGTCAGCCTGCAAAGACTGGAATGAGGATTTAAAGGGCAGATATGGTGAGGAAACAATTCAGGCACAGGAGCATCCGAGAGTCATGGAATGCAGGGCATGGACAGAGGTGCTGAAAGAGGTGACGGAATCCATCAACATCAAGTATGCCAACAGAAGTTATATCTGCCGTTATTATCAGGATATTTATAATGAACTGAAAAAGGGCAGGGGCAGGGAACAGCTTATGGATGCCTTTGACGGGCCGGGGATGCTTTTGACCGGAGTGCTTGTGCGGTGCATGGAAAAAGAAGGGATTGCACTTGGCAGGGAAACCAGTGCAGGACAGATACTGGAAAATCTGTCAAAGCGTTATCAGCCGCATAAAGACAAGGGAAACTTCAATACCCGCATCCGGCAGATGCAGGCAGCCTTTGAAGAAACACTGGAGGTGTTCGATACAAAAGACTTAGAACAAAAAGAAAATCAGGAACTGCTTGCCAGAAAATGTATGAGCTTTGCGATGGAATGCATCCGGGCTCATATTTTTGTTGCTATTGACTGCGGGGAAGAACAGATGAAGCCGGCAAAACAGGCTGTGAAGGAACACAAAATGGAATATCAGGAGGGAGGAATGATGCTATGCAGCCAGTCGTGATGCTGGTGATCGCCGGGGTGGCAATGTTTTCCGTGATTGGAGGCGTGTCACTTCTGTCGCACTATTATACATTAAACGGAATCAAGAGCAGGACTGTCGGGGACGGTCAGCATGGAACGGCAAGATTTGCCACGAAAAAAGAAATCGCAGAAACCTATGTGCAGGTGCCCTATGAAACGGAGCTGTGGCGCAGGGGTGAGAACCTGCCGACTGCACAGGGACTGGTACTCGGCAGCATGGAACGGGCAGGAAAACTATATGCGCTGGTGGATACCGGGGATGTGCATTGTCTGATGATCGGTGCGGCAGGAGTCGGAAAGACCGCACACTTTCTGTATCCCAACATCGAATATGCCTGTGCCTGTGGAATGAGTTTCCTGACCACGGATACAAAGGGAGACTTATACCGCAACTATGCAGGCATTGCAAAAAAATACTATGGCTACCATACGGCAGTCATCGATCTTCGTAATCCGACCAGAAGCGATGGTGATAATATGCTCCATCTGGTCAACAAATACATGGATGAGTATCTTGCAGACCATACGAACCTGAGTGCCAAGGCAAAAGCGGAAAAATATGCGAAGATTACGGCAAAGACCATTATCTCCTCCGGTGGTACGGACAGTTCGAGCTATGGACAGAATGCATTTTTCTATGATGCGGCAGAAGGCGTGCTGACGGCAGCCATCCTGCTCATTGCGGAATTCTGCCCGGATGGAAAAAGACACATCATCAGCGTGTTCAAGCTGATACAGGATTTACTTGCACCATCTAAAGTGAAAGGGAAAAACCAGTTCCAGCTACTTCTGGCAAAACTCCCGGATACCCACAAGGCGAAATGGTTTGCAGGGGCAGCCTTAAATACGGCAGAGCAGTCCATGCAGTCGGTTCTCTCCACGGCATTATCCAGACTGAATGCTTTTCTGGATTCCGAGCTGGAGCAGATACTCTGTTTTGATACCGCCATCGATGCAGAGCTTTTCTGCAAACAAAAGACGGCGGTGTTTCTGGTCATGCCGGAGGAGGACAATACCAAGTATTTTATTATTTCTCTGATCTTACAGCAGCTCTACCGGGAAATCCTCGTGGTGGCAGACGAGAACGGAGGAAAACTGGACAAACGTGTAGTTTTCTATTGGGATGAGGTCGGAACGATTCCGAAGATTGAAAGTGCAGAGATGATGTTCTCAGCGTCCCGATCCAGAAGGGTGAGTATCGTACCCATGATTCAGTCCTTTGCCCAGCTTAATAAGAATTATGGGAAAGAGGGCGCAGAAATCATTATTGATAACTGTCAGGATACCATCTTCGGAGGGTTCGCACCGAACTCGGAATCAGCGGAAGTGCTCTCCAAGAGCCTGGGCAACAAAACCGTCATGTCCGGTTCCATCAGCCGGGGAAAGAATGATCCGAGCCAGTCCCTCCAGATGATCCAAAGACCGCTCATGACAGCGGATGAATTGAAGTCACTGCCCAAAGGAAACTTTATCGTATCAAAGACTGGGACTCACCCTATGCGGACAAAACTGAAACTGTTCTTAAAATGGGGCATCACATTTGAAGAACCCTATGAGATTGAAGAAAAATCTGCAAGAAAGGTAGCATACGCAGACAAGCAGGAAATTGAAGAGGAGATCATACGGAGATATATGTGCTGTATGGAAGAACCAGACGAGACACCTGCAGAAACGGCAAGGACAGGAGGCATGCAGCAGACACCGCTGACGGACACCATGAAAAAGATGCGGCAGACCTTACGGACGGAAGATTAGGAGGCAGGGTGACTAGGAAAGAAATCTATGAAACGGAGCTGCCACACAGGGCGGTGGCGGTCTATCTGTATCTGGAGACTCGTGCGGACAGGGAGAGGACATGCTATCCGGCAATCGGTACCATTGCCAGAGAGCTGCACCTGTCTGTAAGTACGGTCAAGCGTGCAATCCACGATCTGGAGTGTGCAGGATTTATACAAAAAAAGCAGAGATGGCGTGAGAACGGAGGAAAGAGCAGCCTGCTCTATGAAATCATAAAATAGGCACAAAGGGATTACTGCGCCGGTCAGGTGGACTATGGTATGGTTCACCGTGGCCTGTGCAGGGAACTTTTCACTTTAAGGGGAAGAACAGAGAAAAGAAAATACAGTTGGCGATATGAAACATCAATATATTTTTTCGGAAAAAAACTAAGAATTGAAGTATTACCAGATGGATTATGCGGGGACTCATAATTTTATTTTCTAATCGTATTTCGTGCGGAAAAATCGTATTTCGTGATTTATATATTGTGCAAAACAGTAAAATAAAAAATAATGAATATGCAAGTTTAGAGTACTCATAGAAAAGAGGAAATAAGGTAACGAATGGTGGCATACTGAAGCTGATAGTGTTTATTTGAGGAGAGTGGTAATATGGTAGCAAAAAAAATGGAAAGAGTGCTTTTAATAATGTGGTTTGTTAGTTTAGTTTTTGTGTGCATTATAGGTTATAGGGAAATAATCAATGCTGTACCATATGGTTTGGAAATGGCTTCAAAAATTGTAAGTGAAAACAATGGGATGGATGGAACCTTATATCAAAAAATCCTAACGGAAGCAATTCATTGTTATCAGATAGTAGGTGCATTATTGGTTATGTTAGGTGGTTTTGGAATAATTAAATCGGTATGCGCAATAAAAGAAAAACATAGATAATTGAGAAAATGTGCTGTCAATTTGATGGCACATTTTCTGTGTGATAATACAATTGATATTGATGTTTTGGACACTTCAATGAAAGATTTTAATTAAATTAAAACAGGTAGAAAATAAAAATTAGAAATGTTCGATATATAATGAGAAAGAAGGTGAGTGCTATGCTGGAAATTGTTGTCTGTGATGACGATATAGCAGATCTTGAGCGTGCAGTGAATATGCTGCATAAGATTTTTACAAGTCAAAAGATTGCTTATCATATTGGGCAATTTGCGTCTGCAAATCAAATGCTTGAAAATATCAGCAACATTGATATCGGAATTTTAGATATTTCGATGGAAGAACTGAATGGTATTAAACTGGGGAGAAAATTAAAGGAAAAATTTCCGGATGTGAAATTAGTGTATATTACGAGTTATGAAGAATATTGTATGCAGGTCATTAACGAAGTCCACGCATTTTCATTTTTATGTAAACCATTGGAATATGATAAATTGGAAATGCAGATGTGGGAGCTGCTGGATCAACTGCCGGATACCGGAGTAGAAAAGGATTTTTATAAAGTGACGGACAGCAATGGGAAAGAGTATCTGTCAATCAAATTGAAACTCAGGGACATTTTATATTTTGAATACATAAAAAGATCAAGAAAAGTACTGATAGCGTTGTCTGATATCACATATGAGTATGACTGCATTTTTGAAAAACTGGTTGAAGAACTGCAGCCCTATGATTTTGTTGTGAATTGCAGAGGAAATCTGGTTAATTTAAGGCATATTGAAAAAATAAAAGGCTTTACCATTTATCTGGACAATGGAAAAGAACTCCAGATTGCGCAAAAGAGAAGCAGCGATTTTAGAGAAGAAGTAAATAAATTTTTGCAGAAAAATTCATAGGAGAAACGATGAATACGATTTTACTGATATTATGTAATGCTCTTTCCTGTTTTATCATAAGTACCATATTGTTCCAGTTTATGAATGGAAAGTATAAAAAGAGTAGTCAAAATAGATATGTATATATTGTGATCGAGACTGTCACAGTGATTTTTACAACCTGTATCAATATGCTCAATCATTCCATATTAAATTTGGTGGTCTGGGGCGTGTTGACGGGGATAATAGCATATGCTCTGTATTATGAGGATATGGATAAACCGTTAAGACGTATCATTGAATGTGAGGCATTGGTATTTTGCATGTCTGTCTGTGAATCATTAGGAGTGATTCTTTTACAATGTATTTTGCAGGCAGCAGATATAAAAAATGTGAATGAAACGATGCTTTACTGCCTTGAGGTAACATTTTCAAAAGTAATACTTATTTTTTTGTATTATACATTCATAAACAGGTTTGTGAAAAAGAGCGATATTCCTTATGCAAAGACAAGGTACATCATGTATGGAATTATACTCCTATACAATCTGATTAACATGGGTGTAATTGTAGAGAATTTTAAAAATGGAGAAGAAAATTATTTATGTGCAGTCAATATGGGGTGTATTGTTCTGGCAGATCTATACCTTTTATATTTTGTTAAAATGGCAGATGAAAAGAACTATTATGAAAAGCAGCTCATCGCTTTAGAGCAACAGGCAAAGGTACAATACGAATACTATTTGACGCAGACAAAAAAATATGATCAAACCGTCCACATATTACATGATGTAAATAAGCATATTAAAGCAATCGAAGGATTATATGGTGCAGAGCAGGGGAATACGGCAGGAGAATATGCAGCGGAAATCAGAGAACTGTTAAAGCCGCTCATTCCGGTTCAATACACAGAAAATCCAATATTAAACATTCTTCTTACCGATAAAGAATCCGTTATGAGGGAAAAAGGTATTTCAGTAACCATAAAGGTGGATAATGTGAATCTGAATTTCCTTGCACCAATCGACATTACAACTATTTTTGGAAATTTATTAGATAATGCGATTGAGGCAGCAGAGAAGCTGGAAGGAGAGAAATATATTTCGATTAAGATTGGCTCATACCATAAAATGATAGCTGCCAGCATCGAAAATAACTGCGGGGAAGTAAAGTGGAAAAATGGTTTTCCGGTATCAGCGAAAGGAAAAGGCGGTGGAATAGGACTGCTGAATGTTCAGAGCAGTGTAAAAAAATATGATGGAAATTTAATATTGAAAAGTGATGGAAATAAATTTATTGCTGAGTTATTCCTCAATTCATAAAAAGAGCATTCGTGCTCTTTTTTGGTAAAAAGTCTTACTTCGTGCAAAAAAATCGTACTTGGTGCAGAAAAGGTAAAATATTAGAAGTGGGTTGTCGATAGAAAAAGAAAAATAAAGCGGATGATAGATATAAAAAATTTAATGATGGGAGGTTTCGATTATGTCAAGAATTACGGACTACGGTTTTTTATTTCAAACGACATTTGGAACATCAAAAACAAATTTAATCAACAATATTCAGTTGTCCCAAATGAATAGCAGTTCTGTACAGAAACAATTAAAAGCAGCAGGGATCGACACAAACAGTAAAAAGTATAAAGCAGCACTGAGTGAGATGATGAAAAATGGAAACGGTGCAATGTTTACAAATGTTCAGGCAATTAAGAACCTGATGAGCCAGTATGACAAAAATGGAGACTGGATTGATCCGAATACCGGATTAACAGGACTTGCTGTAACGGATGAGAACAGAAACAGTTATAAACATATCATTTCTATTCCAGAGAGCAGCCGGGAAGAAATGTTTGAACTGGCAAAGAAAGAATTCTTAAATGAAAATGGTACTTTAAATGGTGATACTACCAAAAGGGAGAGTGTATATAACAATTTATACAGAAAAATGGATAAGGATGACCGCTTATCAGCAGGCTGGACAATGGAACAATATGAACATCAATACAGACAGGCATTTGCAGAAGCTGCAAAAGTCGCAGATCCTACATGGAGAGCTGGTAAACCAATACCGGCTGGCGCATTGGATGGTATTACAAGGGAGTCGGCGGAAAGTGGCAGGAAGTCAGTAGATATAAAGTTATAGATAGATTTATTTGTGAGCCACGAGGTGAAACTAAGATAATGGGTTTTAAGGAGGAAAAATAGGATATGAAAATATCTAATTACATGAATAATACGAATTCAATAATGGAAAAAAATACTGATAAAGTACAGAAAGGAAATAGTCAGACAAACGAAAAACATACAGTGGGGCAATCAGTGAAGCTTTCGATTTCTAATGAGGGATTGGAGTATTATCGTAATCGTATACAGCAGAGTGGACAGGAAAAATATGATGATGTGGTTCAAAGAAAGGAACTGTTAGCGAGTAAAAAAATCAGTGATATTGATTATAGTTATGAAATTCAAAAGAAGGCAGCACAGCAGAATCAAAATGTTGATACAGGAAAAAGTGCCTTAAATATTACTGACAAGGCAAATAATTATGTTAAAGCATACGCAGAATTATATGATGAAATTGTGAAGGGCTATGAAAATGGAACCAGAGAAATATATGTAGCTGATGAAAATGGACCTCGTAAGCTTACAAAGGATGAAGAGTTAAGCAATTTAGATGCTGCATATAAAAAAACAGTGGATGACTTTGTGACAATGGAGACAACCAATCAGCATGCCCGTGGAATTATTGGTGAAGAAATGAATAAAATTTCAAAAATTACCACAAGGTCAACTTTGGCATCGGCTTACATTGAGGAGCAAAAAACCAGGGGAAAGGACGAAATCCCAGAAAATTTAACTGAGAAAATGTATGGTGCAATTACCTCATTTAAGGAGAAATATACAATGATTCAGCCTAATAGAGAGCAGTTATTGATGAGCATTAAGATTTGATGATGTTAGTACTATGATTTACAAATAAAAATAGTAATTACATATCATATTGAGGCTGAGAGAAATTAAATATCCAAGTCGTTCAATATAATAGAAATTATTTTAAGTTTCAATAACAGGGAGGTAGGATTATGGCAATTACAGGTATCAATAACAGCAGTTGCACATCGTATTATGCTTCAAATTACAAGAATACTGTTAAAAAAACAGATAGTGAAAAGGATAGTACAAATACAAAAGACGGCAACGTGACAACAAGTACAGTTGAATTAAAAACATCACGTCCCGGTGTGACAAAAACAGAGCAGATTAAGACAGGGTATAGTAATGTAAATGATTATTCAAAATACTTGCAAGGAAAATACCATTATATGAATATAGGGCTGACTTCAATGCAGGGTATTCCGACAACGGTATCTGTTTCAAGTGCATTTTTACAAAAGTGCATGAATGATCCGGAAAAAGCAAAGTATTTGGAGGAAAACTTAGCAGCCATTCCGGATTGTACAAAAGATACGATTAATGGATGTTTGGGCACTGTGACAAATCAGAGTTATATGATTGATGCAAACGGAAATATTATAGAGACAGCATCTGGTACAAATGATCCAGATGGGAAAATAGCGAAAGAGAATGCTGAACGAAAAGCAAAAGAGAACAGAGAAAAAG
>ENA-UERK01002160-UERK01002160.1-human-gut-metagenome-genome-assembly--contig:-NODE-2160-length-13180-cov-3.629932_pt1 | contig 13180 bp, 7 predicted proteins | sample MGYA00242957_ERZ507957 | MGnify/ENA primary metagenome ERZ507957 (study PRJEB26167, sample SAMN06115538) | human gut metagenome | host: Homo sapiens | place: China:Heilongjiang | collected 2015-11-06... | reverse complement strand
CTTTTCCTTTCTGCGTGGTTCTTCAATTTATTTCCTAACTTTGCAAAGACTTAGTAAGCCACAAATAGGCTTAATGACGGATAAAGAGGCGCTTATATATGGCAAAAAAGATACTTCTAATATTAATACTCATCATATCATTTGTGACTGGCATAGCAGGCGCAAATAAGAAATTCACACTCGTAATCGACCCTGGACACGGCGGCAGAGATAGCGGAGCACCAGGTGCTTTCTCTGTTGAGAAGAACATCAACCTCAACGTAGCATTGGCTTTTGGACGCTACGTAGAGCAGAACTGTCCCGATGTACGAGTAGTCTATACACGTAAGACAGATGTCTTTATACCGCTCTACGAACGTGCCAATATAGCAAACAACTGTAAAGCCGACCTCTTTATATCCGTACACACCAACGCCCTGAAGGGTGCACATACAGCACGTGGCTTCGAGACATACACGCTCGGCGACGGACGCTCGCACGCCAAAGAAACAAACCTCGAAGTGGCAAAACGCGAGAACTCAGTAATATTTCTTGAGAAAGACTACAAGCAGCACTACGTTGGCTTCGACCCGAACTCGCCGGAAAGCAACATCGTGTTCGAGCTGATACAAGAGAAAAACCTATCGAAGAGTATCGACTTCGCAAAAATGCTGCAAAAGCACGTTTGCCGTGGTGCAAATCGTCAGAATAAAGGCGTACATCAGCAGAACCTTGCCGTGCTGCGACTCACCTCTATGCCAGCATGTCTCATTGAGTTGGGATACATCTCTACACCCGACGAGGAACGTTTCCTCAATAACAAACAGAGCATCGACATCATGGGGCGTGCAATATACAACGCCTTTGCCGAATACAAAAACAAATACGACAGAGGCATCACCGTGCCATACAAGACGATGTCGCAACCGCTGCAAGAGACTTCTACAGAGAACACAGAGAAGCCTAAGACAACAAAGCCTGTCGAAACGCCAACACAAGAAAGCGCAACGACAGAGGCTAAACAGCCAGAAAACAAAACAACACCTCAACGCCAAAATACACCACAACAAAACGTAGTCGTAGACGACAATAAACCAGTCTTCAAGATACAGATATTGGTTAGCAGGAACAAATTCAAAGCTAATAACAAGGTATTCAAAGGCATTACAGATGTCGACTTCTATGAAGAAAACGGCATGTACAAATACACTTGCGGTGCGTCAAACAACTACAACAATGTGTACCAAAGACGCAAAGAAGTGGTAGCAGACTTTCCCGGCGCATTCATCATAGCCTTCAAGAATGGCGAAAAGATAGATGTAAACGCCGGAATACGCGAGTTCAAGAACAACAGAAGCACAAAATAGATTAATTTAGTAGCTGCAGGAATTACGCTTGCACGATTATATCAATAATTAGAAACAAAACAACCCACAATATGAAAGCACTCACAAAAGAAGTAAAAATTGCGTTAGTAGCAATAGCCGGAGTAGTAATACTGTTCTTCGGTATGAACTTCCTCAAGGGATTAAATCTGTTCTCGTCAACTAACGACTACTACATAGAGTTCGACGATATTAGCGGGCTCTCAACATCAAGTCCCATCTACGCCGACGGCTACAAGGTAGGCACAGTAAAGTCTGTAATCTACGACTATTCTAACGAGCACCCGATACGCGTTGTCGTAGGTCTTGACAACCAGATACGCATACCGAAGGGAAGCTCGGCAGAGATTGAAAGCGACCTCATGGGCAACGTCAAGGTGAACCTTCTGCTCGCCACAAACCCTCGTGAGCGCGTTATGCCAGGAGAAACCATCAGCGGTGTTATGCAAAATGGTGCTATGGGCAAAGTAGCAGCAATGGTTCCGACCATCGAAAAGATGCTACCGAAGCTCGACAGCATCCTCGGAAGCCTAAACACACTGCTCGCCGACCCAGCTTTGGCACAATCGCTGCACAACGTACAGACCATAACGTCAAACCTCACCACCTCTACAGTAGAGCTGAACACACTGATGCGCACCCTCAACAAGAACGTGCCAACAATGATGGCCAAGGCAAACACCGTTCTTGATAACACCACAACGCTCACCAACAACCTCGCTGCGCTCGACCTCGCTTCTACAAAGCAGCAGATTGACCAGACCCTGAGCAACGTGAACGACGTGACAGCAAAACTCAACAGCAAGGACGGCACTGTAGGCTTGCTCCTTAACGACCCGGGACTGTACAATCGTCTTAATGCAACTGTAACGCACGCCGACTCGCTGATGATCGACCTCAAGCAGCATCCGAAACGCTACGTACACTTCTCTGTCTTCGGAAGAAAAGACAAAAACAACAAGTAAGCGAGATGCATGGTATTTAGATTTGATATAAATTAACAACGTCAAGTGTTTCACGCACAAACATCACGTACAACGTTGTTTTTCAGATGTATTTAGTAATTGTTGGCAAAATGTTTCACCGAAACATAATACACCCCACCAACAAGCACTTAACACGCAGAATATCAACACATTAACCCTTTTAAGCAACATTCAAAGGGTTCTAAATAAGGAAAAAAGCTAACTCGCAGATTACTAACACGTTATAATATATCGAACAAGCATTTAAGAAAAACTTATTTGCGCACCTCAAAAATTATAACGAACTTTGCAAACGGAATTATAACAACCTGGTCGAAAGCCTGCTTTAAAAACAATATTACATAGCCAATGAATGTAAGTCCTAATGTGCTTTGGGACAAATGTCTTGCGCTCATACGCGAGAATTTATCAGAGCAACAATTCAACGCATGGTTCAAGGGAATCGTCTTTGAATCCTTCAACGAGGAGACAAAGACGGTGTTGCTACGCGTACCGAGGCCTTTCGTGTACGAGTACCTTGAATAGAACTATGTCGACTTGTTGCGCAAGGTCCTTACACGCAACTTTGGACAAGGCATTAATCTTTCGTACCGTATTGTTACAGATAACGAGAACAAAAAGACACAGACCATCGAGAGCGACGAGCCGACCGACGAAGCATTGAAGCCACGTCAGCGTGAAGGCGTAAATCAGGCTCCTACTATGCTTGATGCCTCACCCGTGCAGCAAATCGACTCGCAGCTGAACCCGCACCTCACCTTTAATAATTATATAGAGGGCAACAGCAACAAGCTGACACGCTCTATCGGTCTCTCTATTTCGGAGCATCCGCAGATGACCAGCTTCAATCCGTTCTTTGTTTTTGGACCTTCTGGTTGCGGAAAGACTCACCTTATCAACGCTATGGGCGTAGAGACAAAGCGCATGTATCCCGAAAAGCGAGTGCTTTACATCAGCGCACGTCTGTTTGAGGTGCAGTACACTAATGCTGTGCTCCGCAATACTATCAACGACTTCATCAACTTCTACCAGACGATAGACGTACTCATCGTAGACGACGTGCAGGAGTGGGAAGGCAAGACCGGTACACAGAACACGTTCTTCCACATCTTCAACCACCTGTTCCGCAACGGCAAGCGAATTATCCTCGCCTGCGATCGCCCACCAGTTGAGCTGAAAGGCATGAACGAACGTCTCATCACACGCTTCTCAAGCGGACTGATTGCAGAGATGGAGAAACCAAACGTGCAGCTCTGCGCTGACATTCTGCGCCGACAGATAAAGCACGACGGTCTGAACATTCCGGAGGATGTCATCGAGTTTATTGCTTCTACGGCTAACGGCTCCGTACGCGAACTGCAGGGTGTTATTAACTCGCTTATGGCATATAGCGTTGTCTACAATTGCGACATCGACATGCAGCTTGCACAACGCATCATCAAACGTTCGGTGAAGGTGAACGAAGAACCGCTCACCATCGACGAGATTATCGAGAGCGTATGCCAGCACTACAACGTAACGACGGCAAACGTCAACAGTCGCAGTCGTAAGAAGGAATACGTGATGGCACGCCAGGTGTCCATCTACCTCGCGCAGAAGTACACGAAGCTCTCTGCAAGTCGCATCGGAAGAATGGTGGGTGGACGCGACCACGCCACGGTCATCTACAGTTGCAACCAAGTAGAGCAACGAATAAAGATTGACAAGAAGTTCTCAAGCGAGATTTCAAGTATAGAGAATTCATTCAAAATGAAGAACTGACAATTCTATTTGAATTGTCAGTTCTTTTTTTTACTCCCGTATTATTACCACGCTACGGCAACATTGTTTTAGTGCTACGGCAACATTGTTTTAGTGCTACGGCAACATTGTTTTAGTGCTACGGCAACATTGTTGTAACGCTACGGCAAAGTTCAAGTACTTTTAGGTTGGTGCAGTGGCGACCGCTGCGCCCCCTAAAAGACACCTTATTTTGTTCTTCGCAACAAGCTCCAAAGCTCTCTAATCCACAGCACGAGCGAGGAGCCGACAACAATTATTACCCAGTCAATGAGCTTCAGACTAACCACATTGAAGAAACGCTGAACGCCTGGCAACTCCACCATACACACTTGAGTGACAAAGATGAGCGTGCTGATGAAGACGAGGCCATTGCAGTCCTTCAGATGCAGTGCGCTTCGCTGCGTTTGGAAGGCGCGCGCATTGAAGAGGTAGAAGAAGTGGGTCATCACGAAGATGGTGAAGAGCAGGGTCAACTCATAGGGTGTGACGGGTGTGTGTGCTCCTAATTGTAGATGTAAGAGGTCGGTGAGTTGTTGTATGTCTGCGTGTTCGAAGATGTACAGCAACGTGATGAGCAGCGCAAAGAAGAAGCCCCCTACCACAACTATTTCTGCAAGCATCGGTCGGTTTATGATAAATGCATTGCGGTTGCGTGGTGGGTCGCTCATCACTGCCTCTGATGGTGGTAGCGATGCGAGTGCCATTGCTGCGAATGTGTCCATTATGAGATTTATCCAAAGCATCTGGGTGACAGTGAGTGGTGTCTCCGTGCCCATCAGCGCACCGCAGAGCACAAGCATACACGCTGTGACGTTTACCGTGAGTTGGAAGAGCAGGAAGCGTTGTATATTTTGGTAGAGCGAGCGTCCCCACATCACAGCTTTGCAGATGCTTCGGAAGGAATTGTCAATGATGGTGATGTCCGATGCTTCTTTTGCTACAGAGGTGCCGTCGCCCATCGAGAGTCCGACGTGGGCTGCTTTGAGGGCAGGTGCATCGTTGGTGCCGTCGCCGGTGACTGCTACCACTTGGTTCTTGCGTTGCAAGGCTTCGACGAGTCGCCTTTTGTCCATCGGGCGAGCACGGGCTATTATCTTTATGTCCATTACCACAGCATCGAGTTGCGCATCAGTGAGCGCAGCAAACTCAGGTCCGTTAATTATGTTTTCACCCGTATCCTTGTCTGTCCACAACCCAACCTGACGACCTATTTCCTTTGCTGTTTCGGCTGTGTCGCCGGTGACTATCTTCACGTTTATTCCTGCTTTCAGACACTCCTTTATCGACTCGGGCACTTCCTTGCGCACGGGATCAGCGATTGCTGCTATACCAAGGAAGCGGAGCTGTGATGCAGAGGTGGTGAGATGTTGTGATGGTGATGTGGTGAGATGTTGAGATAGTGAAGGAGTGTCGGTTACGTCTTTGCAGGCGAAGGCGAGGGTGCGCATGGCACGCTGCTGGTACTGCGTGAGCTGTGCGTAGACTTCTGCTTGTGACGGTGTGCCTGATGTGGATGCGCAGAGGGCATAGACTATTTCGGGCGCACCCTTGACGTAAAGCATCCGCTTGCCGGGCATGAGGACTGACTCAACGATGGTAGCCATGAACTTACGCTCAGTAGTAAACGGCAGTTCCTCAACCACCCTCGCCTGCTCGCGCAGGGCTTCGTAGTCGATGCCTTTGTTGTGCAGCCACATGAGAAGTGCGCCTTCGGTGGGGTTGCCTAAGACGGATGGAGAAGTAGGATTGGAAAAGTCGAGCGATGCTGTGGTGTTGAGGGCTATATTTTCCTTGATTTCGTTTGATAAATCGGAAGAATTAAGCAATATCTCGTCAGCGTCAATAATCGGTTTGTCAGCTTCGCCACCACGATAGAAGCACGCCTTCTCTACGCTCATGCGATTCTGTGTTAGTGTGCCAGTTTTATCGGTACAGATAACGGTGGTGGCTCCCATTGTCTCGCAAGCGTGCATACGGCGTACCAGATTGTTGGTCTTCAACATTCGGCGCATACTGTAGGCGAGGCTCAGTGTGACTGCCATAGGTAGACCTTCTGGTACAGAGACGACGACGAGTGTCATGGCAATCATCAGTGTCTGCAGGATGTAGGCTATGAAAGCGAGTGGGTCAACATCGGCGAAGGAGAAGCCGTACTGCACTAAATACATCACGATGCGCGCTACGACGACAGCTATGCCTATGCTGCATGAAAGACGGCTCACCCACTTGCCGAGCCAGTCGAGCTGCTCGTTGAGCGGTGTCTTCACGCTGTTGTCTATCTGCGCAGCCTTGTACACCTTACCATTCTCGGTGGCATCGCCGACTGCCGTAACCTGCATCAGAGCATGGCCTTCCATCACCTTAGTGCCGCGCAGCACGCGGTTGCTTGGATATGTAGCCTTGGAGTCGAACTGTGCAGGATTGGTGGTTTTATGGCAGAGCGGTTCGCCAGTAAGCGTCGACTCATCTACGGAGAGCTGCGTAGACAGTAAAAGGTCGCCGTCGGCAGGTATCTCGCAACCGATGCCGATACGCACCACGTCGCCCACAACCACATCGCGCTTTGCAATTTGCGTGTGATTGCCGGAGCGGATTACTTCCACCGGCTCATCGTCGCTCACCTGGTTAAGCACGCTAAACTCCTTGTCGGCTTGTGTCTCGAAATAGAAGGAGAGCCCTGTGGCAAGGAAGATAGCCACAAAGATGCCTACTGGCTCGAAGAACACCTCTGCGCCTTGATGCAGTCCGTTGTACTCGTAGATGGAAATGGCAACTGAGAGTACGCCAGCGATAAGAAGAATAATGATGAGTGGGTCGCGGAATTTCTCCAAGAACTGCTTCCAAAGCGGCGTAGCGGGCGGAGGAGTGAGCACATTCACGCCGTGCTTGGCTCGGCTGTGGGCCACTTGTTGTGGGGTAAGACCTGCGTAATGGTGTTGTGGGTTCATAATAGTTTATTGTTTACACACAGAATTGATAAGAGGGTATGGCAAAATACCATACCCTCTTAATGTTTGTATATTAAGGCAGCTTTGACACAGCAAAGATGCCATACCCTCACTTAGAATGCGAGCTTGATGGTCTGCTTGCCCACCTTCACGATATACTTGCCGTGTGCGGCTGCGCGGAAGGTAACGGTCTCGGCGCAACTACCATCAGATGCTACGAGCATACCATCCACTGTGTAAAGAGCCACTGCTGCACGCTCAGGGTTGCTAACCACGATGTTGCCGCCCTGGAGGTGTACTGTTGCGCTTGAGGAGCCGAGCGTAGCAGCGTTCACATCGTTAGTGAGTGGGCAGAAGCCTACGTGCTGCAGGTCTGACCAACGACTCTGGAGGAAGGAAGCACTCGTGTACTGGTCTCCACCATCCTTCACGCGTACAGATTGTGCCTGATGGTAAATCTCGCGCTCGTAGGCTTTCGCTGGAATGGTGACATCAATAGTGGTTGTCTCGCCAGTGCCAGGAACGAGCCAGTTGCGGTAGTGGAATGGGTCGAGGAACGATTCGCCTTGCTTGTATTCCTGATATATTGCCAGGTCGCTGAGGTAGAGGTTGCCTGGTGCCCATGTGGCGTAGATGCCAACGATAGAGCGTGCGGTACCAGTGGTGAAGTTGCAGTCGTAGCGTTGCCACTTGTCAGTCATCTCGGCTCCTCCGGCGTATATCAGTTCGCTCTGCACGTAGTCAGCCTTCTCAGCATCGTAGTTGAAGAGAGCTACGGCTGCTTTTGGATGTGCGTTGTAGGCTTCAAGGTATTCGCCACACGCCTTAAGGTTAACTCGGAATTTGCCTCCGTCCTTAGAGAGGTCGAGTTCGGGGGAGATGAGTCCGGCATCGCTCTTCGCCTCGACAGTCCAGAAACCATCGATGGTGAGGGCATCCTTATAGATAGCATAGTGAGAAACGGTCCATCCTGCCTGTCCTACTTCATCGGCAAGGGCACCACGATCGAGAGTGTATGATGTTGGGTTGTCAACAGAGTTTTCTACCTCTTTATCGTCGCTATACTTCATGCCAACGAGGTTAAGGTGAGAGATGACCATTGCGCCGTCCTCCTTAGCCTGGTTCTTGTAGTAGGCGATGTAGTTGTAGCGTTCGGCTCCGCCTACGTTCTTCCATTGAGCAGAATACTTATCCTCGTTGATAGGAGTAGAAACAGAGACAACTGGCTCTACGATGCCCTTCACTTCGATTTCGTCAGACGGCATAGATACCTTGTCGCCCTTCTTTGCGCTGACTGTGTAGTAGTAGATGGTACCGGTGACAGCGTTGTCGACGGTGCATTTGTTGCCTTTAACCTCTGCATCCTTCTGGATATAGTTCTGAGGTTTGCCATTAGAATCCTTGTCGTAAACGTTCAGTACGTAACTTTCAGCTCCGTCTACGGCACTCCAACTGAGATCGAACTTAGCTGTATTGTCATCGACACGAGCGTAGTTCTTGTGGGGGTTAGGTGTCGGTGTAGCTACGTACTGCTCAATCTGGAAGACGCGAACATTGTCGATGAGCACTGGTGCGGAGTAGTTGACGATGTTGAACATGGTTGTTTCTCCGCCACCGTAGAACTGAATGGTGTATGTCTTCCAGTCGGTGGTGAGCTGTGGCAGGTTGCAGGAAGTGAGGAAGCGCCATGATGGCGACATATTGTTTGTCTCGGCAGCCTCGACAGTGACGTGCTCTACGACTTCGTTGCTCTTGGGCACACGTGCGTCGAACTGCAGGAAGCAGATGCCGGTGTTGGCAGAGACGTTGAGTAGCGGAGTGTTGAGCTGTCCGTTATAGCTGTCATTTCCAGCTTCATTCACATAAGCATCGAGGTAGATGGCTCCACCTGCCGGGTAAGCGTTGTGCGAGCCCCAGTCGGGTGTATGCGTAAAGTCGGGCAGCATGTTGAGCCATGCGTTGTCGTGCATTTCATAATCGTTCAGTGTGGCATCGAAGTCGGGTTCGTCCTGTGTGCCGGTTGTCATCTTGGAGAAGTCCTCCTTAAGGATGTCAACCTCCTTGCCATAGTCGGCGGGTGCGTTCTTTACACTCACTAAACGCGGTGTTCTCTCAACAGATTTCGGTGCCTTCATCATCGAAGCTACGGTTGTAGACGGGAGAGTAGCCGCTGAGCGGTCTCTCATTTGTGCACCAGCTGATGCGGTCAGCATTGCGAGCGCACCAACGAGAAAGACTTTCTTGGTAAAGTTCATCATATTTTCAGGTTTTTGGTTGAGAAAATTAAGAACTTGTTCTGCGAAGCCGATGCTGTGCCGAGACTACATGCTTTGTGTCTTGCCCCGACACAGCACCCGCTTTTGCAAAACGCCTTATTTCTTTATAAACTTACTTATCTAATTACTCTTTCGTTTCAAGACTTTCCTTTTCAAGCAGTCTTGCAGCTTGTGATATTTCGTTGCACACAGAATACTTATCGCTTGATAAGTTTACGTGTTACAGTCTGGTTGCCGGCTGTAGCCTTCACGATGTACATACCAGGGGCGAGGTTGCTGTTAGCCACTTCTACGCCACCGGTTGTGAAGATGCGCACCGAACCAGAGAAGCCATCGACATTGAGGCGGTCGCCCTGGAATGAGAAGTCGGGAATGAGCAACTGCTCCGCATCGTAGATGGCTGTGGTGTGCTTACCGAGTTCAACCTTTACAGCGTTCTCTATTCTGCCAGTGTTAGCATCCAGAACGAGGACTACGAGGTCGCAGTTGTCGGGGTTCTGGATGGTTGACGGCACATCCAATGTAGTCTTGTAAGTAGTGGTCTGGTCTGCCTCAACATCAGCAGGGATACTACCCTCTATACCGTTGTAGCTGTAGTTCATACGAGCCACGTGATCCATGTCGATGGTTGCGGGGTTCGGCAGTTTCTCGAAGCCACCCATCTCGCCGAGCTTACCGCCAGCAAAAGCGTTGACCTGAGTATAACCCGTGATGCCACTCTCAAGGAGTACGAACGAGAGACGGTAATTCATGCCTTTGTGTGCTCCGAGGAATGTGGTCAAAGCCTCAACTGAGATCTTCTTCTTGCCAGAATCGGTGTACTTAACATTAGCGTCGACACCCATGACTGGTGTTTTCTCCATGAGCTTCTTCACAGCTGTCTCCATAGACTCGAAGGATGGTTCTATCACAGACTTGGTATTGCGGTTGAAGTAGCAGTTTGGGAGGCTTTCGAATACTAAGTCGTCATAAGTATTTGTCACCAAGTTGTCGCTTCTGTGGATGGCGATGCCTATGAAGTGGTTGGGATAAGCCTCTGAAGCCTTGCGGAAGCCAACGATGCCCTTCGGGCAAAACTGGCACCATGTGCCGGTACCTTCTTCCACTACGAGACGCTGCACTGGCACTGAGTTCTTCACGCTAAGAGCGAGTACAGACTCGCTGTTCGGAGCGTAAACGTCGTCCTTGCCGTTGATGCTTACGACGCGCAACTTCAGAGTGTGATTGCCAACAACGTTGAAACCATCATGCTCGATTGTGAACGACTTGTCGATGTTAGAGCCCATTGTTGTCTTGAAATCGCAAACGGTCTCCTCGCCACCATCAATAGAATAGCCCACCTGCAGGTTGCGCACCACTACAGCACTAAGGTTCTTCACAGAGAAATCGAACTTGCAAGGCTCACCTTTCTGCACTGCGATATCCTTCTGTTCTGTGTAGAGCATGAGGTCGAGCGGGAGGTTGTCGCCAGTGATACGTGCCTGGATGGCAAGAGCCTTAGCTGTCTCACCCATCTCGGTGGTGTAGTTCTTCCAGCCGTCACCGAGGTCAGCCCAGCAGGCATTCTCGGAGAATGTAGAGGTGACACCCATCGACACATTCTCACCAGAGTAGCTATATCCGATGTAGAAGCCTTCGCCGTCAATCTCATAAGGAGTGGTCAGTGCCACTTCATTCCAACCTTTATATACGTTAGACACGGCTGCTTTCTTTGTAACGATAGGGTCAGCGTTAAGGTCTTTCGTGATGAACACCTCTACATCGGTAGCCTGCGCAGCCAAGCCGTACTTCACAGCAGAAACGGTGAAGCCTTTGTACACCTGCGCCACATCTGCCGGAATATAGATTGCGCACTTGCCCGTATTCTTCGTTCCGAAGGCTACGGGGTCAACGCCGTTGCAATATCCCCAATAGGTCTTTGCTGCCTTTATCGGGAGGCAGAGCATCATTGCCAACAGGGCAACGACAGCTATTAATTGCTTTCTATTCATAATGATACGTAATTAGCGTTATTAATGTTTTACAATAACTTTCTGTGTGTACACGCGCTCGCCGTCGGTAGCCTTCACGATGTAAAGTCCTGCGCCGAGGTTATGCGCCGACACCTTGCGACCAGCGATGTCGCAAACCTCCACCACGCGGAAGCCCTGGTTAGCAACAACCACGCCACCAACGACGAAGAACGGACGCTGAGCCTCTGCTGTTGTATTGGTGATGCCGGTTGTCTTGGTGCAAGCAAGCTGCTGTGTGTTGTACACGCGACGCTTCAAGGCATCGGTGTTGAAATTGCTCACGAATGTCACGACGCGCATATTGTCGACGTTCCAACCGTCCTGCAGGTCGACAGAATAGGTCTTCTCGAAGTCGTACTTGGTGATGTCGAGCTTGTCGCCCCAAGCCGAGCTGCTGAGCACCTTGCGGAGCACTCCGTCCTGCACATAACTGTTGCCCTCGGCGCCTTCCTGCTCCGTGCTCTTGATGTTGTCCTCAACGAGCCATGTGGTGAGTCGCAGTTCGTCCTGCATAGGCATCTCGCAAACACCTGCATGTCCGCTCACCTTGATGTCGAGCTTCTTGCCCTCGAGTTTGTTGTCAATGTTAAGCTGAACGAATGACGGTTCCTGCTTCACGGCACTGAGGATGGTGTTTGTCTGCTCCTCGTAGTCGACGAAGTAAGCAGGTCCTGGGTCTTCCATGCCCGAGATAGGCAGACGGTCGAAGCACACAGCTGGTACGAATGGTTTCTTTGCCTTGCCGTAGAGTTCCTCGTAGTCGTCGTCCTCATCAATCACGAACTGATCCTGCACGCCCTTATAGTTGCGGTGGTGCTTCACCCATACGAAGTCGCCCTTGTCATCGCGCTCGTCGAACACCGATGCGTACATCTCGTCGGCAGCCGGAATACCTTCGTAGGCCTCGGATACAAATTCCTCGAAGAGCACCTTGCGTGCCACAGCCTTAGAGCCTTCCTTGATGCAGTAGCCTGGACGGCTGAGTGTATTGTCAGAAGGATATGGGTCTTTCTCTCCGTTCACCTTACTGATAGTGAACTCGGTGGTTACGTTGCCCTCTGCAGGAATAGCGATGCCGTCGAGCTTCAACTTCTGCGGCACGTTGTTCAGGATGTTCAAGCCCTCGAATGTCTTCTCGCTCTTTAGGGTCTGCGAAGCAGTCTTCGAGTTCATCGTCAGCGTGAACGACGTAATTGGTGTCTTGCCGTTGTTCTGCACATAAGCGTAGTACGAACGCGGTTCGTTCTGCGTCATGTAGTCGCTACCGTTCTGTGGCTCAATCTTTATGAACGAGATGTCGTTGTCGGGTGCATTCTTGCCCTCAACCACTGCGCGTACACATACGTTCTTGTTGATGCCCGAAGTGTTGTCGTACCAGTTGTCCTCGCCGGTGTTGAAGCCATAGAGGTTGTTGTTAGGCACGGCGTATGGGCTCTGGTCGAAGAGCAGACAGTCGAACGGCTCGCCCTCTTCGAGCATGAGCTGATAGCCCACATAGAGGTTCATGTCCTTATAGATTGTCACTGGCTTATCGAGTTTCACGGTGTTCCAACCCTCGCTGTACTCAGTTGTAGAGCCCGAACCGAGTGTTGTGGTGCTCATATAATTAATGTGATTGCACACAAACACCTTTGCCTCGGAGCCACGTTTCGGCTTGATAGCGAACTCAACGGCTGTAATCTTGTCGCCCTCGTACTTGTTGAGCAAGTCGGAGGTGAAATATGCTGCTGCCTGATACACACCAGGTCCTTTTTTGTCTTGCAGAATAAGACCGCTACTGTATTCTGTTGTACAATAACCGAGTCGCATTGC
>ENA-UERK01002159-UERK01002159.1-human-gut-metagenome-genome-assembly--contig:-NODE-2159-length-13201-cov-4.187138_pt1 | contig 13201 bp, 12 predicted proteins | sample MGYA00242957_ERZ507957 | MGnify/ENA primary metagenome ERZ507957 (study PRJEB26167, sample SAMN06115538) | human gut metagenome | host: Homo sapiens | place: China:Heilongjiang | collected 2015-11-06... | reverse complement strand
GAAATACATGCTGATGCATCAATTACAAATTTATCTTCACCTTGTGAAATACATCCTACTGGACATTCAACTGCACAAGCTCCACAAGAAATGCAGCTATCTGCATCAATTTCATAATGAGCCTCACCCTCAGAAATTGCTCCTACAGGGCATCCACCTGCACAAGCTCCACAGCTTACGCAATCATCACTAATAACATATGCCATTATAAAGTACCTCCTTTTGATTTAAGTATGGCTTAATTTTAATACAATTCATCTAAAATGGCAACCCCCAAAATTCTCCAAACGCCCTGTTTTACTGGGTTAGACGCAACTTACCAAACGTACGTTTACGCCCAATATCTTATTTAAGCTTTTAAAAAAGCGCGTGTTTTCGATAGCGCTCGGCAAGTAGTTGTAACTAACTCCGTTAATTTGTCAAGATGATTTATTGATATTTTTTATCATTAATTCAAACTTTACACATTTGAAGCTGCTGCTTGTTTTTCCGGAAAGAACATTATATGATAATAACCACATATACCATAAATAGAAACGAGGACTTCAATGAAGAATTATAAATTAACAATACAATATGATGGCACACGCTACAGCGGTTGGCAAAAGCAGGGCAATACTGCTGATACGATCCAAGGTAAAATTGAAACCGTATTGCAAAAATGGCTGAAAGAAGACATTGAAATCCATGGATCCGGCCGCACGGATGCCGGCGTCCATGCCCTATGTCAGGTGGCCAATTTCAAAACATCTGCTACCTTATCGTGTCCACAGATCATGGCAGCGCTTAACCAATATTTACCGCAAGACGTTCGGATCACAAGCGTGACACAGGTGGATCCACGATTTCACGCACGCCTCAATGCTAAGCAGAAACACTACTGTTACCAAATTGACAACGGCTCTGCCGCTGAAGTGTTTGAGCGAAAATACATGACTCGCTTTGCAGATACGGACTATTTCTATAAATTATGCAGACAAACCGGTCACTTATCCGCCACATTTGGCGATAGTTCTGTCAACACGGATATTTCAAGACCGTCTGAAAGAAACAATGTGGCATCCAACAACACAATGCCGCCTCAAATAATATACGATTTGAAAGCAATGCAGAAAGCCGCTGCCCTGTTGTGCGGCGAACACGATTTCAAAAGTTTTTGCGATAATAAGCGTATGAAGAAGTCAACCGTCCGTACAATTACGAATCTGACCATTCGAAATGAAAATAACAAAATGATACTTGACTTTTATGGGAATGGCTTTTTGTATCATATGGTACGCATTCTGACCGGCACTCTGTTAGAAGTTGGCATTGGGCTAAAAAGTCCTGAAGATATCCCTGCCATTCTACAGGCACAAAAAAGAGAGGCAGCCGGTTTCACTGCCCCTCCACAAGGATTATTTCTTATGAATGTTACTTATTAGCCGTTCTCAGCAAATGCATCCAAGATAGCATCTGCTGGCACTACTCAACCAATGTATCTAAGATGGCGCCTGCGACTTCCTCTTTTGTCATTTTCGGCAGCTCGCGGGCTCCTTCTCTTGTGATCAAGGTCACCACATTTGTATCCACGCCAAACCCGGCTCCTTCTACTTTCAAGTTGTTCGCAACAACCAGGTCCAAATGCTTTTTATCCAATTTTTTGCGGGAATTTTCCAACATATTCTCTGTTTCCATAGAAAATCCGCATAAGATCTGTTTCTCTGTGCGATGTTCTCCCAAATAGCCCAAAATGTCTTTCGTGCGTGTAAGTGCGATCGCTGCTTCCCCATCTGTCTTTTTGATCTTATTGTCTGCTACAGTAGCAGGTGTATAATCGGCCACTGCAGCGGCTTTGATAATAATATCCTGCTCTGCCATGCGGGAAGTAACTGCCTGAAACATGTCTTCTGCGCTTTCTACCGGAACGACATCTACAAAGAGCGGCGGTTCTAAAGAAACCGGTCCGGACACAAGTGTCACCTGCGCGCCTCGCTGCATAGCAACTCTCGCAAGCGCATATCCCATTTTACCTGTGGAACGATTAGAAATAAAGCGTACCGGATCAATTGCTTCGACGGTCGGACCGGCAGTGACAAGTACTTTTTTGCCTTCCAGATCCTTTTCGAAGCGAATCTCACGTAAAATATATTCCAATAAAACTTCTTCCGATGGGAGCTTACCCGCTCCAACATCTTTACAAGCCAGATATCCAACTGCCGGAGCAATAATTTCATAACCATAATGACGAAGTTTCTCCAAATTATCTTGAACGATTGGATTTTCGTACATGTTGGTATTCATCGCCGGAGCAATGATCTTTTTACATTTGCATGCCATGACAGTTGTTGTCAACATGTCATCCGCAATGCCGCCTGCAATCTTTCCAATAACATTCGCAGATGCCGGAGCGATCAACACCACATCCGCCTGTTTTGCCAGCGCGACATGCTCTACACTATATTGAAAATTGCGGTCAAATGTATCAACCAGACATTTGGTACTTGTCAATGTCTCAAATGTGATCGGATTAATAAAATTGGTCGCATTCTTCGTCATCAATACGTGTACCTGCGCATGCATCTTCACAAGCATACTTGCCAGATTTGCGATCTTATATGCTGCAATACTCCCTGTCACACCGAGTACCACCGTTTTTCCTTTAAGCATCTTTCTTTCCTCCATGCGATATCTGTCTACCACATCGTTTCAAACTAATTCGTTATTCTGCCTTACTGCACCGGGCCAAGCTCTCCGTGCTTCTCATAACGCGACACTTGATGAATCTTATTTTCTTCATCCACAAAGACCACCTTTGGTCGATGTGTTTTGGTTTCTTCCGGAGTCATCGATGCATAACACATAATGATCACATGGTCACCCACCTGAACCTGTCGTGCTGCTGCACCATTTAAGCAGATCATTCCACTGCCGGCTTCACCACAGATCGTATATGTCTCAAAACGATTGCCATTCTCTACATCAACAATCTGTACCATCTCATATTCTAAGATCCCAGCCGCATCCATCAGCTCCGGATCGATCGTTATACTGCCAACGTAATTCAGTTCCGCCTGCTTTACAACCGCACGGTGAATCTTCCCTTTTAGCATCGTAAGTTCCATAAGAATCCTCCATTCTTTTGCTTTGCAAAGTTTTTCTCAAAATCTCCGCATAATTTTTTACTGTCGTATCCTGCACCTCAATGCTACTTTTCCGTAATAAAATTATCGATCAGACGTGTCTTTCCAATATATACAGCCATTGCCACAAGAACCGGCTCCTTAACCGTCTCTACCGGCTCTAATGTATTCCAGTCCACAACTTCTACATAATCAACCTTTGCAAGAGGTTCCGTTGCAATCTCATCCAAAATGATCTGACGGATCTTCGCTGCATCTGCCTCACCCGCCTTTAGGGCTTCCTTACCCTTTGCCAAAGACTTGCTGAGGATCAGCGCTGCTTCACGCTCCTGTGCACTTAAGTACGTATTGCGAGAACTCTTAGCCAATCCATCCTCTTCTCGAATGATCGGGCAGCCGACAATCTCAATACCAAAGTTCAGATCACTTACCATATGACGGATCACTGCAAGCTGCTGTGCATCCTTCTGCCCAAAATATGCTTTGTCCGGTACAACAATGTTAAACAATTTGGACACAACCGTACACACACCGCGGAAATGAATCGGTCTTGTTTTTCCACAAAGACCACCCGTCAGCGTTGTCATATCAACAAAAGAAGAAAAATCCTTGTGGTACATTTCGCTTGGATCCGGATGGAAAATAAGGCTTGCACCTGCTTTTTCACAAAGTGCTGCATCACGATCCATATCACGTGGATAGCTTTCCAAATCCTCTGATGGGCCAAACTGCATTGGATTTACAAATACACTGACAACAACACGATCATTTTCTGCAACCGCACGGTCGATCAAACTCTTGTGTCCTTCATGGAGATATCCCATTGTTGGGACAAGACCTACTGTCAGTCCCTCCTTACGCCATTGTTTTACCTGCTCTCTGACTTCCGCTATTGTCTCTACTATTTTCATGATCCCATGTCCTTTCTGCTCTCAATTAATACAATTTATCTAAAACATCATCGCTGATCTGGAACGTATGCTCCTGTGCCGGATAACTTCCTGCTCTCACTTCATCGCCATACGCCTGAAATGCTTCTTTCATAACGCTTCCGACATCTGCAAAACGCTTTACGAACTTCGGCACATAATCCGAAAACATACCTAACATATCCTGATAAACCAAAATCTGTCCGTCACAGCCTGCACCCGCACCAATACCGATCGTCGGGATTGTCAATTTCTTCGTAATAATAGAAGCTAATTTCGCCGGAATGCATTCCAATACAACAGCAAAAGCACCTGCTTCCTGTACAGCCAAAGCATCCTCGATCAGCTTTTTAGCTGCCTCTTCGCTCTTGCCCTGCACTTTATTACCGCCAAATGCATTAATAGACTGCGGTGTCAGTCCCAAGTGTCCCATAACCGGGATACCCGCTGCCGTAATTGCCTTTATCTGTTCTACAACAGCAGCTCCACCTTCCAGTTTTACAGCGTTTGCGCGACCCTCTTTCATTAATCTGCCGGCATTCATAACCGCATCGTAAACCGATGTCTGGTATGACATAAATGGCATGTCAACCACAACCATAGTATCTTTGGTTCCTCTTGCAACGGCTGCTCCATGATGGATCATGTCTTCCATCGTCACAGAAATCGTATCCTCATAACCAAGAATAACATTCCCTAAGGAGTCACCCACCAAAATACCGTTAATGCCTGCTTCATCCATTAATTTTGCGGTGGAATAATCATATGCGGTGAGCATCGTTAATTTCTCACCTTTTTCTTTTGCTGCCTGAAATGTACTTACTGTGTTTTTCATGTTTCGTCCTTTCCGGATATCCGCTGCTCTTCAGTCGGATTCCTATCACTTAACTCAAAAAGCTGTCGCATGGCGGTATCATCTCGTCCTTTATATTTTTGTTCTGCGATCTTAACCAATACTTTGCCAAGCACTCGGTACACTTCCCCCGCCTCGCTGTCTGCCAAGGCGTCTAAGTGTTTATGAACCGTTTCTGTATCGCCACGATCAACCGGTCCTGTCAGAGCCGCTACCGGTCCCTTGTCCAACATATTGGACACATTACCCATAACAAGCGGACGAAGCAATCCAACGCTGTCCTCTCGTGCAAAACCACACTGTTCCAACAGATCCAACACAGTTTGAAACAATGCAATCATATCATTGCTCACCATCGCCGCCGCTGCATGATATTTTACCTTGTTCTCTGCCCGCAGATAAAGCACGGTATGTCCTAATTCACGAAACATCTGTGCCAGTGGTTCATATGCTGCCGGCATTCCCTCTGCCACCAAATAAGCAGTTGAAAAATTTTGATAGGAAGTAAATCGATCGCTGAACGCGTACATCGGATGAATCGAACAACCAACAGCTCCGGTCTGCTCGATTCCAGAAAATACATTAGATGACAAAGAGCCACTACAGTGGCACAAAATTTTACCTGTTAAATCGTATCCTGCAATGCAATCCCATACTTCACTGATCACGCCATCCGGCGTCGTGATCATCAGGGTGTCGCTCGCTTCTACAATATCCTGCAATGATTTATAAACCGTTGTATCGGTAAATTCTGCTGCTTGCACAGCACTCTGCGTAGTTTTACTATAGAAGCCCGACACTTCTACACCGGCGTCACCGAGGTATTTTCCCATCGTTACGCCTACACGGCCTGCTCCAATAATACCAATTCGCATATCATCAAACCTTTCTATGCTCTACGCACTTGTCTCTGATGCAGTTTCTCTCGAATACCGCTCATTCCTTGTGCAATTGTAATTGCCATAAAGATCACTTAACGTCTTTCCTCATTATACAACCGCACAATCAGACAAATAATAGCACAGTCTCTTTTTTTTGTAAAGAAGTTAACTGCCTCCGGTATGTTTTGCTCTGCATCCCTCTACGTTACGAGCATTTTCCTATACCATTAAAAAAAGTAAGAAGCAGGGCTTACGCCCTGCCTCTTACATTACGTAATAATGCTTTAAGTACATGTAAAACCAGCCTCATAGAAGAGACCAATTCCTTTTTCTACAATTACGAAACAGTTCTAAAACAGTTCCGTTGGCCTGTATTATAGAAAAATATCTGCACAGAAAGGAGCAAAATTATTTCTGAGGACCTGCAGCAACAAGTGCCTTACCAGCCTCATTACCCTCGTACTTGGCGAAGTTCTTCACGAATCTGTCTGCAAGATCCTGAGCCTTAGCTTCCCAATCAGCAACATCTGCATATGTGTCACGAGGATCTAAGATTCCGCTGTCAACACCCGGAAGCTCTGTAGGAACTTCGAAGTTGAAGTGTGGAATTGTCTTTGTTGGAGCCTTGTTGATGTCTCCGCTAAGGATTGCATCAATGATTCCACGAGTATCCTTGATAGAGATACGCTTACCAGTACCATTCCATCCTGTATTAACAAGATATGCCTTAGCACCACTCTTCTCCATCTTCTTAACAAGCTCTTCAGCATACTTTGTAGGATGCAGCTCTAAGAATGCCTGTCCGAAGCAAGCGGAGAATGTAGGAGTTGGCTCTGTGATTCCACGCTCTGTACCTGCAAGCTTAGCTGTAAATCCAGACAAGAAATAGTACTGTGTCTGCTCAGGTGTCAAAATAGATACCGGAGGAAGTACACCGAACGCATCTGCAGAAAGGAAGATAACGTTCTTAGCTGCTGGTGCAGAAGAAACAGGACGAACGATGTTCTGGATATGATCGATCGGATAAGATACACGAGTATTCTCTGTTACGCTCTTATCTGCGAAATCAATCTTACCATTCTCATCCAAAGTAACGTTCTCAAGAAGAGCGTCACGCTTAATTGCATTGTAAATATCCGGCTCGGACTCTTTGTCAAGGTCAATAACCTTAGCATAGCAGCCACCCTCGAAGTTGAATACACCGTTGTCATCCCAACCATGCTCATCGTCACCGATCAAGAGACGCTTAGGATCTGTAGAAAGTGTAGTCTTACCTGTTCCGGACAAACCGAAGAAGATTGCTGTGTTCTTGCCGTCCATGTCTGTATTAGCAGAGCAGTGCATAGAAGCCATACCCTTAAGTGGGAGATAGTAGTTCATCATAGAGAACATACCCTTCTTCATCTCACCGCCGTACCATGTATTAATGATAACCTGCTCACGGCTTGTGATGTTAAATGCTACTGCTGTCTCAGAGTTTAATCCAAGCTCTTTGTAGTTAGATACTTTTGCCTTAGAAGCGTTGTAAACAACGAAATCCGGCTCGAAGTTCTCAAGCTCTTCTGCAGAAGGCTTAATGAACATGTTTGTTACGAAATGAGCCTGCCAAGCAACCTCAACGATGAAACGGATAGCCATGCGAGTGTCTTTGTTAGCACCACAAAATGCATCTACTACATAAAGTTTCTTATTAGAAAGCTCTTTCTTAGCAAGATCTTTCAAAACTGCCCAATTCTCCTCAGAAAGCGGATGATTGTCATTAGCATACTCATCAGAAGTCCACCATACAGTGTCTTTAGAGTTCTCATCCATAACGATGTACTTATCTTTAGGAGAACGACCTGTATATACACCTGTCTTTACGTTAACTGCACCAAGCTCACTCTCCTGACCCTTCTCATAGCCTGTGAGATCTGCCTTAGTCTCCTCCTCGTATAACAACTCATAAGAAGGATTGTGCACAATTTCAGTTGTTCCAGTGATTCCATACTGTGTTAAATTAATTTCTGCCATCTTGAATCTAACTCCTTTTCTTATAATATAGTGTGATAACATTGCGGCTGTCATGCCTCTTTCCCGCATAGATCAAGCATTTGCACGCTGTCCCTGCAGTGGACCTTTTTCAGCCATCGCAACCATTATACATGATTTGTCAAGAAAAAGCACTAAAAAAATAAATTTTATCCAAAAAAAGGCAAATTGACGAGAAACTTTATCGACAAACTGCCTTTTTTATGAATTATTTGGCAACGGTTCGATCTGTTGGATCGTAGTAGCCGCGCTTTGACTTCTTGATCTTCTTTGCCTTTGGTTTCTGAAATGGTCCTTTGGAAAATTTATCTCGAATCGTCGTTGTCGACTGATGTGCATGATTGTAAATCCATTTGGCATCCTCCACCTGCAGACGAATACAACCATGTGATGCCGCCTTGCCAAGCTTGCGGTATTCTGCCGCTTGCAAAGAATAGTGATTGCCCAAACGATCATAGGTTACTGAATGGAACATGTAAGGGCCCGAATATCTGGTCGCATACTGGCCGTTCGAATTGTAACGCAGCACATGCCACCGTCCGGAACGACTCAAAGAATGTGTCCCCTTACGCGTTGTGTGTCCGCTCATGCCCACCGAACAAACCATTGCTTTGACCGGAATGATAAACCCCTTTGCACCATCTTTTGCGTAGATCGTAACCATATTATCCCGCAGGCTGACTCTGATCTGATAACGCGCTTTACTGCCAAGCTTTTTGGTTGGATCAGACCGACGGCCTTTCTTATCAAAATACAACTTATATTTTTTGCCTTTGATACGTACATATTTCCAACCATTACATACAGCATAACCGCTCTTTTGGCTAAAGAAATAATAGTCTTTTTTGATCTTGCGGTAGCCCTTCAAACGGTTTCCTGCACTGTTATTATAGTATTTATAAGTTTTGCTGCCTTGCGTCTCCGTATGCCAGCCCGGTGAATTGTCAGATTCCTGTTCCTCCTCAAGAATATCCAAATTCTGCTCAGCTGCGGCCGCAAGGCGAGTTAATGGATCGGCCTTCTGACTTTCTGCTGCCACACTGCCGGCACTATCGGAAATCATATAATGATTTGTTCCTATGCAGACACCTGCTGCCAGTAAAACGCCACACAATCCCACTATAATTCGATTATTTTTAAATACTTTTTTCAAATCAGTTCTCCTTATACTTTTCTCTCATTATTGTATCAATAGTGTTTTTATCATATCATCTCTAATCTTTTCATACAACACAAATGTCATATAATTTTATCCGGTCAACCGCCAAACCTGTATTATATATTTACGATGCAGCCAGACGAGCTCTTGCCACCACAAAAGGCACCTCCCCCAACGACAGGAAAAATGTGTGAAATCTCTTGTCGCTGTACTGTTTGCCCCATTTCGCCTTCGCTTGTTTCTGCAAATCAATAATCTCCAAATATCCGAGCGTATACTGCATATATCCCGCCGGTTCGGCAACAACTGCATCAAATATCGTCCGGCAGGCCGTCTTGTCATAGCCAAAATCCGTCAGACAATCTCGCACTTCCGCCTCTGTCCAGCCATTATAATTAACCTCCAGATCAACCTTTGCATAAATCGCTAACGTAAGCAGCGTATTTGTTTTCAAAAAACTTGCCACATTTTTCGCCAAACCCGCCAGAGAATAACTGTACAATTCCGCATAAGTCCCCCATCCTTCTGTGTAACCGCCGATGTTCACGACGCTCCGCACCGGCAAAGGATTCTGCGACTGGTAAAAACAATTTTGATATAAATGCCCCGGATAGCCTTCATGTGCAATCGTTGTAAACGCTTTCGTAAGGTCATACTTTGCATTCCCGTTCAAATAAATCACATTGTCCTGATATGCATCTAATGGTGTTGTCAAATAAAATGCCGGACTAATATGTTCTTCTAACGATTTGTCAACATACTTCATTTGGCAAGACACTTCCGACGGCAGATCAGGAAATGATTTCTTGATCTGTTTCTTTAGATACTGCAACGTTTTGTCCGGCTCCTCTTCCGGGTATTTTACAGATAACGCTTTCTCATAAATAGAACCGTCCTTGACCAATAAATCGGACATTATATTTTTATTATCTTCAATCGTTTGATCCAATAATTTTAAAATATTTTTCATACTTCGACCAGTTCCCACCATTGAACGAACCAGATGCTGATAATATGCTTTTCCCTTCGGCAAATTGCAAAGACCTGCCTGATTTTTGCCGGTATCTGCCAATTCTTCCAAAGCTTTGATCAGCTTTTGATAAGCAGGGATCACGTTCTGCAGCACCGCGGAACGATTGCGTTTTGCATAATCTGCTTTCTGCTCCGCCGTAAGCGTCAGGCCGCTCAGTCTCTCCGGAAAAGTCGTGATCATAAAATTCTTCTCCGGCAGTGCAACAAATTCCTTGCACTGCGTTATAATATCTTGCGCCGTGCGCTTGCTCATAAATAAACCTTCTTTGGCTCTTTGTTGCTCAAATGTAATAATTTCATCAAAATAATCCGGAATTTTCTGCAACAGCTGAAGATAGGTATCAACACTCTCTTTGTCCCAAAAATGGTACTCTGTGAGTATGACCGGAAGCTGTGTCTGTGTCCCTGTTGTTGGACTCAACGGTTCCTGATATTCGTCTACATTATCCCCTGACAGATCTTGTTTCCACACCGTATGTAAAACGTCATACGCCAACTGCTGCTCTTCATTTAACTTGTCATAATCATAACGCTCTAAAACTGCCAGTTCGTTTTCTGTCAGCATCCGTGCATTTTGCATTGCCTCCTTCGTATAATGCCCTAACGCAGGTTTCACATTCTTTATCCCATAATCCGTAGGATTTTTTAATGTATAATTTAATGTAATTCCATCACTGGTCACATTTTCCCGAAACACCTCTTGCAAAAACTGTTCAAAATCTGCACGAACCTCCTTTTTGCTTCGCGAATCATGAACGCTCGGATGCGACAATACATTGTCATCCTCCATCGAATAAATCGATGATTTCCATCCCTTTTGCTGCCTGCCATAACACAACAATGTGCCACATGCTACAATGACAAGAAAACAGCTTACCATAATCTTTGCCGCTGTTTTTTTGGCATAAAACCGCTGTTTGCTTCTTCCTACATATTTTGCCATCTACTGAATGCCCCCACATTTATATTGCTATTTATAAAATTCTGACACTTTCCATCTCAGGAATACTTTCACAACCACATATGGGTCTGAGAAGTTATTATTAAGCGCTCCATCTTCACACAGTAAAAACTGCCGTATGGTCACATATTGCTTATTATGACCATAATATGCCATCCATTTTGCAGCCAACAAACTACTTTCAAAAATGATGATTACCTTGCTTCCGGGACTTCGAGTTTCCGTAAGGCATGTAAATCAAACATCAGAGACAAACAAAATCTAGAAATCACCTAAAACGAAAATGCGGCAAGGCAATTGCTATAGTTCCCTGATGGCGGAATCCACCAGGTAGTGGCTGCAAAATGCGATATAGCTATCGACATAATAAGCAATATGTGGCCTATTAGCGTCTATGGACGTGTGAAGTTCGAGTTAAATACATGTATATGAATTAGCATTCAAATTATTCCGGGAATCACATTTCACCGCCACGTACATATATATGAATTAGCACGGAAATTATTCCGGCAATAAATAGAGAAAGAAAGGATACTCGCAATGAATAACAGAAGTGAGATGAATGTTTGCTGTAATTCCTGCTCCCGTCCTAGTACAGACTGCCCGAACACTGATCCCTTACGCGGCATGCCTCTAGGTATTGGCTATGTTCCTATCCAAGAATGGGGACAGACGTATTGTCCTGATAAAGCATTACAACGCGGAACTATTTTTCCACCACTGGATCTGCCGTTTTGCGGCTGCATCCCTAAAGGATTTCGCTGTCAAAAAGGAGGTCTCTCATGAACGGAAATAAAATGAATGGGATGAACGGCTGTGGCTGCAGCAATCAAATGAATCGGCCGAACAATGGCTGTGGCTGCAGCAATCAAATGAATCGGCCGAACAATGGCTGTGGCTGTGGCAATCAAACGAATCGGCCGAACAATGGCTGTGGCTGTGGCAACCAAATGAACCGGCCGAACAATGGCTGTGGCAATCAAATGAACCGACCGAACAACGGCTGTGGCTGTGGCAACCAAATGAATCGGCCGAACAATGGCTGTGGCTGTGAATCTGTGGATTTTTCACAAAATCTTATGAATTTGTGTCGCGATGATCTTCTCAAAGTAATCAACGAAGTCAGCTTCGCTATGTATGACTGCTGCCTGTTCTTAGATACACACCCTATGGATTCTTGTGCATTGGATTATTTTCAAAAAATGAAGGAAAAAAGAAAAGCTGCCATGGATATTTATACACGCAAGTTTGGTCCTCTTGTCCTTGACTGCGCCGGTGATGGCTGCACTTGGGACTGGGGAAAAGAGCCTTTGCCTTGGGAATAATCGGGCATTAAAAGGCAACACAAGTTTAAGAATATATGAGAACGTTTTTTGTTGCGTTTCTTAAATTATAACTTCGAAAGGAAACTAAATTATGTGGAATTATGAAAAGAGACTGCAGTATCCTGTGAAAATCACACGCTGCGATCCAAAAGCTGCCATGATCATAGCAAGTCAATATGGTGGTCCTGACGGCGAAATTGGTGCTTCCATGCGATATCTGTCACAGCGTTATTCCATGGAAAACCGCATTGCGGCCGGAACGTTGACTGACATCGGCACCGAGGAATTGGCCCACTTAGAGATGGTTGCAACCATCATCTGCCAATTAACCAAGAATCTTACCCCGGAAGAAATCAAGGCTTCTGGATTTGACAAATATTATATCGATCACACCTTAGCCATTTGGCCACAGGCTGCAAGCGGCGAGCCCTTCAGTGCCAGCCAGTTCCAGAGCACCGGCGATACAATCACAGATCTTTACGAAGATATGGCGGCTGAACAAAAGGCACGCTTAACTTACGACAATATTCTCCGTCTTGTGAAGGACCCAGAGATTGCAGATCCGATTCGCTTTTTAAGAGAACGTGAAATTGTTCATTTTCAGCGCTTTGGTGAAGCGCTCCGCAAAGTACAGGATGAACGAGACTCACGCAACTTCTATGCCTTCAACCCACAGATCGATAAGAAATCATGCTAAAATTACATTGGGTTGAAGGCATTGCATTCCAACCCACAAATCGATAAGAAATCATGCTAAAATTACATTGGGTTGAAGGCATTGCATTCCAACCCACAAATTGATAAAATATTATGTTATAATTACTAACTACTTCCCATATCGGAGGTTACTGACCTATCGACATATTGATATTATTTTATTGGCAAAATAGAAATATATCGTCAGGCAG
>ENA-UERK01002150-UERK01002150.1-human-gut-metagenome-genome-assembly--contig:-NODE-2150-length-13235-cov-4.929853_pt1 | contig 13235 bp, 18 predicted proteins | sample MGYA00242957_ERZ507957 | MGnify/ENA primary metagenome ERZ507957 (study PRJEB26167, sample SAMN06115538) | human gut metagenome | host: Homo sapiens | place: China:Heilongjiang | collected 2015-11-06... | reverse complement strand
ACCTATCCGACACAGCCCTAAGTGCCGGATAGGAACGGCAAAATTTTTTACACTTCTATTACTTCTTTATCGCACATTAGCAAAAAGCCAGGGCATGAAACAGCTCATGGCTGGCGGCGGCATCATCCTGTTGGGTACGACCCTGATCCCCGTCCTCTCCACCCTGTTTTAAGGGCCGGGGCCTATGGGTATTCTCACCGAATGGATCACGGAATGGCTCAAGGAGCTTTTGATTGAGGGCATCATGGGAAACCTCACGGGGCTTTTTGACACGGTGAATACCCGAGTCGGAGAGATCGCAGTGCAGGTGGGAACGACCCCGGCGGCGTGGAACGCCGGGGTATTCTCCCTCATACGGCAAATATCCGAAACGGTGATTTTACCGATTGCCGGACTGATCCTGACCTTTGTAGCAACCTATGAGCTGATCCAGATGCTCATAGACCGGAATAACCTCCATGACATTGACACATGGATGTTCTTCAAGTGGATATTCAAAACGGCGGCGGCCATCCTCATCCTCTCCAACACATTCAACATAGTAAACGCCGTGTTCGATTTGTCCCAGAGCGTGATCGCCCGTTCCGCCGGTATCATCCAGGGCTCCACCGACATCACCCCGGATATGCTGGCAACGCTGGAGGCAACGCTTGAAACGATGGAGCTCGGCCCCCTGCTGGGCCTGTTCATGCAGTCCCTGCTCATCGGCCTTACGATGGAGATCATGGGCATCATCATTTTCGTCCTTGTCTATGGCCGTATGCTGGAAATCTATATGCTCACCAGTCTGGCCCCCATCCCTGTGGCGACCCTCTCCAACCGGGAAACCGGGCAGATGGGCCAGAACTATATCAAGTCCCTGTTTGCCGTGGGCTTTCAAGGCTTGCTCATCCTGCTCTGCGTAGGCATCTATGGTGTGCTGGTGCAGGGCATCGCCATCGGCGGCGACCCCATCGGGGCCATTTGGGGCTGCGTGGGGTACACGGTTTTGCTCTGCTTTATGCTGTTCAAAACCGGGACGATCAGCAAAAGTATTTTTGCGGCACATTAGAGAAGGGAGCGTGATTATGACCGATACTTGTACTTTGGGACAGAGTGTCCCGAAGTTGCGGGAGGGCCTGTTCCTCATGGACGGCATCGAGGGCCTGCTGTCTTTGCCGAAACATTCGGTGGACATGATCCTGACCGATCCGCCCTACGGCACAACCCGGAACTATTGGGATGTCCCTCTGCCGCTGGAGCCGCTGTGGGAGGCTGTGCGCTGGGCCTTAAAGCCCAACGGGGCGGCCCTGTTCTTCGCCCAATGCCCCTATGACAAAATCCTCGGGGCATCCAACCTCGCCATGCTCCGCTATGAGTGGGTATGGTACAAGGAGCGTGGGACGGGCTTTCTCAACGCAAACCGGGCCCCGCTGAAAAAGACGGAGAATATTTTGGTGTTCTACCAAAAGGCCCCGGCCTACTTCCCGCAGTTTACTTATGGGGAGCCGTACAGTAAGGTACACGCCCGCAGCGGCACAAGTCCCAACTATGGAAAATTTGAACGGCAGGGCTCCGAGTCCAGTGATGGGCGGCGCTACCCCTCCAATGTGCTGTTTGTGCAGACCGTGGCCCACACCATGCACCCCACCCAAAAGCCGGTGGAGCTGTGCGAGTACCTCATCAAAACCTACACACGGGAGGGCGAGGTGGTGGCGGACATCTGCGCCGGGAGTTGTACAACGGCCATCGCCGCCCTCAACACGGGCCGCCGTTTCGTCTGCTTTGAAACCGCCCCAGCCATCTATGGCCCCGCCGCCCAGCGCATTGAACAGGCGAGGCTGGCTGTGGGCCGTGGCGAGAAAGGAGTCTGACTATCGAAAAATATCCCATCATTTATGCCGATCCCCCTTGGCAGTATCAGCGCAGTAAGGTGCAGGGGGCGGCGGAAAACCATTACCCCACCATGAGTATCGAGGAATTGTGTGCGTTGCCTGTGGCCCAGCTTGCGGCCCCGGACAGCGCACTTTTTTTGTGGGCGACTTTCCCCCAGCTCCCCGAGGCCCTGCGGCTCATTGAGGCGTGGGGCTTTACCTACAAGAGCGTGGCCTTTGTCTGGCTGAAGAAAAACCGCAAGGCGGATAGCTGGTTTTACGGGCTGGGCTTTTGGACGAGGGGCAACGCTGAGATTTGCCTGCTTGCCACACGGGGCCACCCCAAGCGGCAGGCGGCCAATGTCCACCAGCTCATCATTTCCCCCATTGAACACCACAGCAAAAAGCCCGACGAGGCCCGTGACAAGATCGTGGCCCTCATGGGCGATCTGCCCCGTGTGGAGCTGTTCGCAAGGCAGACCCCGCCGGGATGGGATGTGTGGGGGAACGAGGTGGAGCCCACCATCCCTAACTTTGGGACAAAGTGTCCCGAAGTGACGGGCAACAGAAAGGAGGCTGATTATGCCCTATGTGAATGTCCCTAACGACCTATCCAAAATCAAGACGAAGGTTGCCTTTAACCTTACCAAACGCCAGCTTGTCTGTTTCGGCGGCGGGGCGCTGGTAGGCATCCCGTCCTACCTGCTGACCCGAGGGGCCATCGGCAACACCGGGGCCATGTTCGTCATGCTGGGGGTAATGCTCCCGGCCTTTTTGCTGGCCATGTACGAGCGTGACGGGCTCCCCTTTGAAAAGGTGGTGCGAAACATCATCCGGGCCAGGTTCACCCGCCCCGGCATAAGGCCCTACAAAACGCAGAATATCTACGCCCCGTTTGCGGGAAAGGAGGAGGCTATTGCAGACAAAAAGAAAACCCAAAGGCGGCCCCGGAAGGGCCGCTAAAGGCAGGGCCGGACTGTCGGCCCAGCAGACCATCCCCTATGTGGCGATGCATTCGGACGGCGTGTGCCAGCTCCCCGGCGGCGTTTATACAAAAACCGTGGAATATGAGGACATCAATTATTCCGTGGCGTCCACCGAGGATCAGACGGCCATTTTCGGCGGCTGGAGCTCGTTCCTCAACTACTTTGACAGCTCCCTGCCGTTCCAGCTCTCCTTTATCAACCGCCGATCCCGTGACCGCAGCCGCTACAAGGTGAATATCCCGCCCGCCGAGGACGAGTACAACAGCGTCCGGGAGGAATTTACCGGGATGCTGAAAAATCAGATCGCCAAAAGCAACAACGGCATTGAGCGCACAAAGTACATCACCTTTGGGCTCCCCGCCGAGGGCGTGGCCGAGGCCCGCCCCCGTCTGGAGCGTGTGGAGGCCGATGTGATGGGAAACCTCCATCGGCTGGGCGTTCAGTCCCTCCCTCTTGACGGGCGGGATCGTCTGGCCCTGCTCCACAGCCAGATGCACCCCGGCGGCCATGAGCCGTTCCGCTTTTCGTGGAAGGACATCCCCAAGACCGGGCTGGGGACGAAGGACTATATCGCTCCGGACAGCTTTGATTTCCGGGACAGCCGCACTTTCCGGGTGGGCCGTTACTTCGGGGCCGTGTCCTACTTGCAGATTTTGGCCTCGGAGCTCTCTGACAAGCTGCTGGCGGAAATTCTGGAGCTGGATGCCGAGCTGACCGTCACCATGCACATTCAGACGGTGGATCAGCTCAAGGCCATTAAGACCATCAAGGGCAAAATCTCCGACATTGGCCGCATGAAGGCCGAGGAGCAGAAAAAGGCCGTCCGGGCCGGGTACGATATGGAGATCCTCCCGCCTGACCTCATCACCTTTTCTAAGGACGCCGCCGAGCTGCTGGCCGATCTCCAGTCCCGGAATGAAAGAATGTTCCTTTTGACCTTTACGGTGGTAAACCTCGCTCCCAACCGACAGCGGCTGGAAAACGATGTGTTCACCGTGGGCGGCATCGCACAGAAATACAACTGCGCCTTAAAGCGGCTTGACTGGCAACAGGAGCAGGGCTTTGTGTCTGCGCTGGCCCTCGGCTATAACGGTATCGAGATCCAGCGGGGCATGACCACCAGCTCCACGGCGATCTTTATCCCCTTTATGACAAGGGAGCTCCGCATGGGCGGGCAGGCCCTCTACTACGGCATGAACGCCCTCTCCCACAATGTCATCATGGCAGACCGCAAAAAGCTGAAGTCCGCTAACGGGATGTACCTCGGCTCCACGGGCTCGGGCAAGTCCTTTGCGGCAAAGCGTGAATTGCTCAATGTGTTCCTTGCCACCAATGACCGCATCGTGATCGTTGACCCCATGGGCGAATATGTCCCGCTGGCGAGGCGGCTGGGGGCGCAGGTGATCGAGATTGCCCCGGACAGCCCCCACCACCTAACCCCTATGGACATTAGGCTGAACATGAACGGCGGCGAAAGCCCCCTTTCCATGAAGGCGGATTTCCTTTTGTCCCTGTGTGAGCTCATCCTCGGGGGCAAAGAGGGCTTACAGCCCATTGAACGGACGGTGATTGACCGCTGTGTGCGGCTGGTGTACCGGGAGATGGCGCTGGGGCTTGACACGGCGCAAACGCCCTTGTTGCAGGACTTGTACGAGGAACTGCTGAAACAGCCCGAGCCCGAGGCAAAGCGGGTGGCGACTGCGCTGGAGCTCTACTGCACGGGCTCCCTCAACCTGTTTAACCATCCTACCAATGTGAAAACCCGGAGCCGGGTGGTGTGCATCGTCCTAAAGGGTATGGGTGAAAACCTCCGCAAGATCGCCATGCACATCACAAACGAGTTTGTCACCCAGGCCGTGGACGATAACCACCGGGCCGGGGTAGCTACTTGGTGTTACTTTGACGAGTTCCATGTGCTGCTGCGTGACCCGCTGACGGCCAGCTACTTTGTGGCCGTCTGGAAGATGCTCCGCAAAAAGGGTTGTGTACCCAGCGCCCTCACGCAGAATGTGAAAGACCTTTTGGCCAGCCGTGAGATCGAGAACATCCTCGACAACACGGATTTCATGGTGCTGCTTTCACAGGCCCAAAGTGACCGGGCCATCCTCGCAAAACAGCTCGGCATTTCCGAGCACCAGCTTTCCTATATCACCCATTCCAATTCCGGCGAGGGGCTGTTGTTCTATGGGAATGTGACCATCCCCTTTGTGGATCGTTTCCCCCGTGGGGAGATCTATGACCTCTTAACCACCCGCCCGGAGGATATGGCCCATGAGCGAAAAGACGAGTAAGGGGGCCACTTCGGGACAGAGTGTCCCGAAGTCCCCGAAAACAAAATTTCGGAAGAAAAGCCAGCAGGAGCAGACCGCAGCATCCAAGCTCCGCATGGAAAAGCGTGGCGAAAAACTGGATAAGGCCAGGGAAAAGCTGGCGAAACAAAAGCCCCCGAAAAAGCCCGGCCCGGTAAAACGGGCGGGACAGGCGGCGGGGGCCGAAGTCCACGCCTTTGTCCATGGCAAGCTCTACGAGGTGGAGCACGAAAATGTAGGCACCGAGGGCGCACACCGCACGGAGCTGGTGGGCGAGGCCGCCCTGCGGCAAGGGGTACGCCACACAAAAAAGGCCATCCGGGAGCACCCACAGAAGGCCGTCCGAAAAGCCGAGGCCAAACATATCAAGGCAACGGCGGATTACCATTACCGCATGGCGGCGCAGGAGCACCCGGAAATGCAGGGCGGCGCCCTCTCCCGGTATCTGCAAAAGAGGCGTATCCAGCGGCAATATGCGAAACAGGCAAGGGAGGCCGCAAAGACCGGGGCCAAAACCGGGGCCAAGGCCGCCGAAAAAACGGCGGTGACAACAGAAAAATTAGCTGTTCGGGCCGTGGGATTTGTCAAGCGGCATCCCGTGGGCGTGTTGATCGCCCTGCTCTGTGTCCTGCTGGTGTTCTCCCTGCAGTCCTGCGTTTCCTCTATGGTGACGGTAGGCAACGGCCTTGTGGGGGCTGTGGGGGCCAGCACCTATGTTTCCGAGGAGGCCGACATCCGGGGAGCTGAGGCCGCCTACTGCGATTTGGAGGCCCAACTGCAAAACTACCTCGACACCTACGAAAGCACCCACGACTATGACGAGTACCATTTTGACCTTGATGACATTGAGCATGACCCTTATGTGCTCATCTCCATGCTTTCTGCGCTCCATGAGGGGGTGTGGACGCTGGAGGAGGTATGGGGAACACTCCAGACCCTGTTTGACAGGCAGTACATTCTCACCGAGGAGGTGGTGGTGGAGGAACGCTTTTACTACGAAACGGACACATGGACGGATGAGGAGGGCAACACCCACACAGACACCTACAAGGTGTATTACGATTATTACATCTGCTATGTGACGCTGGAAAACTTCAACCTCTCCCATGTGCCTGTTTACATGATGGGCGAGGAACAGCTTTCCCGGTACGCCCTCTATATGTCAACGCTGGGCAACCGCCCTGACCTGTTCCCGCAGTCCGGTTATGTGCCGAAGTACACCAACCCGGTCCCGGAGCATGATGTCCCGGAGAGCTATCTGGCCGATGAAACCTTTGCCTCCATTCTTACCGAGGCGGAGAAATATCTGGGCTTTCCCTATGTCTGGGGCGGCTCCAACCCGAATACCTCTTTTGACTGTTCGGGCTTTGTTTCCTATGTTTACAATCAATGCGGCTGGAACTTCGGGCGGCTGGGAGCGCAGGGGCTCTACAACATATCTACCCGGACGAACAACCCCAAGCCCGGCGATCTGGTTTTCTTTACGGGAACCTACGACACGCCGGGCGTTTCTCATGTGGGCATCTATGTGGGCGATGGCTGGATGATTGATTGCGGTGATCCCATCCACTATTCCAACCTTAACACGAGCTATTGGCAGTCCCACTTCTACGCCTACGGAAAATTATATTGACAAGGAGGATTTTGAATTATGGCAATCAGCAAGAGCGCAAAAATCGAGGCCGAGATCGAAAAGGTCAAGGGCAAGATTGCGGAACAGCAGGCACGGCTCAAGGAACTGGAGCAGAAAAAGCACGAGGCGGAAAACACCGAGATCGTGGACATCGTGCGTGGCATGAGCATTTCCCTCTCCGATCTGCCCCTGCTGCTCCAGTCCATTCAGAAGGGCGGCGGGGCCGCTTCGGGACAAAGTGTCCCGAAGTCTGCGGACAAGGAGGGCGGCGAATGAAACGAGGATTTAGAATGATGGCGGCGGCGCTCTGCGCCGTCGTTCTTTTGTGCGGCTTTTCCGTCACGGCCTACGCCGGGGGCGGCGAGGACTATGAGTATGTGGAGCCGGTGGCAACACCCGAGCCCGACCCGGAGCCCGAGCCCACCATAGAGCCGGGGGAAGGCTTTACGGAGGAGGGCAACCTTTTGACCCGTGACCTGCTCTATGACGAGCACACCAACAAGCAGTTTATCACGGTGGAAACCAAGGGCGGGAACACCTTTTACATCGTCATTGACTATGACAAGCCCGTGGACGAGGAGGGCGAACAGTACCACACCTATTTCCTCAATATGGTGGACGAGGCCGATCTGCTGGCCGCTTTGGAGGCCGCTGGCGGGGAGCTGCCCGTCTGTGAGTGTACGGATCGCTGTGCGGCTGGGGCTGTCAACACCGACTGCCCGGTATGCGCCACCAACATGACCGAGTGCGTGGGTGCTGTCCCCGAGCCCGAGCCTGACCCGGAGCCTGAGCCTACTGAGCCGGAGTCCGAAAAAAGCGGCGGTGCCGGGATGCTGATCCCCCTGCTGGCTGCCCTTGTCATCGGTGGCGGTGCCGGGTGGTATTTCAAGATTTACCGACCCAAACAGCAAAGGGCCACCGAGCCCGAGGAGGACTACTCCGAAGAGCTGGACGATTACGGTGATTATGACGATGGCCCACCTTGGGACGAGGATGAGCCCGGAGAGGAGGATGAGGCATGAACTTTACCAAAAGCCCCTACGAGGCCATGATGAAGAAACCCGGCCATATTCAGCCCCCGGCTCCCACGCAGGCCCCCAAGGGCTCCCGCTGCCATGGCTGCCCCTACTGGCGGGGGATCGTCTGCCTGTCCTGCTACCGGGACTTGCTGAAACCTCCCCGCAAGGGCGGGAGGTGATGCGGTGGAGCGTGAGCTGACCCGTGAGGAAAAGACGGCCATCCGTAAGCTGGTGACAAAATGGTGCGCCAACTACGATAAGGAATACGGATGCTTGCCGCTGGACGGCGAGTGCTATATGCTGGGGAAGTGCTGGACGGGGGCCTACTGCCGCTATTTCCGGGAGGCCGTCCTGCCCCTCGATCCCGTGCTGGAGGCTGTGCTGACAGCGGAGGGCCTTGCCCCCCAAACCCGGCCCTGCCCGGTATGCGGCGGGGCCGTCCTTGCGGACGGGCGGATGCGCTACTGCTCCCCGGCCTGTGCCGGGGCCGCCCTGCGGAAACAGAAACGGGATTATATGCGGAAAAAGCGGGGGTGATGTGTGGAAAATTAGCCCCGGAAAAACCCGCTTGTAGCAAGGCTTTCCGGGGCCGTTTTGGGGGTGGGCCGTATGTTTCCCTTGCCCGCCCCCATTTTGATAAAATGCTTTCCACATCTATATGCCGTACTTTGGGACACTTTGTCCCGAAGTGCGGCCATCCAGAAGGAGGTGTCTATGGACAAAAACCAAGGTTACGCCATTCTGAAGGCCGTCATGCTGGAAAACGGCAGGGGCTTTGCGCTGGGGCATCATCCCACGGCCCCGTCACCCTATGTCACATGGGCCTGTTACGATGACAAGAACGGCCAGCGGCAGTATGAATGGGGACATTACGGCAACGATCTGGCCGCTATGGAAAAGGACTTTTCAGACCGGGTAAAGGACTACCAGCGGCTTTACCATGTGGGGATCGTGCAGACGGAGGCCCCCGGCCTTTACAAGTATTATTCGACCCAGCGGCCTGTGGACATCGGGACATTCCCCAAGCCGCCCCGCAACGCCCCGGATGAGATCGTCAACTATGATCAGCGCATCCCCGTGGAGGGCGGCGCTTTTCTGGCGCGGGGGCATCTGACCTACACCAAGCCGCTGACCCCGAGGGAGGCCAGCGATTACGAGCTGCGCCCCGCCCCGGACAATCCCGACAGGCCCCGCCCGATTGCCCAGCAGATGAAGGAGGCCGCAAGGCTGGCCGATGCTGGACGGGACAAACAAACACCAAAAAAGAAAGCCCCCGACCGGGGCGACCGATAGGAGGATGACTATGCCCGAAACCTACAACCCCATGAAAAGTGCGGAGATCTCTGCCGAGCACAATTACAACATGATCGATGGTATGCTGAACAACCTGCTCCCGGCCCAGCCCCCGGAACGGGAGAAAGAGCTGGATAAGGTGAAAGAACCGCCCAGCAAACGCCGCAGCCGGGAACGGGAGGAGCGATGACAAAAAAGCGTGTCCGCAGTGTGCCGATCTATGTATGGGTACGCCCGGAGGAGCTGGAGGCGATCCGGGAGCGCATGGCCGAGGCGGGCATCCAAAACCTCAGCGCCTATGTCCGCAAGATGGCCCTCAACGGGTATGTGCTCCATGTTGACCTCTCCGACATCCGGGAGCTGGTGTCCCTGCAACGGCGCTGTGCCAACAACCTAAACCAAGTGGCAATTCAGGCGAATACCTACGGGGGCATCTACCCCGAGGAGATTGCCACGCTCCAGAAGGACTATGCGGCCCTGTGGGGGCCGCTGTCCGACCTGCTCAAAAAACTGTCCGCCGTGACAGAGCTCTGACGATCCGGGGAATGGCCTTGTGCTGTTCCCCGGTTTTTCCTACTTCGGGACAAAGTGTCCCGAGGTGGGGAAAGCCGCACTATTTACGCTGATTTTTATAGGCCCATTCCAGAAAGGTTTTCAGCTCTTTGCGGAAAGAGTCGCTGTTGTGTATCTTTGATGCGATGCCAGCATAGTCGTCCAGTGCCTGTTCCGTTTGGGAGATATGGGCTGTATAAAGATAATGCCTGAGCATATCGTCCGCAATCCCCGCCCATACATCTGCAACGATGGTGTCTGGCTCATCGTGGGAAAGGCCATAGTTGACCGAGATTTCTATATCATAATTCTGCTTATCCAACGCAGTCATTGTAAAGCTGAAATAGTGATACCTCTGTATATCAATTTTACTGGAAAATGCGATCTGCCTTTCCATTGTGATCGCCCCCTTTTATTGCATCAGTCTAACATATTTTTGAATGTTTCACAATACGGCGCAAGTAGATTTCGGGACGCTTTGTCCCGAAGTCAGGGGTGTCAAAGGCATCCTTGTTGTCCCATTTTGGCGGAGTTATAATAGTGTTGTAAGGAATAACAGAAACTTTTTAAGGAGGTTACAAGCTATGCGGATTATTTTGAAACTCTTTGCCGCCCCCTTTGTCCTTGCGCTGACCCTCGCGGTTGTGGTGCTGTCGTTTCTCTTTTCGTTGGCGTCCTGGGCCTTTGGTGTCCTGTCGTTGCTCTTTGCCGTCTGTGCGCTGTTTTCAATTTTTATCGAAGGCGATACAGCATGGGGAATACATGGGCTTGTGATCGCGTTCTGTGTTTCTCCCTTTGGCCTGCCCGCCGTGACCGAGTGGCTGATCGGCAAGCTGGACGGGCTCAACTATTCTTTGAAGTGCTTTATCACAGACTGATCACTTTGAGACACTTTGTCCCGAAGCAGCGAGGCGGCGGCTGACCATAGCCGCCGCTTTTCTCTTGGAAAGGAGGAATACCCACGGCTACAACCTACCTAAAAGCCCATCATATCAGCAAGGGGGAAAGTATAGCGCAGTCCCTCAAAGACCGTTTCGACTACGGCCAAAACCCGGAGAAAACCGAAGGCGGGGAGCTCATTTCTTCCTATGAGTGCGACCACATGACCGCTGATGCGGAGTTCCTTTTATCCAAGGCAAAGTACAAGACCGTCACGGGCCGGGAGCAGCGGCGGGATGCCGATGTGCTCTGCTATCAGATCCGCCAGTCTTTTAGGCCCGGTGAAATTACTCCCGAGGAGGCAAACCGTGTGGGATATGAAACGGCCATGCGCTGGACGAAGGGCAAACACGCCTTTTTCGTTGCCACCCATACGGACAAAGCGCATATCCATAACCACATTTATTACAATCCCATCACGCTGGACTGTACCCGGAAGTTTCGGGATTTCTTTCGCTCTGCCAGCGCCCTGCGGCGGCTCTCTGACCGGGTGTGTCTGGAAAATGACCTGTCCGTGATCGTCAATCCCAAGCTCCACAGCAGGGGCCGCTTTCTCCATTACGGCCAATGGATCGGGGAGCATCCCCCGTCCGCCCAGCAGAGGCTCCGTGTTGCTATCGGTGAGGCGCTGGCAAAAAAGCCAGCCGACTTCGAGGCGTTCCTGCGGCTGATGGGCGAGGCCGGGTATGCGGTGAAATACGGGCGGGGCGGTGTGATCTCGTTCCTTGTTCCGGGGCAGGACAGGCCCACCCGGCTCCGGGCATCCACGCTGGGGGAAGGCTACGATCCCGCCGACATCCGGGCCGTGATTGCCGGGGAACGCCCCGTCCCTGCGCTCCGGGAGGAGTCCCCGCCGCCCCAGCGCATCAACCTCATTATTGATATACAGGAGCGTCTGCGCTCTGGCAAAGGCCCCGGATATGAACGCTGGGCCAAGGTCTATAACCTCAAACAGATGGCCGCCGCCCTGCAATATCTCCGGGAGCATGGGCTGGGGGACTATGCCACGCTGGAGGCCGCCACCAACGGGGCCGTGGATCGCTTTCATGCGCTGGCCGGGGAACTGCGGGAAACCGAGGCGGCCATTGCCAAGTCCACCGAGCTCATGGCCGCCGTGGTGGACTATGCCAAGACCCGCCCCGTGTTCGAGGGCTATAAGGCGGCCCGGTACAGTAAAAAGTATCTTGCCGAGCACGAGTCCGAACTTGCCACCTACCGGGCGGCGAAGGCGGCCATGAATGACCTGCTGGCCGGGGGAAAGCTCCCCAAGATGGAGGCCCTCAAAAAGTCCCGCCGGGAGCTGGCCGAAAAGAAAAAGGCCCTTTACGGGGAATACCGCAAGGCTCAGCGGGAAATGCGGGAGGCCGTGGCCGTCAAGACCAACATCGACCACCTGCTCGGCGTGACGGGCGGGCGTGAGAATAAGGCACAGGAGCGTTAGCTCCGGGCCGCAGACATAAGGCGCAAAGCGCCGCCACTTCGGGACACTTTGTCCCGAAGTTAGCCGGGTTTGGGGAGGCTCCCCAACAAGCATTTTTGCGTCCCCCTCGGGGCGTAAAAATAGCAAGTGTCAATACACTTGCCCTGCTTGCCGTTTCGTGCAAGCCCGAAAATGGCGCAACATAAGAAAAACGAAGGCCTTTTTTACTTGACCTCCGTTTCTCTGGCTTTTTGTAGTCCCTCTGCTGTGGCCTCCATCACGATCATTTCTTTTTCATCCATCCCATTCAGCAATCTGTTGATATGCTTGCGGCAATCGCTTTCGCTATTTTGCCTGTCTGGATAAAAGAACTGGTCAACGGATATGTCAAGCAAAGTGACGATCTGGTAAAAGGTGTTCAGGCTCGGATGTTGGCCCCGGTTCTCCATATACATAATGGAGCGAGGGGTACGGTCTACAAGCTGTGCAAGATATTCTTGCGTCCAACCTTTTGCCTCTCTTTTGCGCTTGATCTCCCGGCCTAATGCGTGGAAGTCAAGCCGTCGTTCGTCTTGGTACATTCTCATATCACCCCTATATTATTTTACATTTCGGGGTCGGTTATGAGAACGGAACGCAATTTTATGTGTTGGTAGGATTTTATTTTATCTTCCCAGATATGCCAATATAGTTGACAGAGAACTCCGCGTGTGTTATAGTGTACTTGTCAGAGTAAAACAGTATAGAACGGTGGTGAGATTTTGGAAATAGTTGTGAGCAACAAGGCGAGCAGTCCCTTATATGAGCAGATCGCAACACAGATTAAAGCTGCAATTATGAGCGGAGAGTTGAAAGCGGGAGAAGCAATTCCATCCGTTCGCTCACTTGCAAAATCGTTACACATTAGTATTCTGACTGTTCAGAAAGCATATGCAACTTTGCAGGAAGATGGTTTTATTGAAACGACTGCTGGGAAGGGCTGTTATGTTTCAGCTCAAAATCAAGACTTCTATTTGGAGGAACAGCAGAAAAAAATAGAAGAACGATTTGCAGAGGCGGTTGAAATTGCCCGTATAAGTAATATCAGTCTTGATAAGCTGATTGACCTACTTACGCTTTTATATCAGGAGGATGAATAAATGACAGAGAACGCATTGGAGGTTAGAAACCTCAGAAAAGACTACGGAGATTTTGTGCTTGATAAATTAAGTTTTACACTTCCCCGTGGCGC
>ENA-UERK01002147-UERK01002147.1-human-gut-metagenome-genome-assembly--contig:-NODE-2147-length-13257-cov-2.895448_pt1 | contig 13257 bp, 11 predicted proteins | sample MGYA00242957_ERZ507957 | MGnify/ENA primary metagenome ERZ507957 (study PRJEB26167, sample SAMN06115538) | human gut metagenome | host: Homo sapiens | place: China:Heilongjiang | collected 2015-11-06... | reverse complement strand
TGTGAAAAAAATATATTTTTTTGTAAATTTTCTCTTGCTTTTCTGGTAAAACTCTGATACTATACATAGCGGTGTCTTACGGCACCGGTCATTTTGAACGATTTCTATAACGATTGGAGGTGCAGCAATTTGGCAAAGTGCGATATTTGCGGCAAGGGCGTAACGTTCGGCATTAAGGTTTCCCATTCTCACAGACGCTCCAACAGAGCTTGGAAGCCCAACGTTAAACGTGTAAAAGCAATCGTTGACGGTTCCCCCCGCCATGTATACGTCTGTACAAGATGCCTCCGTTCCAACAAGGTCGAGCGCGCAATCTGATTTCTGTGCACGCCGGCTGCGATCCGATTCCACAAATGCGAATTTCTCCCTGACGCCATGCGCCGGGGAGTTCGTGTTTTTGTGCATAAAAAGAGGAAGGGCAAAGTCCTTCCTCTTTATTTTTATTTTTTCGCTTCCCGCGTGTCAATGCTCTTGCGAAAGACCACGAAGCGGTCATAGAGAAATTCCAGCACGAAATTCAGAACCATGTTGATGCCCGTCACGAGGTATTCGTTCCACTGCTGCACACCGGTCAGCCAGTGCTCCAGCCAGGTAGATGCCGGCGTAAACACGCAGTAAAACGCCAACACCAGCAGCATTGCCGCCGGGACATTCCCCGCCGACTGGAAGGTAAAGCGTCGGTTGAGTGTGAAGTTCCACACCACGGACAGCAGCAGCGCGATCAGATAGCTGACCCAGTAGTCCAGATGCGCCAGCTCGTTGAGCAGCGTAAAGGACGCGATCTGCACCAGTCCCGCCGAAACGGAAAACAACAAAAACTTGACAGAGCGCAGCAGCTCCTTCTTTTGTTTGTTCATCGCCCCGCTCCTTATCGCGCCCACTCGGCGTTTTCGGTTTCGCAGGTTTTCTGGCGGCGCATCAGGTGATGGATCGTCTCGCGCGCATCCGCACCGCAGTAGAGCACATCATAAGCCGCCTGCGTGATGGGCATTTCCACACCGTGCTTCTGCGCCAGTTCCCACGCCGACTGCGCGGCATAATAGCCCTCGACCACCGCGCCGACCTGACGCATGGCCTCCTGCACGCTGAGTCCCTGGCCGATCAGGATGCCCGCGCGGCGATTGCGCGAGTGCATGGAGGTACAGGTGACGATCAGATCGCCCACACCGGCAAGGCCGGCCAGCGTTTCGCGCTGCGCACCCAGCACCATGCCGAGCCTTGCGACCTCCGCAAGGCCGCGCGTCATCAGAAGCGCCCTGGTATTATCCCCGTAGCCCATGCCGTCGCAGACGCCCGCGCACAGCGCAATGACGTTCTTGAACGCCGCGCCAAGCTCCACGCCCACAGGGTCGGGGCTGGTATAGACGCGCAGGGTATCACACATAAAGGCAGCCTGCACCCGCTCGGCAAGCGCGCGGTTTTTGCAGGCGGCGACGACGCCCGTAGGGATCTGACGGCTGACCTCCTCCGCGTGAGAAGGCCCGGAGAGCACCACGACCTCGCGGCCCGTTTCCTGCGAAACGATCTCGGACATCCGGCAGCCGCTTCCCTCTTCAATGCCCTTGGTCACGGAAACCGGCACGATCCCCTCCGGCAGCACCGGCGCAAAGCGCTTTGCCGTCTGGCGCACGGCAAAGGAGGGCGTCGCAAACACGGCCATTTCCTTTCCCTGCGCGTCCGCCGGGTCGCTGGTGAAGTGAAGCTCCTTCGGGAGCGGAACACCGGGCAGATAGGGGTTTTCCAGCTTTTCCGCAAGCAGTGCGCTTTCCTTGGCGCTGTGCGACCACAAAGTCACATCATGCCCGTTGCGCAGCAGGAGCAGCGCCAGCGCCGTTCCCCAGCCGCCGCTGCCGATCACAATAATTTGCATGTCACGATCTCACTTTCGTTGCGATTTTCTCAGATAGGTCTTGCTCTCCTGCCCATGCAGCAGACGCACAATGTTGGTCCTGTGCATAAAAAGCGCCAGCAGCGCCACCCATACGCCAAGCAGGGCGATGGGCATCCGGTCGCGGAAGAAAATCAGAAATGCGGCGGCATAGCCGAGCGCCGCAACGACCGAACCGAGAGAGACAAGATGTGTTGTAAGGTAAAGAATTAAAAAGACGGAAAACAGGATCGCAAAGATGCGCCAGTCCATCATCAAAGCCAGCGTTCCGGCGCAGACGATGCCCTTTCCGCCATGGAATTTATAGAATACGGGGAAAATATGTCCCATCTGCGCCGCCGTACCGGCGACCATCTTGCCGAGCGCCGGGTCTGCGGGCAGCAGCCACAGGCCGATCAGGCAGGCAACGACCGTCTTTGCCACGTCGATCGCCGCCACAAGGAAGGTCGCCCGACCACCGTAGTTGCGCAAATAGTTGGTCAGTCCGGCATTGCCGCTGCCCTTGCTGCGCACGTCGTCCTTCATCAGCGCATGCGACACCACGATCGCGCCGTTTACCCCGCCGAGCAGATAGCCTGCGACCACGCAGAGGGCGATTCTCCAGACCATGCTTATTCCTCCTTGTCGCCCTTCTGCCGGATCGTGATCTTGATCGGCGTTCCTTCCAATCCAAACACCGCGCGGATCTGATTTTCCAGATAGCGCTGATAGGAAAAATGGAACAGCCGCGCATCGTTGCAGAAAATCACGAAATGCGGCGGCTTGACGCCGACCTGCGTCATATAGTAGATCTTCAGGCGGCGGCCCTTGTCCGTGGGCGGCTGTACACGTGCCGTCGCATCCTCCAGAATGTTGTTGAGCATCCCGGTGGTGATGCGCATGGCGCTCTGATTGGCGACAATGTTGATCAGCTCAAAGAGTTTATTTACCCGCTGGCCCGTCAGCGCGGAAATGAACAGCACCGGCGCATAGGTCATATAGCCCAGATCCTGATGTTGTTCGTTTCCTTCTCGAGCATATCCCACTTGTTGACGACGATGATGCTGGCCTTTCCCGCCTCGTGTGCCAGTCCGGCGATCTTGGTGTCCTGCTCTGTCACGCCCTCGTTGGCGTCGATCAGGATCAGGCAGACGTCCGCGCGGTCGATGGCTGCGATAGAGCGTATATTGGAATATTTTTCGATGGCATCGTCCACCTTGGACTTGCGGCGCATCCCGGCCGTGTCGATGAAGCGATACTTGCCGAATTCGTTTTCAAACAGGCTGTCGATGGCATCGCGGGTCGTACCGGCGACGTCGGAAACGATCACGCGCTCCTGCCCCAGGATTCGGTTCAGCAGGCTGGACTTGCCGACATTCGGCTTGCCGACGATGGCAACATTGATGATCTCGCCCTCGTCCTCGTCCTCGCTCTCCTCCGGGAAATGCGCCACGCACCAGTCCAGAAGGTCGCCCGTTCCGTGGCCGTGGACTGCGGAGACCTCGATCGGGTCGCCCAGCCCCAGCGCATAGAATTCATAGACGTTTGGGTCGGTCATGCCGACGGAATCGCACTTGTTGACCGCCAGACACACTGGCTTCCTGCTCCGCAGGAGCATGGATGCCACATCCTGATCAGCGGCGGTCACGCCGGTCTTGACGTCCGTGACCATAACGATCACATCCGCCGTCTCAATGGCGATCTCCGCCTGACGGCGCATGAATTTCAGCATTTCGCTGTCCGTATTCGGCTCGATGCCGCCGGTGTCCACCAGTTCAAATTCCCTGCCGTTCCAGTCGCAGGCGCCGTAGATCCGGTCGCGGGTCACGCCGGGCGTGTCCTCGACGATGGCCGTTCTGCGGCCGGTCAGCTTGTTAAACAGCATCGACTTTCCCACATTCGGCCGGCCAACAATCGCAACAAGCGGTTTGCTCATAGTATAAAATCCTCCTCTGGCAGCGCGGCGCGTTCAGCGCTTTTCCAGCGCAAAGGCCTGCCGCAGCGCTTGCAATTCAGGCAGCCATGCCGCTGCATCCATATTCTCCGTTTCTTCCCGTGTCAGGGACTTCCACCCCAGACGCACCGCATAGCGCTCCTGCCCGACAAAAGCGGCGTCCGCCGCGGCCAGATATTCCTGCTCGCTGAACTCGTCGCCGCCCGCGTCATAATAGGTCGCCGCCGGCTCCTCAGAGTCCGGCGAATAGACCTTCCGGGCGCTGGCAAGCGGCTCGGTCTGCACGCTGCCGCCGGAAAGCATCAGCGCATACAGAACCTCGTCCGACTCCGCCGCGCCCTGCCGGATATCGTCGGTGAAGAGATAACGGTAGACCTGTCCGTCAAAATAGGCAGTCGTTTCGCGCACGCTGACGAGATCGGGCTGATTGTCCTCCGAAAGAGCGGAAGCATCGCACAGTTTCACACCGTCCAGCGCTTCGCTGACCTCCCAGATATCCGTCCGGGAAAACATCCCGGTGCCGCTGCAAATCGTCACCAGAACCTCCAGCCTGCCGTTCTGGTCAAGATCGGCCACACAGTAGCTGTAGTTGCCCATGGGGTCGGTTTTGACCCACTGCGCATGGGCATCCGCCAGAAGTCGAAGCTGCGCATCATAATCCGGCGCGGGTTCTGTTGGCTCCGAGGTCACGGATGGCAAGCCGCTTTCCTGCGGCGTACTGCTCTCCGGAACCGGCGTTTTGGGCGAGGCAGCACAGGCCGCCAGAAACAGCAGAAGCGCCGCCGCAAGCATCAGGGAAAGGAATCTCTTTTTCATTCAAACCTCCGGGGACAAAATGTTTCTACTATTATTGCACAAATACGCCATTTTTTCAAGCGAAATAAAAGAAAAGAACAACGGCACCGCTTTCAGCGGCTGCAAGGAATGACCGCTTCCCTGCGCGGCAAACAAAAAAGCAATCAAAAAAGGGATCGTTCCCCATAAATAAAAATATTTCAATTTTACTGTTGCAAAAATAAAATCCTGTGGTATACTGTAGACAAAGGAGCTGCCGACGAACGGTTGCTCTCCCTTGGTTAACAGATTACTCCGTCATGCTCGGCAAAGCTTTTGGACGGAGTAATCTTTTTATTTATTAAAAAGATTAGCGCTTTCTCTGAAACAGAGAAATGACCGCGCAGAGCATGACTACGAAAGCAAATAATGCCTCATAAGTAACATGATTCATACGCATCACCTCCCGTAAAACGGGAGAACAATCCGTCCGCCGTTGTTGTGGCAGCTCCTCGGACGCCGAAGCGTCAGGCTAATTATAGCAGAGGAATCGACTGATTACAAGCCGATTCCCCTGCTTTTTTCAATCTTTTGTGGATATGTCCACTATAATGTTTTAATGTTATAGTGGCATAATGCTAATTGCGGTCAGAGCACATACTTCACATAGATATACCATCCACCGCGTCCATTGGAGCCATAGGTAATGTAGAAGTTAGTTTTTGGCCAATCTGCATCATTTGCAAGGGTGTTTACCGCTTCTTTGATTCTATTTAAGTGCCAAGCCGCTGGATCGCCAGATACTTCTGCGGTTGTACTCTGGGGAGCAACCCAGCACTCGGCAGTTGGATCTACGGTTAAACCAATAGACCGGACGTATTCATTGCCCTGTGCGCAAATCCGCGCGACAACTTCTTCCGTGTCCCAACGGACAGGATCGGTGTAACTGTCCTTGTAGCTGTCCCCGCAACGGCTGCAAGTATGTTCAGTGTAACCCTGCGCCGAGGTTGTCGGCGCGACCACGGTATCTACGTAGCTATGGCCAAGCGCTGCGGTCTGGCTGTCCTTGTAACTTGCACCGCAAGCACACTCGTGGAGTGTGTAGCCACCCGTGGTGCAGGTTGCGGCCACTGCCGTGGTTTTGTAGTTGTGCTGATGGGCAGTGGGTTTCGGTTCTGTTGGCTTTGCGCTTTCGCTGGGCTTGCTGCCGGTCGAGGGCTTCTCTGTCGGCTGCTGTGGCTTTTCCGTGGGCTTCTGGCTGCCGCTCGTCGGCTTCTCGCTCCCGGATGAGCTGCCGGGTGTGGTTTCTTTTTTGCCGTTCTCGCTGCTTTCGGTCGGCTCGTCGGCAGGAACGGTGTTCTTGCCGGAGCTGGCCGTGCTGCCCTTCGTCCCCGCCGCGGCCGAGGGCTTTTCAGATTCTTCCGCCGTACTCGATGCAGCGCTGCTGTCGCTGGGCGTCGCGTCCGGCTCTGCCGGTGTTTTCTGGCAGGCTGCCATTGACGCCGCCAGCGCCAGCGCCGCAAGAAGGGCGGTAATGCGTTTCAGATTCATGGATATACCTCCGTTCTTAGCTGCCACTAAAACATTTTAATGTTTTAGTGTTTTGGTGTTTTAATGGTTTAATGTTATTCTTGATCCGAGAATACCACGGATTCAAAGGTATGTCAAGCGGGAATCGTTTCGTTATTTTATTATCAAGGTGCAAGATTTCTCACTTTTTATCTCCTGCCGCGCCCTACGTTCAGGGAACGACTAGGAAATTCAAACCGCACTTCTCCATTTTGAAGCACGATCTGCGCATCAAAAATTTTTCCGGTCTTACTGGTAAACCCTTTGATGATGTCACTTTTCCCGGTCTGAAGGAGCTTCTTTACTTGCGCTTCTGTGAGGTCTTTCCCCATGAGTTTTTTCCAGACGAATCCACAAGTCTGCCCGGCTTCGCAGGAATAGGATTTTGGACGCTCGATGACACGCTGCTTGCAGCATGGACAAGTGCCGACTACGTTTTGAAATACCTGGCTATCTTCTTCTGGCATATGAAGGGCAATTTTTTCTTCTACTGTAGACCGGACAAAGTGCTGCATTTTCGCTTCGAAGTCCTCGCTGCTTCCTTCTCCGGATTGAATTCTGGCAAGCTCCTGTTCCCATTCTGCTGTCAGCTTCGCATTGATCAGCTTCGGACTTACGACCTCAACCATTGTCTTTGCCATATCGGTGGGGTACAGGTTTTTCCCGTTCCGGTTGATATATCCGACTGATATGATGTTCTCGATTATTCCAGCTCTGGTTGCCGGTGTACCGAGGCCGCAGCCCTTCAACGCACCGCGCAGATCCGCATCATCAATGCTGCTTCCTGCGGTTTCCATTGCTTTGAGCAGGGTATCCTCGGTATATGCCTTGGGCGGTTTTGTTTTTTGCTCTGCCATGCTGATGTTGCAAACCATATAGGCATTCCCTTCGCTCATTGGCGGAAGTTCCTGGCTCTGCGGTTCTTCTGCATCAGATTTTCCAAGCAGCTCTTCTTTTTTTATAGCCTCAATTTCTGTCCAACCGGCAGATACCTCTTCTCTGCCGGTTGCCGTAAAAGCGTATCCCTCAATATCGAGTGTCGCAGTCGTTGTCACGTACTCATAAGGGCTTGCTACGGCTTCCAGCAGCCGATACACCACCATGCGGAGGATCTTCTGCTCCCCGGTCGGGAGTTCCCTCAGCTCTTCCGGAGAGTTCTTAATTGCACTTTCTGTCGGCAGAAGCGCGTGATGATCTGATACTTTTCCATCATTTATGACCGCTTCAACATTTAGCGTTTTGCCATCAAAACATTTTAACGTTTTAATGTCAAAATGTTTTGACGCTATAATGTTTTTCAAAAGCCGAATGGTTGACTCTTTCTGGCTCCCTGTGATAAACCGGCTATCCGTGCGAGGATACGTCAGAATTTCTTTTTCGTACAAGCTCTGCGCATATTCTGCCGTTTGCTTTGCGGAGTATCCGAGAATACGGTTTGCGTCGCGTTGCAGCGTCGTAAGATCATAAAGCGCCGGGGGAGGGGATACCTTCTCTGCGCGGTTTACTTTCGTGACAACGGCATCGGCGCCAGAGCATTGCTGTAATATTTCCAGTGCTCTTGTTCTGCTTTCTTCCTGCGTATATGCCTTGAACGCCTTGAGATCGGCAGAAATGCTGAAGTATTTTTGGGGGATAAAGGAGTCGATTTCTTCCTGACGCTGCACGATCATAGCAACTGTCGGAGTCTGCACTCTACCGCATGGCAGCTTCTTCCCGTAGACCTTCGTGTACAGGCGCGTAAAATTTATTCCTACCAGCCAATCCGCACGCTGGCGGCACAAAGCCGCAGCATAGAGGTCGTTATAATTTTCACCCGCCTGAAGCTGCGCCAGTCCGGCACGAATACTGCTTTCTTCCAGGCTGCTGATCCAAAGCCGCTTGAATGGCTTCCGGCACCCGGCCTTTTCATACACCAGGCGGAAGATCAACTCTCCCTCGCGCCCCGCATCCGTTGCTTCTATCAGCTCAGCCACGTCGCTGCGCTGCATGAGCTGCTGCAACACCCTAAACTGCGCTTTGCCTGTTTCCGTCACATCCGTTTTGTACTGCGCCGGGATAATTGGCAGCGCTTCCAGCGACCAACGGGCAAGTTTTGGATCATATGCTTCCGGAGAGGCTGGCGCGATCAAATGGCCTAAACACCAGGAAACGAGAATATCTTCCCCTGCCAAATACCCGTTTTCTTTTTTATCTGCACCAACTACTTTTGCTATGCTTCTTGCTACAGATGGTTTTTCTGCTATAATCAGCTTCATTTCTCCCACCCCTGCAATAAGAATGTCGGATTTACCGGGATTCCGCCAATTGTTATAGAGATCTTCAGGCTGCCATCAGCTGCGACCACGGCGATCTGATCTCCGCATTGCACCGCGCCGGGTTCTATCTCCGGCAATATTCCATCAATCGTTACTTCGTAGTATGCCGATTCCTTTGTGCCGCCCATTATAACGGTGGTATCATGTGTTGATGTCACCGTGCCGGTCATCACAGAGTAAACCGGCGTCCCAGCTGGGGCAGAAATGGTAATTCCATCCCGTTTATGGAGGCTGCCATCGTAATACCAGCCGAAGCGCTCTGCCACTTCATAGGGACTAGGGGCGAGCGGGTTGTTAAGGGTTTCCAGCGTCCCGTATGGATTAACGCGGCTCTCCCAACGGGCGGCCACGTCTGAATCCATCACATACGCTTCAAATTCCAGCGCCGTGATATGAGCCATTCGTTCTTCGCAGCTGACGTCGTACAGGGATTTGTGGATCTGCCGGATACTGTGCTTTGCTTTCCACTGGGGATATTTTTCTCCGTATTTGAGATTGAGGAATTGTATTACGCTATCAGCATCCGTCTGTATACTGATTTCTTCCTTCCGTTTCTCCGCTCCATTGATGTAAAACTTTTCTGCATCCAGTTCCCAAATTTTTTCCGTTTCCTCGGCATCCAGACGTGTAATATATTCATAGATTTTTTCATTCCGGCTGACGCTATCAAGGTCTTTCCCGTAGAAAAGTCCAAGCGCAAGGAGCATAACAATCCCCGCAGCAGCTAAGATCAAGCACAGCTTGCCAAGAAACTTCCAAAGCGAAAATTTGATTTTCATGACCTTACTCCGTGTCGGAAGCAAAATCCGCAGGGTTTACGTTCGAAATTCCCTTTTTCTTCACCGCATCGAGAAATGCAAGAAGCTGATCGTCGGACATTTGACAGGTGTTCATTGCATTTTCGATTCTGAGATAGCGCAGGGACTTCAGTTCCTTTTTCATCGTTTCAAGGTTGGCCTGTTCCCGCGCGATCTGCGCTTCCGTGGATGCAATTTTCCCCTCAAGACGCACAATTTTTGTCGTTAAATCCATATTGATTCTCCTTTTCTTCCTCTATTTGCGGGATTCCGTATCCAAGAATCCTGTAGTCTGTAATGTAGTATTTTCTCTGCCGGACAGCATTGCCGGAATTCCCTTCGATTGTCCAAATGTACAATCCGTCGCAGCTGTCAACAATTCCGACATGATCTGCCGACCCATTCGGCTGCCAGTCGAAGAAAACAATATCTCCAGGGGAGGGAAGATATGACCCGCCGCCAGGCATCCACTGTCCACGGCTCTTAAACCATGTAATGCCCGTATCGCAGTAAGAAAAATTCGGCACAGTAGAATTGAGATAGCCACATTGATCCGCACACCAGGAAACGAAAATAGCGCACCAGTCTACGCGGGAACTGTGTCCAGCCCATGACCAGTATGGCTGCCCGCCAACTTGCCCGATCTGCGTTGCTGCAACAACTGCCATGTCGCTTGCCGCACCTGTAGTCAAAGCGGATCCTTCGAGCAGAAACAGCGGATTAGTGTAGATCTGATTCAGGCTGATTGAAATTTGAAACTCCCCTCCGGAAGATACCGTCCCGATCTGATCCTTTCGCTGCACCGCACCGGGTTCTATCTCCGGCAATATTCCATCAAAAGTTACCTCGTAGTAGATGGATTCCTTTGTGACGCCCATTGTAACGGTGGTATCATGTGCTGACGTCACCGTGCCGGTCATCACGGAGTAAACCGGCGTCCCAGCTGGGGCAGAGATGGTGATTCCATCCCGCTTATGGAGGCTGCCATCGTAATACCAGCCCCAACGCTTCGATGCACCATAACGGCGAGATCCCAACGGGTTTGCAAGCTCCTGTGTGGCCAAATATAAGCCGACCTGATACCGCGCTTGTAGCTGCTCCTGCTCATCCTTTGCTATGAGCTTTTCTTCGTTCATGTACGCTTCAATGGATTTCGTAGTTACTCTGATTTCTGTCGTTGTAGTGGTCTTTCCATCTTCTGTTTTCGCTTTCAGATCTTTTGCAGATGCGTGATAGAGGCTTCCGTGGATTTCCGCGAGTTCCTTTTTCAAGGCGTCAGAAAAGGAAAGTTCTCCATCACTTGCCAGATCCAGATACAACAGCAGCGTATCTGCATTTGTCTGGATCTGGATTCCATCTTTTTCTCCTGTCCTTGTATGTTGGTTATATGATACCATAACTTTTAAATTAAGTACAACAATTCCAGTGGTCTTTGAATAAGTACCTGTGCTCTGTTTTTACGAAGGAACTCCGCATCACGGAATCCCCACATGACCGAAACACACGGAAGTCCCGTGTTTTCCGCCGTCTGAATATCCACCTCGGAATCTCCTACATAAATGGTCTTCTTCGTGTCCGTTTTTAAAATTTTCATGGCTTTTTGTACCATATCGGGTGCCGGTTTTTTTGCCACACCTTCCATCTCACCGATTGCCGTAGTCATATAACCCCGGAAAAAACGTTCATCCAATTCTTTTACTGCCGAGTCCAGCTTATTGGATACAATTGCTGTCTTCACTCCGCGCGCCTTTAATTCAGTCAAAAGATGCATGATATCCGGATATGGCTTTGTATGATCCAGACAATGCTCCCCGTAATATTTTTTAAATTCCGCAAATGTCTCTTCAAACTTTGGGTTTTTCTCCCCATCCGGCACGGCACGCACCATCAGCATGCGCACCCCGTTTCCTACATATCTGCGCACCTGATCCAGCGTACAAGTCGGCATATTCTGTGACGCCAATGCCGCGTTGGTAGCGTTTTTTAAATCTTCCAACGAATATAACAAGGTTCCGTCCAGATCAAAGATCACACTTTTTTGCTCTTCCTGCTCACCGGAATCCCGATAGATTTCTTCAAACAGATCTTTACGCATAATCCGGATATTGTTGATCGTATCACTGCTGTCAACCATGTAATCTCCAACCCGGCCAAGTGTATACTGTTCGTTTTCATCTTTATCCCGGAACAGTTTTACCTTGCGCTCCAGCCTGCGTGCACGAACAATTGTAGTTCCCTTTGGCACGCAGACCTTTGCACATTTCATCGGTTCTACGATGATTCCTTTCTCTACATCTTTGATGGTAGGTTCATACTCTGCATTTCTCAGATCAAACTTCCAATCCGTGTAAATCCGGAATTCTTCCATAAAAGCCTCTTCATTACGAAAGAAACATTCCCCTTTCGGTCCAATGATAAAAACAATTCCTGCTTCCACTGTAGCTTTCATATCTCCCTGCAGAGTCCGCACAGTCACCTGCGTTCCCTCCGCAAAGAGATCAGTTGCCCGGACATATCCCCACGGAACGGAGCGTCTGCAGTACGTCTTTGCATCCTCTGCCTCTATTCTGCAATCCTGTGCATACACAATATCGGTATTTCCCATATAGTCCCGCATACGCTGCTCGATAACAGATTTAATACCCGAAGCTGCCGGCTGTTCATGTCTTCCCTGTGCATCATACTCCATGCGTGGTGCAAAATGATGTTCTTTGCAAAACTTTAAATATTCCTGTGTCATCAATTCCATCGGAATCAGGCCACCCGCTTTTTCCAGATGTCCTCCACCGGAACCAATTCCTTTGCACAACTCTGCCGCAAGTTCACTCGCCTTGACTTCTTTCACACAGCTTCTCACTGAAAACTTCACACCTTCTGGTTGCAGATTAAATGCCACACAGATATCAATCGCATCCACTTCCAGTACCAGATCGGAAATCAGTCCGAGAATATTCGGATCACACTGCCCCACTTTTACAATCGCGGCACGAAATTCTTCTACATAATCCGTATGAAGAAGTGCTGCTCCAGCAACTTCCAGTTCTTCCAGCGAAAGATTGGCATTGCGGAGTTTCCTCATGATTGCCGGGTCAAAGTTTGCCTCGTCACGCAGATCCCGGTCTAGCGGATGTACAATTTCCGTCAAACTTCCGGTATCCGTATATAATCCATAATACAGTGCTGTTGACAACTCACGATTACCTCGTACATCAAATCCTTCTGTTTTGAGCATATTCCAGACCAGGGTCGAGCACGCGCCCAGATTAGAACGCACCTCGGAAAGCTCTGGTAATTCCGTGCAGATCCGGTGATGGTCAATTACAGCAATATGTTCTGCTTCAAACACTGCAGAATTTCCGGAATGGTACTGGCAGTCCACCATCACCAATAACTCTGGTTTGTGCAGATAATCCACATGCTCGATTGGTATTTTCAGATCCCGGATCAGCATCACCAGATTCGTTTTCCGGATCACATTCTGTCCTCCGTAAATCAGACGTGGTTCTTTTCCTTGGGATTTCAAATACAGATAGACCCCAAATCCACATGCAATGGTATCTGCATCCGGATTGTCATGGCACTGTATTACAATATTGTCATACGCTAATAACTCACTCAGTTTCATCTTGATTCCCCTTGACTGATTGTTCTACTTGCTTTTTAGATTATATGGGAAGAAAAAGCTGCTGCGGTTCTTTTTGTCAAACATCGAATTATATTGCAGCATATGATACTTTTCAATCCATTCTTTTTCTTCTCCCTCGGCCTCATCGATATGCAGGTAGCAGCCTTTACTCTTGGAATAATAGCCTCTGGAATTGATGGCTGGAACAACCTCCTGCATATCTGCCAGAAACTTATTGTATGCCGGAAGCTCAATTCCAGCCCGTTCCAGTGCCATGGTAGACAGATAATCAAGACTGGTAATGTCTACCGTTTCTTCCGGTGTATCATAATTGGTCCAGATAAAAAACGGAACTG
>ENA-UERK01002141-UERK01002141.1-human-gut-metagenome-genome-assembly--contig:-NODE-2141-length-13281-cov-53.982278_pt1 | contig 13281 bp, 8 predicted proteins | sample MGYA00242957_ERZ507957 | MGnify/ENA primary metagenome ERZ507957 (study PRJEB26167, sample SAMN06115538) | human gut metagenome | host: Homo sapiens | place: China:Heilongjiang | collected 2015-11-06... | reverse complement strand
TAATAACGTTATGGAGATTGCCAAACAGCAAATGCGTTATCATGGCTCACATGGGTCATGGAACTCTTATTGGAGTGGGTTTAGCAATGAACAGATGACTAAAATTAGACAGAATGTAAAGAGTGACTTCAATGGCGACATAACCACCCTCACACCAGAGGAAATGAAGAAACTGCTTTCCTATCAGGATTTGGTCGATAAAATAAGAGAAACAGGAGCACATTATAAAGGACGCTCTGCTTATGGTGAAAGTGTTCTTGATAAACTTGAAGATTATGCAGACCTTGCTGGAAATCTTGATGAACTGACAGATAAATGGAGAGAGTCTATTACTCAGATTTCCTTTGATAGTATGAAGGATAACTTTATTAACAATCTCATGGATATGAGTAAATCAGCACAGGATTTCTCTAATAATTTCGCTGAAATGATGCAGAAAGCTCTTCTCTCCTACTCCATGGAAGACTTGGTTAATAAGGATTTAAAAAATCTTTATGAAGAATGGGCAAAGAAAATTGATGAGAAAGAAGGAAAATTTAGTTCTCAGGATGTCGAGGATTTTCAAACGCAGTATCAGAAGATTGTTGATGAGGGTTTAAAAAGACGTGATGAAATCGCAAAGATAACTGGATATACTGGGCAATCATCTTCCGAACAGACAGCAACGGGCAAGGGTATTGAGGCTATCACCGCAGACCAAGCAAGCAGCCTTATCGGTATCGGCTATGCGATGCAGATTGCCATAGAGCAGGGTAATGAGATTCGTAAGACGATAGCTGAACATACATCTTACGTGCGACTTGATGTTGTACAGATAAAATGGGATATTTCTGAAATACGAGATATTCAGTATCAAGGATTACAGCAGTTGGAAGCAATTAATAAGAATACTGCACCTATTATATTAATACGTGAGGACATCGCAAGTATGTATAAATTAATGAAGGATAAGTATTAAGTTATGAAGAATGATGCTTTTATTAAATTGGTCGATGAAGCGGATTCTGCTTACATTGACCTTGATACTTTCGGTATTACATTGGTAAGGGGTTGGCGAGAAGCTCTGCTGACCCCTGCCCCAGTAAAAAGCTATGTAACTAACGATAGTCGATTGGAACATGGGCAATCGGTTATCGCTACATCGAAGTATGCAAAGAAAGATAAGCGTGAAGTAAGTATCTCTTTCTTCCTTGAAGGTAGTTCAGAAGAAGATTACTTACAGAAGTATGAGGCTTTTCTTAATAAGATAGCTTATTCGGGTGAGTTTTGCTTAAAAGTTCCTCGCTTAAAGAGGGTTTTTAAACTTGTTTACACGCAATGCTCGCAGTTTGGTGATTATGGTCTAAAAAGAGGTAAATTTGTACTCAAATTAACGGAGTACAACCCGAATGATAGAATTAAGTTATGATTAAGATATATGATATAAACGATAAATTGCTGATGCAAGCAGAAGTAACATCAGCGGCGAAGAGAGAACAGGAAATGTCTAAGTCTGATTACATTACTCTGTCTTTCTCCGCTGCTGAGAAAGTTATTCTGCCCGTTGGTGCGTATATTAATTATACATATAAGATAGACAAAGTAAGAGAAGTGACAAGGAAGTTCCTTCTCTTGGAATCATACGAGCCTACTCAATCAGATGAATGCTCTTGGAAGTACATTCCTCAATTCCAGCATCCGAAGATGATTCTGTCTAAGACCCCATTCTTTATCTATACTCGTAATTCACAGAATGTAGAGGTAAAGCAAAATGTATGGTCTTTCGTAGGTACTACATATGCACTTAGTGAGAAAATAAAAGATTTCCTTAATAAGGATTTGATGTTTGGCGAATGCGGATGGAAAGTTATCTTTTCAAATGTAACGGCAAATACTGTCAATGTATCATTCAGCGATAACGATTTTATTTCTGCACTTACAGCAATTACAAATGCTATTGGAGATAACTGCGAATGGCATATTGACTATGATGATGAAATTATCTACATCGGTAAGGTCTTAATCGGCGCAACTCCTGTCGTTTTAGAGGTTGGAAAGAATGTAGGTGTACCAAGTATAAATAATAGCAAAGAAGGCTACTATAACGCTTTCTCTATCTTCGGCGGTACAAGAAATATTACACAAGTAAATAGCAAAGGTGAGAATGTTTCATCTGGCGATATTCGTCTGCAATTAGATGAGGGCAATGGTACAATATTAATAGACGAAAAGGAACGCTCCTACTCTATTGATAAGTATTCTACACTTGACCTAAGAGTGGATAAAACGAAAGAACCTCTCTTTACAAAGGTACTTGATTTTTCTCAGATTTTCCCTTCACTCAATACCTATGTATATAATGTGCGTGGGAGAGTTAAGTATGTGCTTGATGAGAAAAATAATAAAATTCCTATCTCTAACGCTGATGGGTCTATTAAGGAATATAAGACCTTCACTGTATGGTATATGAGATTGGCTTACCCTACAACAGAAAAAATAACGGGGAAAACGATTATCAATACAACCGTAGATGATGGCATTACTCATTATTGGTATGATTTTGAAGTTACCGATGATTTGCGTATCAATGGTAAGAATATCGGCTGTTCGTTTGAACCGAATTTTAATACAGGTGCGCTTTCTACTCCACTTGCAGGTCAAGGAACTAACGGTGATTATGTAGGATTTGAACTTACCTATCATAAAGAGGCATCATCTTCGCACACGTCAGACGATGTTAGTGCTAGCAACTTCTCTATTTTGGCTGGTGATTACGAAATTATCTATCAAGAAGATAATGAAGTTATCATACCTACAAATGCTGCTGATATGCTCATTCCTCGTGGAGAAAGTATGCCTTCTTTAAAGTGCAATATTACCGTTCTCTACAATATTGCCATGTCCGATTCTATCTATTATAAGGATGCTCAAAATAGGTTATTGGAAAAGGCAAAAGAGGGAATTGTGCGATTACTATCAGATTTGAATAACTATGAGGTTAAATCATATTCTGATGTATTCTTGGAAGATAACCCTCAACTACAAATCGGTCAGAGTGTAACGTATAAGGACGGACACGGATATGAGCTTGCGACAAGAGTGTTGAAGTTATCGACTAATATTGATTACGACTTTATTCAGTCGATTACAATAGGTAATCAAGTAATTAAGGGTACTATTACGCAGCTCAAAGAAGACGTACAGACAATTATTGCGAGCGGAGGAAGTAGCGGTAACGGAGGTGGATATTCCGTTTCCCAGCTAAGAAAACTCATTGCGAAGTACGGAAGTGATAATTTTATATCTAAGCTGTTCGATGATATTGTTAACGGTACTATCACCTTCCAGAAGGTTCAGAACTTCTTGCAAGGGTTGCTTGTCGGTAACTTCAACAATGAGAACGGAGGCTCGTGGACTCCAGATGCAGAAGGTCGTTCACACCTCATCACAGATTACTTGGAGGTAAGAATGAAGGCTATCTTCGAGGAGCTGGTCATCAATAAAACATCCACCATCGGTGGTAAGGAGATAATCTCTCCTGCTGGCGGTGTGGTGGCTCATAAGGTAGAAGAGGTTACTGTGACATATAATGATGTGTCACAGAAGGCTTATCGCTGCTATTTCTTAGCAGAGCAGGAAGGCGATGCCGTGGATAATGATTTCGCTATTGGCGACCAAGTGCGTTCGGAATCTTTTAACGTCCGCAAGGGCACTTATCACAAGGTTGGCAATCACTTTTACTGGCGATTGGTAATTGGTCGTGACGAGGAACCTGTGGAGCTGGAAGGAAAGAAGTATCATTACATCGACCTCTCCGATACCGATTGCGCCACGGCTAGCGATGTTCCTGCGAAAGGTGATGTGCTCAACCAGTGCGGTAATAGAACCGATGTAGAACGTCAGAACTGCCTTATCTTCTCGGCGGTAGATACCTATTCGCCATCCATCAGCCTCTATCACGGCATCAATAGCTATTCCTTTGCCAATAGGGAGTACGTGGAATATGGTGTGAATAAGCAGAATAACAAGGCTTTCTTCCACGTCTACGGAGATATGTACTTCGGAGACCGACCTACTAGTGCCAATAACTATGAGGGTGATTCCTATGTCAAGTTTGATAGCGAGACGAAGAAAGTAACCATCAAGGGAGACTTGGATATAAAGTCCACCTACGATGGAAAGACCTTGGATAAGTACATCACCGAGAAGAGCTTGGATAAGAATGCCGTTGAGACCATTATCAAGAAATCGCAGACGATTATCGACCTTCAAAACCAGATAGACGGAGCTATTGAGACTTGGTTCTATGACGGCGTTCCTACCCTATCCAACGCACCTGCCATTGGGTGGACTACCGACAATGATAAGAAAACCCACTTGGGAGACCTCTACTATGACAACAAGACGGGCAAGGCATACCGCTTTGCCAAGGATGACAACACCTATAAGTGGACTATCATTACAGATACCGACATCGCTAAAGCCCTTTCCGATGCAAGCAAGGCGCAGGAAACGGCAGATGGCAAGATGAAGGTTTTCAGCACTCAGCCTACACCGCCCTATCAGGTGGGCGATATTTGGGTGAATGCTACCTATCCTACAGACGGCAGTACCTATAAGAATGAGGTATTGCGCTGCCAGACTGCAAAGGGTGCTGGTTCTCAGTTCGCAATCGGTGATTGGATAAAAGCATCTAAATACACCGATGATACCGTTGCTAACGCAGCCAAGGCAGCGGCGGAGAAAGCGCAGAAGGCGGCAGAAAAGGCGCAGGGTGACATCAGCAAATTAGGAACTACCGTCACCACCAACAAGAAGGCTTTCGACAGCTACGTTACAGATGGCTATCTAGAGCCTTCTGAGATTGCGGCTATGGCGCAGGATTCCAAGCGACTTGAAGATGCTTTCGCAGCTGCCGAGAAGTCGTACAATGAAGTGAAGGGAGCAGAGGTGTTAAAGAGTACAAAAGAACTCACCGACCTTAATACTGCTTTCACTACCCTCTCTACTGCCAAGACGGAACTCATCAAGTATCTCTCAGATATTTCTAAGAGATACAATGCGTCTGATACTAACGGCAAGGCTATTATCGTCTCAGCCGTGGGAACGAAGTTCACCAACTTTCAGTCCGCATACAGCGCATTCTATGACAAACTTGGCTTGGCAAACGCCTATATCACTAGCAAGATATATGGTGACTTGAAGCAGAATATCACAGACCTCGCAGGTTACAAGTATCTCAAGGATGCGCTCGGTCAGACTACAGATATTGACGGTGGTCTTGTAATGACAACGCTCCTTGCATTGAGAGATGCAGACGGAAACGTTCAGAGCGGTATCAACGGAGCAATAGACCCGAATAGAGGAAAGAAGAGTATCGCAACATGGTGGGGCGGTCAGATGGTGGATAAGGACTATAATAGCGGAAATCTAACCCCTGCAACCTCCCTCATCCGCTTCGATGGCTCGGGTTATCTTGCGAATGGTGCTATTTGGTGGGACGTGGGCGGAAAGGTTCACGCTGACCCTACTTCATTTATCATCAGCGAGAAGAATCTTGGCGCATACCTCACCTTCTTCGAGCCGACTTGGAAGGCAGGAAGTGCAGGAACGAGCGTTGCTGACCTTGTGTCTTTGAAGCCAAACGCTCCATTCACAAAATTGGGTGTTTCGGGCGATGCTATATTCGAGGGCGATGCTACATTCGAGGGCGCAATCTCCTTTCATGGCATCAAGCTCACGTATGATGCAACCAACAAGGCGATCAAGATTGATGGTAATCTCTATGCCACAGGCGGTATCACAGCATACGGAGCAGGAACGTCAACATCAGGTGGCGGCGGATTGAATGGTAGTGTAAAGAGCTATGCAGATGCCTTGAAGCTTGCGTCTGAATCTCTGAGTGAGATAGCATCTGCCTACTCTATCAAGCAGCTCTCTACTAGAATCACGTCACTGGAAGGTGGCAGTGCTACATCAATATCCGTATCGGGCGGTGGTAATGCGGTTACGTCTGTTACAAAAAATGGCACTACTATCAGCGTTGTTAAGGGTAGCACGTTTAGCCTAAGTGGGCATACCCACAAGTGGGCAGACATCACGGATAGACCATCTTCGTTGAAGAACCCAAGTGCCCTCTCATGGAGCGGATATTCAAGCGGAAGCTATGATGGTAGTGCAGCAAAAAGCATAAGCATTCCGAACAACACGAACCAATTAACGAATGGAGCAGGATTCATTACAGCTAGCGCAAGCATCACAGGTAACGCCGCAACAGCAACCAAGGTGAACCACTCCCTTTCGGTCTTCGGCAAGTCATTCAATGGCTCGGCTGATGTGACCGTTGCGGACACGGACTTGATTGCTTCCATATCAACAGCCACAGCGAACTTGACCGACAAGACGGAGATTCTTACTTCCTTGGCGAGCGACAATGGATTCAACGACAGCAACGCCAAGAATAGGATATATAGAAGACCAGCATCGGCAATATGGGGTTACATCAACAGCAAGACCATCTCCAATGCGGATAAGTTGGATAATGTCCATCTCAACGGCATATTCACCGCTTTGAGCAACACGAACAATGGAGTGAGCATGACAATCGGAACGGTTGCTAAATCGTTGGCGAACATGCAAGTGTACTCAGCGACAAAGTTGGTGACGGCTAGGAACATCGCCCTTAACGGCGACCTTATGGGTAATGCCAACTTCGATGGCTCTGCCAACATCACCATCAATGGCTACATGAGCTATTGTAATGCAACCGTCAGCAACACCAACACTTATCCTTGGCGAAGAATAGCTAAGGTGAATGAGATTACAGGTAATTATTCAGATGGCTGCATCTTGCTCTATATCTCTGAAGGCTTCAATGGCGGCTATTATGGAATAGCTAGGGTCTACATAAGAACGGAAAACCTCTCCACAGGTGCAAACGCAAGTTGTAGCATTCAGTGGATTTCACGCAACGGCTACGGTTTGGACAGCTTGAAGATTGCAATGTACAAGACCACAGGCAAGGCATACTATGATGTGTTCCTTAAGATGCGTGGCGCGTATGCTTCTGTTGTAATCAGAACGTTGCAAGACCAGCGTGGTGGCTTGGGCAAGAGATTCACCTTGGTTAATAGCACGGAGAGTACCAACGCCGCAAGCCATACCGAGGCATACGCAACCATTGAGGACGCAGCGACCGCCATTCACAACCAAGCCTACACAAGCATCGCACAAGGCTCTGACGTGGCAACGGTGCATAATGCGGACATGGTGGACGGAATACACGCCAACGGATTGTTTACGAACTTGTCTAACAGCGGAAACAGCTTGTCTATAACGGTCGGAGGAACAAACAAGACGCTGACCGTCAACTATGCGAGCAATGCAGGAAATGCCGACACGTTGGATGGGGTTCATGCCTCTGGCTTGTTTACCAATCTGTCTAATAGTGGGAATAACATTTCCATTACCATTGGCGGCACGAATAAGACGTTGACAGCTGCCTATGCCACGAATTGTGACACCGTGGACGGCTATCATGCTCAGTCTGGAAGTAGCAAGCCGTATGGCAAGATTCCTGTAATTGGAACTGATGGCGTGATAGAACTTGGACATTACATTGATTTCCACCACGACAACACCACAGGCAGCGACTATTCCGTAAGGTTGCAGACCAACGGCAACCACAGCAATGTGGTAACGCTTCCAACGGCGACAGGAACCTTGGCACTTACATCGGGCAATGTAGCCAGTGCCACGAAACTTCAAACCGCAAGAACCATCTGGGGACAGTCGTTCAACGGAACGGCTAACGTGAGCGGTGCTTTGAGCGGTGCGACCACCATCAGCGCAAGCAACACCATCAGTACCACCTTGCAGAATGGTGCGCTTAAGATTGGCAACAAGTTAACTCCTATTAGTGCCATTGATGCGCAAGTTATTTTCAACACAGGTGCGGCTATTCGTTTTGGCGAGACTGCCTGGGATTGGGATCTATGGGCTGGATTGAAGTACACTCATAGCAACAAGACTGTCTACCTTGGCATTGCGGACGGAAGTGTGTTCAACGCAAATAAAGCGCAGAGTTATGGTAAACTTCAGCTTAAGGCAATAGATAGAATACTGTTTGATTCAGATTCCGACAACTTTCAAATATATTGTGATAATAGCTATGATTGTCTTCGTATTGGCTCTTCTGATAATAGTGGATACGTATTAGTTTCGGATATTGGTAATTGGGACATAGACGGCGAAGATGAGTACGGTGCTAATAATTGGCGCATAAGTATAGATGGTTCTAGTTTGTTTAAGAAAATTTCTTGTCCAAGTATTTGTACTGCTGATAGTATTACTTCTACATCAAACAAAGCTTTGTTGCTTTCAGGGAATGTTATACGAGAATATCATCATGGTGGCTCACTTTATTATAGTTCCATTACATTTAAAGATACCACTTTAGCTTTAAGTGCTTATGGCAACATAGGGCTTACTAGCACACAAGGTATAACCATCGATGGTGGAAGTGGTACAATATCAATGGTAGCATCTGGTGGTTTTGACGTAACTTATCGTGCTGCTAGTCTCAGCGTCTCTCAAACAGGGGCTTCGGAATATACTTGGACTTTTGACCATGGCTCTATCAAGACAACAGGCGGCATAACAGCTTATCAGTCTTCCGATGAACGCTTGAAGCACAACATACACGGCGTTGACAGCTTGGCTATCATCAAGGCAATGGGTGGAACGGTGGCATTCCGATACAATGAAGACGACAAGGCTAGCATCGGATGGATTGCCCAAAGGGTTCTTCACAACACATTGATGCAAGACCTTGTGGAGAAGGACGAAGACGGCTATCTTAAGATTAACTATTGGTCGCCAAAGCTGATTGCTGTAGCCTTCGGTGCTATCGAGCAAGTTGACGATGAGGTCGTCAAGTTGAAGGCTAGGGTTAGAGAGTTGGAGAATGAAGTTGAACAATTAAAAAATGATAGATTATGAGTTTGAAAGATGGAATCATCAGTGCTCCTGTGAGCATAGACGATGTTAAAAGTGTTCTTGGAGAGAGTAGCAACGACCTTGCTACTCTCTGCAAGAGCGACAATATAGACAAGTGGGCGGAACACAAGCCTGTAGTTTACAAGGCTAATTTCGATAGTAATGACGGCAAAGGTAATGGAAATTATGGCTTGTCTCCCGTAATCGTGGAAGGAGATAGCAGTTATACGAACGACACAACAGCCATGAGTAACATTATACAGGCGATACTTAAAGGTAATGATGATTGGGTTTATGCTCATCCTACGGGAGGAGTTAATTCTCCATACCGATTAGGAGACTTTGTAGGATATAAGAATAAGAATTATCCACCTTTTTACATGAATTATGATAAGGAGGTTTCGGTTAATGTGCAAGTAACGCCTACATACATGTGGGGGATAACGGAAGGCGAAGACTTGCTGTATAGTAAGTTTAGTTTGTTCGACAATAACGACCTTTATCTTTGGGGATTTTATTCAAAATACCCAAACTTCAAGTCGTTCAATTATTTTCGCTCGGACTCTCCAATAGCAGAAGGTGCAAGAGTGGGAACGCAAATAACAGTTGGCTTAGGAAGGCAATACTTTGTCTTTGCAATGGGCAATGCTAAAGGCAATAAGTTCTTAACCATTCCAAATAGTTATGGTAAAGCGAAACTGACTTCTTATCCCTTATCCGCTGTATTCTACAGGAGTTTCTTTGAGGAAGACTTGTCGTTGATAACAGCCGATAGTAAAGACCAAATAAGTGTAGGCTATGGAACTTATAGCCTTTATACATTATTAGATTTAGAAGAGGAATATGGAGATGGACTACATCTCATTTTGGCAGTAAATAGATATAGAGATTTTTATATCACTTTCTATGGCACTCCGCTGACAAATTCTTCTTATGAATTAACGGATGTAAAGCTAAGTTACGAAGGTTCTGACTATAACTTGTCAGACTTGGAAATAGACAAAAACCCTGCTGGTTCGTTAAGTCTCATAAAAGGAAAGAGCCAATACTTTAGTTTCCACTTTAAAAATGTATTTAGTGATTATGATGCAACGACAAACCAACCAAAGCAGTTGGATATTCAGCTAAAGATAAAAGGTAACACCATTATTAACTTATATGGAACAAAGCTATATAGCATAGGAGGTAAGGCAATAAACGAAGATGGCTTTGTTCCTTACAAGTATAATCAGTATTAATTAATTTTTCAAACTACAAAATTATGAAAGTAACATTAGGTAAAATGACAGAGTTCAAGAGAGAGGTTGACATCGTGAACGATTCAACCAAGGTTAAGGGAAATGTAGCCGTCAGTGACGGTAACATTATGAGTGTAGACAACGGTGTGGTGTTGGACGGCGACGGCAACCAGATTGCCACGTTCAGCCAGTATTCCACGGACAACTTGAACGTAAACTACAACACTTCCGACTTGCAGAAGATGATTGATGCCGTGACCAACATCAACGCCTTCTCCGCCTATGTCAAGGAGCACGTGGATGAGTTGTCGGATGGTATTGCTGCCGACTCTGCGGGCGAGTAACAATTAGCTTGATTTGTGGGTGCGAAAACGAAAAAGTGAGTAACACCCACTTTCTTGCTAATTGTTTAGATATTAAAGTGTTAAATGCTTGCGTATGTGCAAATTATTTTGTACCTTTGTAAGCGAATTTATTTATCAATAAATCAAGCGAATTTATGAAAAAGATTAAGACAATCGAGGCGGTTAACGCCTACAAGACATTGAAGGGCTTCAAGACAAGCTCTTTGAGTGAGGAAACTATGCTGGCGGTATGGAAGAACATGAAGGCTCTCCGTTCCATCGCCGACACCTTCGACAAGGACAAAGAGGAGGCGCAGGAGTCCTTGAAGGATGACAAGTTCGAGGAAATGCAAGGCAAGCTCAAAACCGCACAGGAGAACGAGCGCAAGATGAAGGAAGAGGGCTACACCTACACCAAGGAGGACACAGACCTCTTGCAAGAGGTGAACGCCTACTTTGCTGCCTTTGGCAAGAAGACCATGGAGTACTTCAACGAACTCGCCGACAAGGAGGTCGAGGTGGAAATCACCGAGGTCGAGGAAGCCGAGCTGCTTAAGGCTATCAAGGCTTGCGAGAAGAGCTTCGATGACATGGAGATGCTCGCTTGCATCTGCAAGTAACGTAAAAGAAAATGAGAATGTTTCTTTATTGTGGGCGGCTGATTATTTCGGTCGCCCATCATTTTTACTTACAATCTGTAATTTACCCCCCCCCATTTTTGCAGCCATCTACTTTCAGATTGTTACTTTTCGCAAAGTTTAACACAAAAATATTATCGTTTCAGTTGATTTTGTGAAGAAAAGGGTATCTTTGCACCATAATTTATTTTAAATCAACGAATTATGAACAATTAACTATAGACAAAAGGAGGTATTTCAATGACAGAAGAACAAAAAGACGAAGTCCATCGGTTAGTTCAATCAGTCGGTGTTGTACAGTTGTCAAGAGTAATGTTTAAGGACATGGACGTTAGCGAAATTATAAACGTCATTATCCTTGCAGGTAGAGGCTACAGCATAAAGCTACTCACTTGGTTTAAGTATTATTGTGAAGTGATGCCTCTGTTTATCATGCTTTTTCATATTGCATGCATGGTAACATTTGCGTCTCATGAAAAAGAAATGTGCGTATGGTTTAAGGAGAATTGGGTATCGGCAGCATTTATCTATTTTTCCGTTTACATCCATCCGCTTGTACTTATAATTGCGAGCAGATTCTTTTGGCTCTGCTACAGATGGCGTATTCCGATGATAATCTACCTATTTGGGATAAATGCTATTCATATCGTATACTGGAATGTTTTTACCACCAACGAAATGGTGGAAGCTAATGTTGTAATACTTGTAATGACCATTATATTTTATGTATATGGTTTTGCCGATAAGTATTTCTCAGGCAAGGGCTGTCAAAGTTTAATCTCTAGATTATAATGATATGGGAAAGTTATTTGGTTATCACACCTTGGGAGTGTTATTAAAATCGTTGTCTGACTCTTGCTTTCGAGCAGACGAGCAAGAGAAGAGAGGTGAGAAGGTAACTGCTTGCGGAATGAGCAGCGATGAGATAGAAGACCTTTGTGAGAACTATCTGCCGTATGCTCTCAACCCTATGTTGAGCACCGAGGAGGTCAAGGAGAAGCTTCACGTTTCTGATGCAACATTGAATAGAATGGTTGCTAGGGGCGACATTCCGAATGGCGAGTGCAAAAAACGAGGACACACTCGATATTTTAAGAAGTGGGATATTCTTCACTTCATAAAGAGTAAGAGAGGTAAGTGATTGCCTCTCTTTTTTATTTAGTACAATATAATAGACAAAAACACACATATTTCCCGAAAAAATATACGCACTTTTTGCCTTAAATTATACATAACGATATATGATACTACCTACTATCACCTTAAAACACTGATAATCAACCACTAAAAGAAAGTGTGATAGAGTTATATTTGCTCTTCTATGTTCTTTGTACCTTTGCATCCGTAATCGATTACATAGTGTTAGTTAATATTAAGGATTTCAAAAGATTGTATTATGGAAATGACAGATGCAAAGGTCGTAGAGAAGAAAATCTACGAAGAGGGAAAGAAGCACGATGATTATGCTTCTAAGGCAACAGGAAATGCTGGTCTTACCCTTGGTATCATTGGCACGGCACTCGGTGCTGGTGCTTGGTTGCTTGGCGGTAACAACCGCAGTGTGTTTGGCTCACTCGGTGGCAGCAATATGCCTGAGAACGTGAACATCAACGCTTACGGAGCTAACGCAAGCTCAAATCAGCCAACTGCCTTGCAGGTAATGGAGAAGGAATGCGCTGATGAGGTTAAGCTGCTTACCGACATGTTCGGTTTGAAGCTCGACACCGCTAACAAGTTATATGCTATGCGTGAGACTGACATCGCAGAGAAGTTCTCTATGTACAAGGGTGCAACAGATGCTATCAACGCTGAGAATCGCCGTGCAATGGAGGCTGAGTTTGGTCTGTACAAGTCTCAGATTGATGCGGATTTCGGTCTGTATAAGAATCAGAGAGACCAGTACGATGCGTTGCAAGCGAAGTATAGTGACCTCGACAAGAAGGTAGCCGTTATGGAAGCCCTCACTCCTTACAAGGAGAAGCTGATGATGGCTTATGTTAACGAGAAAACCTGCAATTGCTTGCGTGGTCAGTTGGTACTCCCATCTACGCCAGTAATTTCAGGCTACGGCAGCTATTGCTGTAA
>ENA-UERK01002138-UERK01002138.1-human-gut-metagenome-genome-assembly--contig:-NODE-2138-length-13293-cov-61.901786_pt1 | contig 13293 bp, 11 predicted proteins | sample MGYA00242957_ERZ507957 | MGnify/ENA primary metagenome ERZ507957 (study PRJEB26167, sample SAMN06115538) | human gut metagenome | host: Homo sapiens | place: China:Heilongjiang | collected 2015-11-06... | reverse complement strand
TACTACGAGTCCTGTCTTGTTCTACACAAGCAGGCTAATTTACTCTCAAGCTTCTGCTCAGAAAATATCCAGTTCCCAAAACAGGGCTAAGCCTTTACTATGCTAGAAGGGGCACAGGGTTAACGCTGGATATGGAGTATTCTTCTTTTTTATTGTACTTATCTATTTTCCTGCAAAGTTAACAATAATTTGCAGATATAAAGATTTTTACCTCTTTATTTTTCCAAGTGCAAATATAATAGAAGGGGCAGAAGCTCTTAGCCCAGGGCATCGCCCTGGGTATAATGTCAGTCAGCAATGCGCCCTGTAAGGGCAAAAGCTTTACATATCGCAAAGAATTTTCAAGTTTCATTAGGTGTATTTTAAAGTTTGATTGGGTGTATTTTAAAGCTTTTGCCCTTACAGGGCGTTGGCTTGTATGTCATTAAAACCCAGGGTGTTGCCCTGGGCTAAGAGCTTCTGCCCCTTCAGGGCGTGCTGCTATAGGCTTCAGGGTATCATGGCGTGCTGCTATGGGCTTCAGGGTATCATGGCGAGCTGCTATGGACTTCAGGGTATCATGGCGTGCTGCTATGGACTTCAGGGTATCATGGCGAGCTGCTATGGACTTCAGGGTATCAGAGCGAGCTGCTATGGACTTCATGGCGTGCTGCTATGGGCTTCTTGGGCTTTCTGCAGCCATTTCGTTCTTCTTTGTCCATGCGGTCGCATACCGCAAACCGCAGCTCTGCTGCTGGCGAGACCTCTGATGGTCCGCCAACCTTATAGCGAAGCGGTTTGAGCACCGAGTAGGGCGGTTGACACATCCCCTGTCCCCTGAGGGGAAAGGGGCTTGGGGAAAGAGGTGGAGCCCTCTTTAATGGTAAAGAGGGACGGGGTGATTTTAGAAAAAATCCATCATTATGGCTAAAAGAGAACTGGTGGGTTTTCGAAAAAATCCATCATTATGGCAAAAGAAGGACGGGAGTTGTTTCGAAAGAATCCTTATGGCAAGGAAAGAAAGACGGGAGTAGTTTAGGACTGTTCTTTGCAAAGAGCTGTAGCAGCATGAGCTGCTACAGCATGCTTCAGGGTTCATCAAGGTACTGAAAGATGAGATCTACTTGCTGGCGGCTGTAGAAATGAGAGTTTTTCCCTACGTTGCACCGTTGCAGTGCGACGTAGAGTTCGGGTATGTTCTTGATCCAACGTGAGAGTCGGTTGACTGCGACCTTGGGGGTCGAATGGGGGAAGTAGAGCATGGCAAGCTCTGCTTTTTCGTATAGTCTGAGTTGCATTTTTATTAATGGTTTTTGTTTATTTTTTTGGGGGGGGTAAGGGAGATGTTAAGGAGTTAAGGAGTTAAGGAGTTAAGACAACAGCCTTATTGTTTGTATATTTAGCTGTAAAGCATATGGCTTTAACTTAAACTTCCCTATTTGCGAAAGTTGAGTTAGATGAATTTTAAAGCTTTTGCCCTTTACCTTTCCGCTATGCGCCGGTGACCGTTGGTTCAGGGCGCCTTGCCGATTGCCATTATACCCAGGGCGCTGCCCTGGGCTAAGAGCTTCTGCCCCTTCAGGGCGTGCTGCTATGGGCTTCTTGGCATTAGGGCGTGCTGCTATGGGCTTCTTGACCATCAGGGTGTGCTGCTTCCATGAGCTTCTTGGCATTAGGGCGTGCTGCTATGGGCTTCTTGACCATCAGGGTGTGCTGCTTCCATGAGCTTCTTGGCATCGGGGCGAGCAGCTATGGGCTTCTGGCCTTTCTGCAGTTCCTTCGCGATTCGTGTCCATGCGGTCGCATACCGCAAAATGCAGCTCTGCTGCTGGCGAGACCTCTGATGGTCCGCCAACCATAGAATGAAATGGTTACGAGCGACGAGAAGGAGCGGTTTCCTCTTCTTCCCTGAGGGGAGAAGACCGAGATGAGAGGTGGACCCTCCCTTAAGGGTAAGGGAGGACTGGTGGGTTTTCGAAAAAATCCCCAGAGCGAAAGCAGCGATCATGGGAGCGAAAGCAGCGATCGTGGGAGCGAGCCAGAGAATCATGGGAGCGAACGTGGCGAACATCGCATTCGCTCCCACGAATCACAATTCATCTTTGTTCTCAATGAAGCGGGAGTCGGCAGCAATGGTGACTCCCTCTTTCTCCACCACCCACCACCCATGGGAGTTGTTGCGCCGCGTCTTGCTGTACCCCAGGTGGGCCATCACGTCGCCCACGTTGCGGGTAGAGAAGGAGGGACGGAATACTGGGTTGCCGGCGATGTGTTCGAGGATCTCGGCACTCGTCACGAACTTCAGGTTGGGGGAGTGGATGTCGGAGTCGGGGTTGGGGACACGGTAGTATTTCTGGATCAGCTCCTCCATGTAGTTGTTCACGATGAAGAGGCGGTTGTGCACCTCCAGGTGACTGATGTCCTTCGGCGTGAGCCAGTACACCCAAGGCTCCTCCTCGCCATCGGATGCGGCAGAGAGCGTTTTCTCCTTCATCACCTTCTGTCCCAGCGCCAGGGCCTGGGCATAGAGATGGCGGTAGTCGATGGGTGTCTCGCGAGGACTCTGAATGCGTTCCACCTCCCATACGAGGTAGCGGCGGGTCTCCTGTTCGCTGATGATGTGGATGTTGTTGCTCGTGCCGCAGAGCGAGGCGTTGTGGAGCAACTGAGAGCTGTAGCGGGCATAGGGACGTCGCAGGGTGATGGTGGGCTTGGTGACGATGCTCTTAAAGGCGCTGAGGTTCTTGCCCATGGGTGTCTCAAACTCGTCGAGACAGATGAGAGCCTTGCTGGCACACAGCTCCAGAAAGTCCTTGTTGTTGTAGTCGGCGGTGGAGTCGTTGGCGTAATACTGGCGCAGCTCGGGAGGCAGCAGGTACTGGAAGAAGGAGGTCTTGTAGAGTCCGCCCTTGCCCACGAGGATGAGCACCATCTCGTTGACCACCCTCGGGGATACCCAGCACGCCACCATGCCTACGATCCACTTGCGGAACATCTCGGTGAACTCCTGCTGGGTGTGGAAGTGGGTGGGGTAGTTCTTCACCACCACGCGCCGGCTCAGCTCACCGATGTAGTCGGGGTCGCCCTCCTTCCATTCGGGCAGGCTCTCGAGAAATTCGGTCAGTGGATTGTATCGTCTCACGAAGTCGCTGTTCAGCACGATGTCCAGCAGGTTGATGGGGATCTTCAGTCCGTCGAGATCCATCCACGAGAAGATGGAGTTTTCGATGGGGTCGTCGACGATGGTCCAGCGGAAGTAGCTGGTGTTCTGGATGTCGAGTCCTCGCATCTCGGTCTTGTCGGTGATGGTGTTTCGGCGCAGTTCGAGTCGGGTGCTGAGCCACTGCCTCACGTCCTTGACGTCGGGGGTGTGCTTGTATCGTTCGCCGGGGGCATAGAGGTGCCAGCAGCCGAAGTTGGCGGTGTGCTTGTACATCCAGTCTACGATGCTCTTGATGCCGTCGTACTGGCTGCCATACTGCTGCAGCATCCAGTTGAGCAGCTGCTCCTTGTCGGCACCGTAGCTGTGGCAGAATCCTGCAAACCGCATGCAGTATTCGTGGTGGCTGCCGGGCTGAAACTGCACCCGCCAGTTCCTGGCATGGTCCTCCACCCGCTGTATGATGGCTTCGAAGGTGGGGGCGCCTCCCTTGGTGGCGTTACTCTTGGCGCGGTTCTTCTCGGCATTTTTCCTGACGGCTTTGTCGGCTGCCTCCTCTTTCTCCTGTTCCTTCAGCACCACGTGTTGATAGAACCAGCTCACCTCGTCGGGGGTGAAGGTGAGGGGCTTTGAGTCCCAGCAGAAGTAGGCTTTCGCGTCGTGGGCGAGTCCGCAGAGCCTCACCATGTCCTTGCACTGCTGGTCGGCAGAGATGTGCAGCAGGTCGTCGTAGATGGAGATGGCTTTGTCGACGGCGAGATGGTGCAGTTCGGTGACGGTGAGGGTGCATCCCTTAGGCCGTTCGTAGCGTAGGAGGATGCGTAGTCCCTTTCCGCTGATGGTGCGATACACGACCATGGAGTAGGGCGACTTGGAGGCGAGCTCCACTTTCTCGTCGAGCACGATTCCTGCGATGTGGTCGTAGTCGAGCATGAGCCATCCCGTGGCGCATCCGAAGTCCTCGAGCTTTCGTCCTGCCCGCCTGAACTGGATGGAGGGGCAAATGGCGGGCAGTCTCCGCTTTTTGTTGCGTGCTTCATTTCTATCGATGTTTATTGCCTCTCGATAGCCTTTTGTGTCGTTTTCCAATGCCTTGTCATGGAGGATGAGTCTTTCCAGTTCTGCGGTACTGATGAGTGGACTGTGACAACTCGTGCGTAGCGAACGAAACAGCGAAGGAAGATTGTTGGGTGTTTCCATTGTTTTGATTGTTTAAAAGTTTATGTGATTTTTAGGGGATTTATTATTTCGTAATCATTTCGTATTGGTATAGTATTTCGGCCTTGCGGTAGAGGGTGCCTTTTTTCTGCTCGTTGCTGAAAATGGCGAGTGCTTTTATAAGCTGTTCGTTGTCACAGAGCGTCATTTTTCTATCAAACTTGGAATAGCTTTCATTGAATTCGTCAACCAGGCTCTTCACGTATTCGTGTCTCGAATGCTTTGTCCGTTCCTCCTCGTCTCTGTATTTCAGGATCCTGATAATACTTAGTCTGAGCCGATTTTGTAAGTCCTGCGAGTAAATCGCGTCATTAAGACGTTTCAAGGTATGACTGCTGAAATGACCTTCTTCCATTAAGTCCTGGTTGGTTATTTTGTATTTTTGTCTTTGCCTTGTGTAGAAGTCCTGCCATTTATGGTAATAATGGTAGATGCATCTCAGCATTTGCTTCTTCTCTTCGGACAGCGCCAGAACTTGTTCTATTTCTTCCTTTTTGGGCATTACTTTGTTGTTTATATTTCGATTGCAAAGTTCGACATTTTTTTTCGAACATTCGGTGCACCTCTATGACGTGCACTATTGTTAAATCCGTTAAGAAAATAAAGGTTTTTTATACACATTGGGAGGTGTTTTGCCATTCTGCCGTTTTGCCACCCAATTGGAACAATCCTTATAAATGTGGACAAAAATGCGGGCAAAACCCATCCGTTCCCCCTTATTATCAATACTTTATCTCACTTTTCTCGCGTTGTTTATATATAAATGTTGAAATGAATCGGCACGGCAGCTGTTTTGGTAGTAATAACTGTTCAAAAAGGGTAGTAAATTCTGTTTTTTCGTATTTTTGTAAAAGATGGATTTTAGCCTAAAAAGGTAGGGTGCCCATTTTTGCCCACCCCCGATTTGGGCCGCAAAAAATGCCTGTTTTTTGCCTCCGTTCCAATGTTTTGGGCATGGTGCCCACATGTTTTTTCGTTTTCTTTTACATCGATTTTGTGTTTTTCTTCATGATTTTTGCATATTTTCCCATTTATTTGTCAAATTTTCTGCTTGAGCAAACGCAAATTGGCAGATTTCGGGAGTAATAACTTCTATAATTTCTGAACTTGCTAAAGTTCAATCACCTAATAAAAATGGAAAATTCTTTGCGATATGTAAAACTTTTGCCTGTAGTTTTAAAGCTTTTGCCCTTACAGGGCGCCAGGTTTGCGACCCACAAAAACCCAGGGCGATGCCCTGGGCTAAGAGCTTCTGCCCCTTCAGGGCGTGTTGCTTATATGAGCCTTTTGGGCGTGCTGCTTACATGGGCTTTTTGGCCTTTAGGGCGTGTTGCTTATATGAGCTTCTTGGCCCTTTTAGGGCGTGTGGAATATACTTGCGAAACTTACTTAACCATTATCTTATACGTCTTGCCGTCTCGCTTCACAATGTTCAGACCCTTCTGCAGACCATGGGTGCGACGACCACTTGCATCGTAGTATTCTGCGTCGGCATCACGGCTGCTTGCGGACGATGCTACTGGCCTCCAGTTTAGACTCCGAATAAACAAAATCGGGCCTCAATCTCATAGAAGTTGCGCTCATCATGATTCTCAATACGCATAAGGATAAGATAATGCGACCATGACAAATAAAATTGAATTTGACAAACACCGTTTGTCAAATTTGCATACGCCAAATAGAACTGATGAATTTGTCTTAAATTAGAATAAGACCAACCCTCACCGTATTTCAGACACAGTTTCTCAGAAAGAGCTTTTAACAGCTTCTTGCCATACGCTGCACGCTCGTATCCCAGCTGTAATTTACTCAACTTTCGCATATAATAAAAGGTCTATACACCACTTTACATCGTGGCATATAGACCTTTTTTCCAGCGCAATCATCAATTTTAAAGTAATAAAAGCCTAAATTGGTTCAAACCTGAATATAGGTTTCTTTATCATTTCGGGTTGAAGATACATCAACATATAAATAGGGTAATAGAGAATCTTGCCTACGACCTGAACATTGCCATTTGAAAAAACTATGGCGCGAGGGATAGCATACTCCTCATTGTTCATCACATTAGAGAGTGCATTATGACGTTTATAATCCTTGCCCGACTTAATTTCTATCGGCAAAATCTTACCTCTGTCTTCTATTACAAAGTCCAGTTCCCCTTGCTTCTTATTATTGAAATAATAAAGATTGTATCCGTGAGCACGTAATTCTTGCGCTGCAAAATTCTCATAAATGGCTCCATTGTTGATTTCTGTTGTACCCGTAAGTAAGTCTATCGCTATGTTGGCAGCATACTGACTTGCCAACAACCCCACATCGTTCATGAACAACTTAAACAAATTGCGCTGTTCACCGAGTTTTAATGGCAAACGAGGTTCTTCTACATTATAAGTTGGGAGTGCTACGCCTGCATCAGATAGCCATAAGAAAGAATTTCTGTAACGCCCAAACTTTGCCTTTTCATTTAATGCCTTCAAAATAAAACGCTTGTTCTTGGCATTCAGTTCTGAAGGTATTAAATCGAAAATATCTTTGATATACAGCTTGTTCTTCGGGTCATACTTGGCTATATCCTTTCCGTAGAGGTGCATGATTTCTCGTTGTGCCTCACGTACTATCTGTAAATTATTCGTATTAATATACTTTTGGACAGCCTCAGGCATTCCTCCTATGATGAGATAAAGATGAATGAGGTCATTCAGCTTATTATGCACAACCTCGTCCACAACCTTGCATTGCTCATAGCACTCCTTGACATAGGTCATTACTCCTGTGCTCATGCCTACTGCTTCTGCAAATTCCTCAAAATCGAGAGGAAACATCTCTTTCTCTGCCATATAGCCAACAGGTACACTGCGGATGTCCTTCAACTCTACCCCTAACAACGATCCACTCATCACATAGCGATAGCTACCGTCTTCTACCAAGAATTTGATGGCAGTAACTATCTCCGGACATTCCTGCACCTCATCAAAGAAAATAAGTGTATTACCTGGAGTAAGTTTCTTCTCTGCCAAGGCAGAAAGGCGCAGGAGGATTTCCTTAGCATCAGAAGGAGACTTAAATGCCTCCCTATACTTAGGATTATTGAGGAAATTGAACTCCACTACATCTGCAAAGCATTCCTCTCCAACTTTTCGGATTGCAAAAGTCTTACCTACCTGACGAGCACCTGAAATGAGAAGCGCTTTTTTTTCTGTTACGAAGAAATTGCGTAAATAGCTGTATATCTTTCTGTTAAGCATATATGTATTACTTTTTCTAACCATATTTTATAGGTTTACGGAACTTTTCCAACCTATTTTAGACTGAAAATGGAGCTTTTCCAACACTTTTTAGGGCATTTTTTGCCACTTTTCCAAGTTCCAGCCGCTGCAAAGATACAATATTTATCCAAAAGTCAAGGCAAACAATAGTTAATTTTATCCAAAAGTCAAGGCTAACAACAGTTAAATCTATCCAAAAGTCAAGGCTAAACACCGCATTAGCTACAGTGACAGTAATAAACGTCATTTACTCAAATTTCGCATATAATAAAAGGTCTATACACCACTTTTCATTGTGGCATATAGACCTTTTTTTGATATATCAGGCTCTGCTTTCGCCTTTGCGAAACTTACTTGACCATGATCTTATACGTCTTGCCGCCTCGCTTCACAATGTTCAGACCCTTCTGCAGACCATGGATGCGGTGACCCTTAGCATCGTAATATTCAGCGTCGGCATCACGGCTGATGGCGTTGAGGTGGTCAATGGCAGTGCTGCCATCGTTCTTTCCGATGCTCAGTTTCGCAGCTGTCGTAAGTGATGCGTCGGATGGATGGAGATATGCACGCATCGGTAGGATAGTGGCGTCGTGCAAGTCGCTGACGCGGCAGAACTGGTCCTCGCCAATGACGTAGTCGCTTGCCGCAAGATTCTCACCACTGATCTGAACGAACGAACCTACGAGGTTGACATCGGTGCTGTTTCCTGACAGTGGGGCAGTAGCGATGTCGGCACCGACAGCAGAGAGGCTGAGCACCGTCTCGCCCTCCTTCATCTTGAAGAGCACCGGAGTGCCGGCAGGGATTACGCCCTCTGCGCAACTCTCTATGGTGATACATTCCTTAGAAGCATCAATGCCTGTGAGACGATAGAAGTCACATTCTGCCTCCTGGCTCAGGTCGATGGCGAATGGCAAGCAGAGTGTTCCCCAGGCTGTGCCCTCAGGGATATTGCGGCTGTAAGAGATGGTCTTGGAGGTGAACGCCTCATAGTCCTTGAAGTCCTCGCCGTCGGCGAGTGTCAGGTCTTCTGTAGCCACAAACTTGTTGTTTGCATCCTTTGTCACCACGATGTTTCCAGCCTTGTCGGCTACATACTTATGCAGAGTACAGCCCTCGTTGCGACAGCCCATGTGGTAGATATGCTCGTTGGCATCATGCTTAGGACTGGCCAAGGTGGCTGATGCTACGTGAACCAATTCATTCTCAGAAGAACTGTTGCTATAAGATGCAGTCGTATTGTCGCAGTAACGGAATGATCCATGATATACTGTATTACCCTCAGCAGCTGTCAATACAGGATAAGCATCTGTGCCGAGTTTCTGGTACCACGCCAGTTCGCCTTCTGATTTGCTTCCATTGAGCAGGTAAGCCACTTCACCGCTCTTCAGCTGCTCAGGGGTGAATGCCTTGACCACGTCTGCTTCATTCTTACCTTCAGGATAGGTCAATGAGCCACTTCCGATAGCCACGACGGCATCACCCGTCAGTTCCGTTCCACCGATGGTCATCTTAGCACTGCTGTTGTATGCCAAGATGCCTGAAGCAGAGCTGGAAGCATCTGCAATGTATCCGACAATGAGGCCATTACAATCTGCATAGTTAGCAGTAATATTGCCAATACCCAACACATTGTTAATATTGCATATATTAGCATATCCTATCAAGTTTCCGACGCGAGCATCTCCCGTAATATTGCCATTATTGGTACTATTCTGGAGGCTTCCTTCACCAAAATATCCAATTATACCTCCAACGAATTGGTCCGTGCCTGTTATCTCACCATAATTGGCGCATGAAGTGATGGAATTTTCTGAATCGAAGCAGATACCTACAATACCACCAACAGAATGTAAACCCTTCACTATTGCATGGTTTTCGCAGTTGCTGATGTTGCCATTAGCTCTTCCTGCTATTCCGCCAGTCTCATATTTTCCTTCTACCGAACAGTTTCCTGTGGTCTTGATATTTTCAATCACACAAGAACCTGCACATCCTGCCAAAATACCAGTACTACAATTATCATTGCCCTTCACCTTCGCATTGTCGAAAGTGATGTTCTTGATGCGGCAATCAGCAGCATAGCCAAAGAAACCAATTTCATCAGAGGTGGAGCTGATGAAGAGATTACGGATTGTCTTCCCGTTGCCGTCGAACGTTCCTTGATACTGCTTAGAATAGTTACCGATAGGAGTCCAGCTGAGCTCTGCTACCTGCTTTTCGGCATCAGCCTTATGGCATACAGTGCTCATATCAATTTCTTCCACATCATCAGCAATCTTTGCGCAGGCACTTGACTTACCTACATTCACGTAGTCACGGAACCACTCCAGATGCTCTGCCGTCTTCAGTATGAAAGGTTCCGTCTCGGTTCCTTTACCAGTCACGCCTGCAGGTAGTTGATTACTTATCAAATTTACATAGAGCGTGACGTTGCCTTTGATGGCATCGCCATCATGCTCTCTGGCACCGATATAATAAGTGGTGCCTTTCTTTACATCGTAGGTGATTTTGAAGTCTTTACCATTACCACTACCTTTTTTAATCAAGTATTTAGCCGTGCGGCTGTCCCATAGGGCGCCATAGGTGTCTTCGCCGTGGCTGTCTGCCGTTACCAGCAATGCTCCCTCTTCTGGGGCTGTAAATTTATAAAGATTGTAACCGCTGATTTTCTTCCTCGTACCAAATACCTTTTCGATCGTTATGTTATTGTTGCCCAATTTAACGAACTGAATTTCTTTCTGGCACTTCGTGCACTTGTCGTTCTCATCATAGTTGTGACCAGTGGCAGCCTCCTTGATAATGTTACCTACTGGTTGTGTCAATTTTTCATCTAAGTAAGTCTCATTGCAAACATCACATTCCCAATATTCAATTGTGCCATCTACTGTGCAGGTAACATCCACTGATTCGTGATGTATGATACTATTGCCATGCTGCATCGTGAATGTGCCCTCCTGTGCTGGCTTTGTGTTGGTAAATGTACCTGTGCCTTCCAACTCGCCTGAGCATTTCATTATCATAGGACGATCCGAATACACCTTATTCGTAGAGCCAAGTAAAGGATAATCGTCGGTGTTCAGCTTTTGCCCCCATTTTGCACTTTCTGAGCCATTTCCCTGGAGTAAAAAAGCAACCAATCCACTCTTCAACTGTTCTGCAGAAAATGCTTTTACCCTAAAAGCAGAAGTCAATGAGCCTTGTCCGATAGCCTTGACAGCTTCACCTGTCTGCTCAGTTCCATTGATGGTAAGCTTAGCATTGTTGTTGTATGCCAAGACGCCTGCGGCGGTGCTGCGTGGATCACTGATTTCTCCAACAAGGAGACCGCCATTTAGATTTGTCGCAGTAACATTGCCAAAGCCAAGCACATTGTTCAGATTGAATGTTAAAGCAAATCCTATCAGGTTTCCGACCTGGTCAACTCCCGATATATCACCATAGTTGGCACTGTTCTCCATGGTTCCTGAGCCAAAATATCCAACTATGCCGCCTGCGTATTCCGTTCCTGTTACGGCACCATAATTAGCGCATGAAGAGATAGTATTGTCGTAAGAGCTACCTACAATACCTCCTACTTTATTTGTACCATTCACCTTTGCACGGTTTTCGCAGTTGCTGATGTAGCCCGCTCCTGCTCCTGCAATTCCGCCTGTATTTTCAGTTCCTTCTACCGAACAGTTTGCCAGGATTTTGATGTTTTCAATAGTACATGTCTCAAAACCTCCTGTCAATATTCCTGTACCAAATTTATTAGTGTTCTTCACCTTCGCATTGTCGAAAGTGATGTTCTTGATACTGCCACCATTAGCATAGCCGAAGAAACCTCTAAATATATAGGTGGTATTGATGTATAGATTGCGAATAGTCTTCCCGTTGCCGTCGAACGTTCCACAATACATACTGCCATTACCGATAGGATCCCAGCTGAGCTCTTCTGTATTCGTGGCGGCATCAGCCGCATGGCAGAACTCAGATAAGTCAATATCATCAGTCAGCATGGCTGAAGCATATTGAGATTCATAGTTCACATAGTCGCGGAACCACGCCAGTTCGGCAGCTGTGGATATCTCATAAGGTTTGTCTACTGAGCCATTACCTTTGGCAGGCTTCGTCTGTGCCCATGCCCCCTCATAAGGCATGAGGATAGCCATCACGAGCAGCAGCATCATGACGAGCCAATTCGGTTTGTGTAATTGTTTCTTTTTCATACACGTTTTGTTATTAATGATTAATGTAAATATTTTATCTTGTATTTCTGTTTGTCAATTCATCAAGAGGGTAGGGCGCTATCCTCTATGATGGGAAAGACTGCACCATCAAGCCCATTGAATTGTCAGGACGAAGAACACTCATAGAAATATAAGTGGCTTGTCTGCATGATGAATAGGTATGCCGACCTTGCAGTCTGGCATAGCTCCTGTTTCGCAATCATGGAGCAAATATACCAAAATAATTTGGGAAAAGGTGTCGCATTCCCCTGTCTATGTGTCGCATTCCTATCATTTAGGTGTCGCATTGGTAGGGAATGCGACACCTGAAAGGGGTTTTTCCGATAAAAATGTCTCTTTTCTCTGGTGTTTTTCAAAAATCAGTAATTTCCGCTTTTTTATCATCCGAAGCTGTTTCTATAGCCGGGTAGTCTCTCTTTTTGGTCCCTCAGAGCTTCCCTTAGCCCAGGGCAAATGAACTCAAGCAGTACGCCCTCCTGTATGATTGAAATTACCCAGTACACCCTCCTGTATGATTGATATCACCCAGCACGCCCTGAAAGGGCAGAAACTTTGTAAATTGTCAGGATTTTTAAAGCTTTTGCCCTTTACAGGGCGCCAGGTTTGTGTCCCCCAAAACTTACTCATTTTAGCTAAAAAACAGCCTAAATATTTGGAAGTTACTAAATTTCAGAGTATCTTTGCAAAAGAATAAAACGTATCAAGACAAAGGAATCAAAACGTATCCCTGCAAAGGAATAAAAAGAAATGCGTATGAGACAGGTAGAAGAAAGATATACTCCGCAGGAATTGAGGGAGTACGAAGCCAGCAAGATAGCATATCGCGACATCAAGAATTCCGTATACACCGCCAAGCGTGAAGGTATTGCTGAAGGAATGGAAAAGAAAAGCCATGAAATTGCCAAGAAGATGCTGACAAAGGGCATGGATGAAACGACTGTGATGGAAATAACGGGGCTGTCGGCAGAACTTATACAGCAGCTGAAAGCGGAGATGTAGATTATTGATTCGCAAGGCTCCTGTAACAAAACCAAGTCTTGCACATATTGTTATAAACAGATATTCACTCAATAATGCCATTCTTCAATATCATGATATTGTAGTTTCGGAGGAAACGTTCAATTGGATTGTTAAGACAATACATACTAATTCTACAACAGTAGATAAAGAAGAGATGCGGAAGAGGTATGAGATGCAGTAAGAAGAAAGCATAATGGCGGCAGAGCCTGATGTGGAAAAGAAATAATAATTTTGATATGGAAAATATTGATGTAACATTTGACTTTACTTCAGACACACCTAATTATTGGGATGGATTTTGGAATAATGAACTTGGCTATTCAAAGAGAGATCCAGATTCGAAAAGTCCAATGCTAAGGAAATATCATCAGATACTTTGGAGTAGAGAATTGCCGTGCGGTGAGAAAATGGAGCT
>ENA-UERK01002133-UERK01002133.1-human-gut-metagenome-genome-assembly--contig:-NODE-2133-length-13306-cov-31.357245_pt1 | contig 13306 bp, 14 predicted proteins | sample MGYA00242957_ERZ507957 | MGnify/ENA primary metagenome ERZ507957 (study PRJEB26167, sample SAMN06115538) | human gut metagenome | host: Homo sapiens | place: China:Heilongjiang | collected 2015-11-06... | reverse complement strand
CCGGGTAAACCTTCTCGTATAGCTGGTCTTTAATGGCACCCATAATAGAGTCAACATCAAGACTCAGCTTTGTACCACCTGTAGAGTCTGCATTACAGTTTACGTACACGCCGCCTTTAAGGTATAAGTTGCCGTCCCAATCAAGGGCATATGCGTTTGAACGTTCCAGAATGTCCGTTCCGTTTCCCACAATGTCTGCAAACTTATTAGCCTCATCGGCGATATTATACTTACCCTGTACGTGCTGATTATCTCCATTTGCAATCGTATGCAACCCTTCAGCATGAGAAGAGATTCCCTGTGCAGTTGCCCTTGTTCCCTCTGCATGAGAAGACAAACCGCTTGCAGTTGCTGTTGTTCCTTCTGCATGAGAAGCCTCACCACTCGCTGTTGTTCCTCTTGTTCCTTCCGCATGAGAGTTTTCTCCCGTTGCCATCGTTAGTGTTCCCTCTGCATGAGAATTTTCCCCCGTTGCCTTAGTCCTATCTCCGCCAATATCTGTTGCCGTGAGAACTATATCCGTATCGAGTGCCTTCTCGTTCACCTTCCGTGTAATCGGAACATACTTCGAAAAGTCGATAACAGCAAGTTTCACCCACTTGTCATTCGCATAAATGTATGAGGTGTACGCAGTCCCAGCTTCATTCATGACAAGGTACAGAATTCCGGGATCGCCAACTTCGGGGAGTTCATCAACAATCTTGTTCCCAACAATGTTCACCTGTAGATTGTTCAGATAGTTGTTTATTTCCTGTAGAGCTTTCGCCCATTTATCCGCAAGGTCTTTTTCTAAAGACCCTTCAAGGGCGGTAACTCGTCCGTTAAGGTACTTATAGCCAACGTCACTTGAAACAACATAGGTTTCTTCACTGTCTCGTACCTCAATTTTTACATCAGACATATCTTGTCCTCCTTCGTTCTTGGTGGAGCTTCCCTTAGACTTCCCCCGACTGGTATCTGAACAACCTTTGCACTGCATTTGTTGCCGTTCTCGTCACCCCATTTAAGCTGAACCTGAACTCCGCCTACTTGGAATCTCATTGTTTCTTCTGCCGTTAGGTGGCATTTTACATTTGCACCGATTGTTTTTATTCCTGACATTGGATGGTCGGGATCGGAATCATCAAAGAATTCTTCGGTAATGTCTTTGATTTCAAGCTCTTTATTGTACTTTGTAATGCTTACTTCATTCTGCTGAAAGGTCACAAGAACGACTTTTTCTTCGCTTAAGGCATTCCTGAACCTGTCTCCGTAAACATCTATCGATACCGTGAAGGTATCACCTCTTACTATTGACATCTTCACCTCCTACGCCGTTCTCTTCCACACATACACGGCTAAGTACGGTGGCATGTTCTTTCCCGCTCCATCACTTCCTGTCCAGTCCGTACTGACAGCATATCTGAGTCCTGAGGCATCCGCATTTGAAGCATTCTTCTTACCAACAATCGCATACCGTGCACTGCTTGCTGTTGACGTTCCTAAGCGTACTCTTTCAACCGTGCCGCTCATATAAGCGTTAAATCCATCACCAGTAGACGGTTGATGAATGTGCTTCACAACTACTGCGTCAGCAGAACCACCAGTGCTACCAGCACCGTATGAGTTACCGGAAGCAAGAAGGAACGTGTCTTGAATCCGCTCCCACGACCCACCAAACAAGGTTGATGGGTCTGTGGAATTCACGCTCATATAGATTGAGCCTACGGGATAGCATTCTTTCCAAATCCTACCCTTCATAAGCTCAAATACCTTTTTTAGACCAATGTCGTCTAGTTTCATGGGCTATCTCCTAACCGAATACCTGTGTAAAGATACTCTCAATCGTTGAGTTCGAAATTGGCGAATCTGCTGTTCCTACGGCTGGCAAGTTCGCTCTTGTCACTTTGATTACACCGTCCGTCTGAGTTACGGAAGATACATATTTTCCTGTTTCTGCTGTATCGGTATAATCAAGCTTATTGATGGCGTTAGTTACAAGGGCCTTACTCTCATCATCGGTGATAAAACCCAAGTCGTTAGCAAGGTCGCTAACTGCTTGTGGAATCTCCGTTTTCTTTGCGTATGGTGTGAGGTCAATATCCGTTGTACCGATTTTCTCATATCGTGCCGCTGTACTTCCCTCTGCTGGCAAGAAGATATATTCATCATAGATATTCTGAGTCGTACCTCCGCTATGCGACACAAGGTAAATAACACCCTTCTTTCCGTCCGAAACTGCCGGAATGGAATCTACAATCTTGTATTCAAACGATGTAATTTTACCTACTGCGTTATTAATCGCATTGTTAACCTCTGTTCTACCTGCAATGGAACCTTTTTTACGTGCCGCTTCAACCTCCGACTCAAACTTAGAAGTGAATGAATAATAGCTCGCATCGATTACGCCGTCCTCTTGAGCTACGCTAGTAATATACTGGTCACCAGGGTCGGTATCTAAAGTACTGTTCGCATTCAACGTTCCAATCTTGTTGTCAATCTTGGTACTAACTTCGGTCGCATTTTGATACTGCCTGTCGTTTGTGAGCTGTGATACCTTTGTCGGAATTGCTGTGATTTCTGCCTTCTTTGCCAAGAGAGACTTAATCTTTGTGAGAATTTGTGTTACACCGGCATTGTCTAAGTAAGTTGCCATAATTACCCCCATTAATCGTTAAATAGATTGTTCAATAGAGATGCGATTTCATCTTCGGGTATTGGAGAAGAACCGTCCCCTTGAACTATAGTTGTATTATTCGTGTAGAAATTTTTAACTTCTTGAACTGTCGTTTCCTTGGTGTCCGTGTTAGCTACTTCGTCTAACGCTCTTTGAACAGACTCCTTCAGTGATTGAAGCCTCTTCTCTCCGTCTATGTTCGGGTTGTGGTCATAATCAATTATCACTGCTTAACCACTCTTGAAGAACCCTGTCTGTATTTCCGTGTGAAAGAATCAATTCGACAACGACCGACACCAGTTAGCCGTACATAGAACCTCGAACATCTTCTTGGAACAATCGGTACATGCACCGAAAGTTCATTCTCTGCGGAAATCTCCTTTATGGTCTCCCATTTACAATCATTCAGCTTCAATGCGTTCATAGCAATCTCTATTTTTAGCGTTGCTGTTTCGGGTAGCTGAACTCTCATCTGTAGCTTGGAATATATCTTCTGATTTTCGATGTATTCATCAAATGGCCCGAAAGTGGCACTCCACGGAATAGGTTCATCGTTCTTCACTGGTGCTATGTCGAAATCTTCTGCATCCAATACGAGAACATTTTTCTGTGCGTTATCCACCATCAGAAGCTTGTTCTTGTAGTTTCGGAAGCAGTGCACACCCACCGTGTCCTCGATATGCCAAAGTCCCGTGCCAGTATCACAAACGAGAACCTTGTAGCCGCCGCCCTTCATGTGGATTGACGCATAGTATTTCTTATGGCGTGATCCCGACACAACATTGTCGTACTTCCAGTCGCCGAACTTCTCACTAATGCTGTATGGGTTTCCGCCCTCATAGCACATAATCCCCACTGGCGACTTGTAGAAAATCGTGTTATTCACCGTCGCTATAGATTCACTTGAACCTTCTTCCACTCCGAACCCCTCGATAATCGAGGTTTGGAAAGATGAAGGTGCTGAACCGTAAACTCTGTGAATGAAGTTCTCCTTAAAGAAAAGAAGGTGAGACGAGTACACCGCACAACCAGTCCAATTACCGTTGGTTCCTTGCTGTGCATAGTAGGAATCCATGCTTGTGTTCTGATAGTAATCCCATGACATAGGGTCTCCAAGCTTGCTGGCATAAATCGTATTATCCTTGTTGCTCACTCCCCAAAGTCGGTTGTTCCACTCCATGAAGAAATCAAGCTCCGGAACGACACGCTCAACCTTTAAATGACCCGCAAAGAATCCTGTGTACTTGCTGTTCATTAAAGAACTGGCCGCACATGGACTGATGTATGCAGTAACTGATGAGAACTCGTCTTTGCTGAATTTGATGAAGATTCCCTCATACATCCCCTTTGTACCGAGTGCAACTGACAAATCGAATGGGTCTCCTGTTTCTCCGTCATATGCCGTGTAATTGAACGTAGGAATAGGAATATCCCCAATCTTCAAAACGTCAAGCACGGTAATAGGAATTTGCGGTGCTGTGAAGTTTCCTTCATCGTCTGCAAGCACACCTTCATTTCCCTCCGCAACTTTCACCTTCTTGTTGTTCAGTCCGACAAAATCCCCCGATAATCTGACAACATCGCCTATTCGAAGCATACTTTTAAGCTCCGAGAACTTGTCGTTAAAGGTTTGCCCCGCAGCATATTTTTGTCCTCTCGCCGTAACCATCAGGTATAGGTGCTCCTGGTCTTGTGGGTCAATTAATACACGCCCTATCCAATCTGCGCTGTAGTCGTGAATCATGTAATCTTCTGCCGGGTTCTCAATTCCATCAAGGTAATCTTCACTTACATTCTGATTGAAATACCCCATTGAACCGAAATCCTTAGTTCCTACGTTGAACCACTGTTTAGATGGGAAGAAACAAATGTAATTGTTCACCGCTACCATCTTCTCTTTACCCGAAAGCGATATGTCGTACATCGTTCCGTCGTACCAAAACCGCCACACTCCATCAGAGTTCGCACCAACGATCGCTAGTTTTGTTTTTGAATCTGTAGGGTCTCTACGCTCCATAAGGTCTTGAACCTTTGTACAATCAAGCGGAATCTCTGTAAACAAGCCGCGTGCTTTTCTCTGAGTGAGCGTTGGGTATAAGTCGCATGACATGTTCAGCATATCTGCCATTTCCCCCGACTCTACGGAAGCTTTTCTATTCAGTCCCTTGAACTCTATAACACGTTCTTCGAGTGGTGACGGCTTATTCTGTAATGCTTGTAGTGGCATTGCCTACACCCCCTTTAAAACACGTTTATAAAGCGTTTAGGGCTTCTTTTGTGATATGCCCTAGTTCTGACTGACCAATCCGCAAAATCCCTGAAATCGGCGATGTGCTGTGCTTGGTCGTTCTCGTAATTCTCGTACTCTTCAAGGACGTAATCTATCCTTGCTTTAAGATATGATATATAGAGCTTGTCATATGGTGGTTTAACCAAAAGGTCTTTATCCATGTCCAGCTTCAAGTCGTAGCTTGTAACTGGCACAATTTCCATTTGGTCTTGCACCTCTGCTTCAATCTCGTTGATATATCCCAAGAGCATTTCATCACTGAAAGAATTCGGCTTCTCCGTCTTAATTAAATTCAGAAGGTCTTTTACTTTCATTTCTGCTCCTTTACAAAAAGGGGAAACAGAAGTTTCTGCTCCCCCCATCGAGTTTACATTTCGCCGTAATTCTTCGATGTCATTTCTTCCTGTTTCTGCATCGCTACCATCATCTGCTTGTCGGAATTCCTAAGGACGTCTGCCACGCACAATGGCACTTCTACAGGCTCTCCGCGCTTAATCTGATAGTCCTTCATGTTGACCCCGACATAAACGCTGTCACCCATTCCCTCGATAACAGGAAGCTGAATTACTACGGTTTTTGGTTTTGCTTCTGCTTTATCAGAAGTTTTTTCTGCTACAGCAGATTCTACCTCTGCTTTTGCAGCTTCTTTTTTTGCTCTTGCCATATTAACTCCTTCGTTAATGCTTGGCTTTAGTTGGACACGTCCTCTGCCCCGGTGCAGGTGTGCTCGATTCTTACCATTCTGAAATCGTCAAGAATCGTTGCTGTCTTGTTCAGCTTCCAACCCATAGTTGCTCTCTGATTCAGTGGGTCCGCAGTTCCGCCCGAGCCAAGCTGTTTAGTAATAGTTTCGATTCCACCACCGTTAATGGAAGTGATACCGTATGCATCCGCACCCAGTACGAGGGTAGCATACACAGGAACAGTTGCTCCGCCATCTTCCTTGCTCCAAATCTTCGCTTCGGTAGACTCTACAAAGCGTACTCCGTACATGTGACCAATTTCTCCGTTGAAAATCTTCTCGGAAGTTGTGTACTTCTGAGCCTCAATCCATTCAGGATCATTCATCAGGTCGTATGCGGTATCGGTATGAACGATTGCCACGTAGCTGTCGCCAATCTTCGGTGCGTTGTGTCTCTTCAGCCAACGAACCGCCTTTTTAATGTCCGCAATCTTCAGGGTGTCTGTTGCCTTCAGCTCGTTTCTCATTGTAGCTTCGCCAGCAAAGAGCGCCTTGTTTCCGGCACAGAGAATATCTCTTGTGATGGTATCGGAAGTTCTGCCCGCCTGGGACCCGAGAAGCTTCAAGGTCTCCGCAGTCACCTGGTCAAATGCAGTGAGGTTCAGCATGTCGGAAGTGGTTACATATCCGCCGTACTGCTTAATTTCTGCCTCCAACTTGGTTACGTTCAGGCTCTGACCATCAGGGGTTACACCCTCGGTGAGCGGTTTCTTATCCATCTTCGGAAGACTAGTGAACTTTCTGAACTCAATCTTCTTTCCGTTTCCGCCCGGAATTGGTCTCTTCTGACCGAACTGATCGTGTACCAGTTCAGGCTCTGCCGCACGAATCAAAACCTTGTCATAGAAGGTCTTCATTTCAGGGGACAGGTCGTTAGGTGCACTTGCCGCAGTGGTAACGTTGGTGTTCAAATCGAACAGGTTAAAAACGTACTTAAACATATTCTTTTGCTCCTTCTGTATTCTTGTATATCTCGATACAGACAAGAGAGCTTTAGAACGAGAATGTTTTACCACTCTCTACTTCCTTCAGAATCTTGTCCATATCATCATTCGTGAACTCTGAAGGATTTACCTTTCTTGCTACTGCCGGTTGGTGCTTTAGACCATTCTCAGCAGGTCGTGATTGTCTCTGTTGAATCTGATTCACTACATCCTGTTTTGCACTTCTTGTAGACTCTTCGGCGAGTCCTTTCAGAATGTCTTGTGTGTGTGTCGCTACAAAGGCATCGACTACGGAAATGCCGTTCTCGATTAAGTCCGTAAACTTCGGGTTGTAGCTCATTTCTTGCTCAAGGTCAAAGTTTGGGAATGATTCTCTAAGCTCGTCAGCCTCCGCATTCCATGCGGTCATTTGTTCCGCTTTCTTTGCCTCCGCCTTGTACTCGGACAAAGCACGCTGGTTCTTTTCCAGCTCTTCTTGTAGCCGTAGATTCTCTCTGTATTGGTCGGGAGTGATACCCTTCTCACGGGCGGCGTCCTCAATCCAATCATCATCACTGTTAATGGCTTCGGTTAATCCCTCGATATCGCCCCTTTCGAGTCCGTAATGTCTCATAATCGGCGCTAATGCGTCCTCGTAGCTGTCAACTCTCTCCTGTGCACTGGATTGATTCTTGAATCTGTTGTTGATAGCATCCGACACTGCTTTTCCGTAAAGCTCATGGAATCTGCCGTTCTTTCCGACAAGCTCCGCAAACTCTTCCTCAGGGCTAATTTCTTCCTGACTTCCAGACTCAGACGCGCTGTTATCCGATTCCTCCGTGTCTAATCCGTATGCAACTTCCGGTGACTCCGTAGTATCGTTGTTATCAGTCCGCTCCCCGCCGCCAAGTGAAGCGAGGAATTTGTCTGCCTCTGCTCCCAGTCCGCTCTGACTTCCTGATGAAGCGTTGCCTTCTCCACCTTCTCCGTCAAAAAGAGACCAGTTAAAATTGAATTTTGTCATACTTTATTTCCTTTCTGTCTTTTATAGAGCGACGAACTCTTTATTTCTGACAATGCTATTTTATATAACGCTCTTTCATATCTCTCCCCCACGAAAAAAGCCCCAGTCCGTTAAGACTGAGGCTCTCCCGATGATTTAAGGTTATGTGTTTGGAATTATGAAAAAATCAGTTCGCAAGTTAATGTGAGAATCTATCTGTATAGAACTAACTTACAGCTATATTATAACATTCAGATTATCCCTTGTCTCAGGAATTAAAGTCGTCTACCCCGATTAATTTTACACCGTTGTATTGACTTCTCAATTCTACAAAGGTCGCCCACACTGCATGGAATACCGCTAGAACGCTCTCAGTGTACTTGTGAGCCACGATAATGACGTGTCCGGGTTCATATACCTTCGGCACAATTCCATGCGGTAAAACGGCGCTTACAAGCACGTTACATAGGGTGGTGTACATAATACACTCGTCATGGGTGTTCGCATGATTCACGCATTCAAAGAAAATATCATTTTCCGATACTGTCATTTTTACGGTCGTCATGCTACTTCACCTCCGAGGCGCTACGAGCTGTTTCTCTCGCTCTGTCCAGTCTGTCGGTGTTCGTTGTCTTCTTCGCCGCTCTATCTTCTGCCGACCCTTCCTCAGATACCCCTGTAGCGCCGTTATTTGCGTTCTGAGCCATCATAACTTGATTCGGGTCTACTAGTCCCATCTGTACAGCCGCTTCCGGTGAGAGCTGAATAATAAGTTGTTGCATTTGCTGGAACTGCTGCATAAATGTATCATTCTGCTGAATCTGCTGTTTAATCTTCTCCTTGCCCTCGAACTCCATCATGTCGAGACAAACAAGTGCGGACGTTGCGTTATCAGGTGCAAACAGTCCCATCTGATAAAGTTCTTTCGCCGTCTCGTTCTGTGAAGCTCTTGAAAATGGACTCTGCTTTTCTGCCGATACTTCCAAGTCAAAAATACTTTTCTTGTGACGTGTTCCTTCGGGTGTTGTAATGTCCTGAGGTGCAATGTTCACGTTGGAATAGTCCATGTATTCATAACGACCCGATCCATCATCAATACGGAATGTTCTCGGCTCGGTGTAGAACTGCCGAATCAGTTCTATTTCGAGATAATACTCTTCTCTTGAACCTCGGTACATCGCTTTGTTAATGTCTCTCGATAATTTGCTTCCAGCTTCCTGTAGAGCTGCTATTGCACTAGCCGCCGTTACGCCTGCCGCAGTTGAACCCTGTGAGAAGTCTCTGTTTCCTGAAATCTCTTTCAGCTCGTCTATTTTCGCTTCCAAGTGAGTTTCAACGATTGCCGGGAGCGTGTCAACATCCATCTGCTGTACTGCCGACCCAAGGTCACCCGAACCGACTTCTACAATCTCTTCATTCCAATCCGCAAAGGCTTCCTTGTTGATGTCCGCGTTCTTCTTTACCCACCAACGCGGTTTTGCTTTCATCATGGTATTTTTCATGATTGCCTGGTCTAACTTGTCAATGTCCCTCTGTGGGTACTTCATAATGTCGAGATAGCCAAAGCCGCAAGGGCTATCCTTTACCGGGAAGCATTTACGGAATACATACGGGTATTTTCCATGCTTATAAAAGCCGTCCTGGTATTCCGGGTTATCCTCGGAACAGAAAACGCACTGGTCACCGATGATAATAGCCATGTGCAGAATCTCACGAGGTACAAGGTGTTGCGCTACTGTCTGAGGGTCAATGTTAATGAGAACTGGTCTCATTTCCAGTTTCTTGTAATAGCAATTGATAATCTCAATGTCGTTCTGATGGTTGATATTATCATCGTGAATATACTCGGTAATGAACCCTTGCTTTCCTCCGCCGATTCTGTCCGCTATGTCGGGGTACTGTAGCTTCACATCGTTTACATCGGCTACGGAAACATCAAAGAAATACTTTGACTGCTGAATGTCCTCTATTCCCGGTTGCCAAAATACGTTATGAATATCCACATTGGTTTTCTTAATGTCGCCCATTCCGTCATGTGCCATCGGGTCCCATAAAACGGACGTAATCGCCGTGCCGTCTATCAGGAAGTCATAACCGGCGGTGTTATACACCTGTTCCGCGTCCGTGTGTTCTTCGATTGCCGGGAGAATCTTTGATAAAATCTGCGCCTCTTCCTCGTCGTCTGCTTCACGTGCTAATACATTAGCTTTCGGGAATGAGTCCATAAAGTCGGCGTGTTTGTTCAGGATGGAGTTTACCGCCCACGCTGACCCGACTTCAACCTTTGCTTTTCCCGCTTCCGTCTTTCCCTGAATGACGTTCCAATGTCTGAGCCGCCACCATTCCTGGTTCTCTGTTGCTTTCATATCGACGGTTGTTTTCCCGTCCTTGTACTCGTGCAGAATTTGAAGCACCTCTGAAACCTTGTCGGGTGTGAAGTGCGGTTCAGTCGGTGCGCTCTGCTGTGGCTGTTCTGTCTGTTCCTTCGGTTTATACCGTTCAGGGCGATACTCTCCGTTCTGCTGTTCCTTCTGCTCGTTCGGCTGTCTCTGTTCCCTCTGCTGTTCTCTGTTGGTCTGTTCTCTGCTCGGTTCGGTCTGCTCCCTCTGCTGTCTGTTCGGTGTCTGCTCCGCTTTAGGTGCGTTCTGCTCCGCTTTGCGGTCGTTCTGTGCGGTCTGCTGGTTCTTCTGCTCCGCTTTTGCGTCCTTTTCCGCTTTTGCGTCCTTTTTTGCGTCCTTTTGTCCGAACTGATTGTTTTTCTTGTCGGTCTCTGCTTTCCGCAGCTCTTTGTTTTTCTTCATGCTCTATACCTCATAAAACGTTAATATATCGTCTGTAGTCTGTCCCTCTACCTTGTCTCTGACCATGTTCAGAGGGTCGTCAATATTATTCGGGTCAATGATTTTCTTGTGGTGCATTTCTCGCGGTGCTATCGGTCTAGCCATGCACACATAACGCCACTCGTCGTAGTTGTGGTCTTCTAATGATGTGTCAATGTCCTCTACCCGCGTTTCGTCGTACATCAGCGCCGGAATGCACCTGATGAAGTGCTTACACGTGTTAAAGACGTAAAACATAGGTCGCCCGTCATCGTCAAAGGCTAATCGGTAATGACACTGCATTTTGCCCGGTATGCGTTGGTGGTCTCCCCTGTCAAAGTAAACCCGGTGCTTTTCCATCGTCTCCGCGATGCTTTCCCCGCCGTCCTCTGCAAAGATAGCCGGGTCGGCAATGCCGAACACGTGCCGCCCTTTCATATACGGGTGTTCTTCTTCCGTTCGGCGGATTTCCTCGGCTACGTGGTCAACAGTCCATTGCACGCCCTCATTGGGTTCTCCAGTACAGCCGTATAATTCAGCGAATCTATACATCCGTCCTGACGGTGCCACGGCATACCAGCCGACTGAGAACGGTTTGGAGTATCCCCAGTCAAACCCGCGGTAGATGTTCCAGCCTATCGGAATCGGGAACGGTTCAATAACATGTGTATAGCGTTTATCTGCGTAGTGCTCCGGTGCATCCGTGAATTCTGTGAACACCTGACCGGCGAACACGTCCCAACGTCCATACCGCCACGCCTCCCGCAGTGCTTTCGGTAGCGCTTCCAACTGTGCCAAATAATCCGGCTGTGATTCCATCAGCGCTGTATTATCATCCACAAGCGCCTGAATAAACGCATACTCGTTTGGGTCCTCGCTAGGTTTGTATTGCTTATCTATGAATAACCGTTTGATATACTGGTGTCCCTGTCCTCCGGGGTTGCACGTGTAATATACACGCTTCGGGAAGTCGTTGACACCTCTCAGAGTGGCGGTTATGGTCCTCATTTGGTACTCGCTAAGCTGCGTAGCCTCGTCAAGAAATATAACGTCGTATTCTAAGCCCTGGAGCTTGTCAAGGTCCGCATCCCGTGCGCAATACATAAACTCAATCGTGGAGCCATTGGAGAACGTCATAAGCTTCTCAGTGCTGTTATAGGCGGCGAAGTCCCTTGTCATGGCTCTAAGCGTCCTGATGTGGTTTCCTTCCAGTTCCTTATACGTCCGGCGGACGATAAGCATATGAATCCCCGGGAAGCGTTGCGCCAATAGAATCGCCTTGACCCGCACCGCCCACGACTTACCGCCGCCACGGGCGCCACCATAGCCGATATACTTCTGATGACAACGAAGAAACCTATCTTGCTTCGGTGATGGTGTGCCAAGCTGAACAGTGTGAAGCCGTCTGTTATTCGCTGTATTCATCGCAGTATCCCCCCACAACAATCTGCACACCCTTCACACCTTCCGCGTCTCGTTCTTCCCTCTTGCGTGTGAGCTCTAGTCGTTCCTTCTCGATTTGGAGCCGCTCACGCTCCAAGGCGAGGCGCTCCGTCTCGATCTGCTTCCGGTGCCGTTCCTGTGCCGTCTCCAAGCCATGTAGCGATCGCTTCAGCGCCTCCAGCGTCTTCACACTGTCCGTTAGGTCTCGCAGCGCTCGCGTGTCCACCTTGTCGCTGGTGATATCCTTGTAAGCCGTCTCCGTGGTGCCGTCCTTGTGGCGTGTCGTCGATTGCACTATGTAGCGGTGCAGTTGTTCCCCGTCCTCCAGCGCTTTCCGCGTCTCACGTTCCAACGCGTCCACTACCCCAGCAAGCCCCACCAGGTCGGACGCAACGCGGTAAGCTGTGCAGTTCTTCGCCGTCTCTACTGCTTTGTCCGTTACCGACCCACGATAGGCGGCGCGCTGTTCGTTCCAGCGTTCTCTATATAGATGATTGCCCAGCGTCCTATAGTTAACGCCATGCCGCCGGGCGCATTCCTTCGGCGCTTCGTTGCCTGTTATGTAGTCGTTCCGGATGCTGTCCCAATCCGGAACGCTTTTTTTCTTTTTCTCCATTTTTTCCTCCTTTCCGGTTTTTCCGTTGTTACGATTCTACACGCGCGCGCGGTGTGCAGTCGCCCACATTCCAACGCGGGCGCAACGCAACAGACACGCGAGAACATATGTTTTTCATGCGAAATTGTATACAATCCAAATTCGGAAAGAGAACATCAGTTTTTTAAAAAAGTATAAAAAAGTTAAAAAAGCGCTTGACATGGTTATATATTCGTGATATTATATAGTTGTCAAGGGGAGAGACCCAAAGACAATAAATCAATATTAATCAAATCAAGAAAAGTGAGGTAAACACAATGAGAAACTACACAATCAACACAACCACCGAGAGAACCGCATTCATCCGCAACCTGTACAACGGCGACGAGTTCAGGGTTGATTTTCCGCTTGATGATGAGCTCATGGAGAGAGCTATCCGGCGCGCTACCAGCAACGGCGAACACGATTACACAATTGCAGATATTGACGGATTCTACAGCTTCGTTGATTACGAATTCACGAACATCGAGGAGCTGAACGACATCGCGGAACGTATCGAGGTACTGGAAGACGAGGACGCCGACAAGCTGGAAGCCATGGCAGAATACTGCGACGACCTGGACGAGGTAGAAGAGAACTGGAATGATTCGTATTTCATTCCGGACACCACCCTGGCGGACTATGCGGAAGAGTTCTGTTATGAATGCGGTTACATGCCTTCAGAGCTTCCGGGCTGGATTAGCTATCATATCGACTGGGAAGGTGTCGGACGTGAGCTGAGTTATGACGGCTACAGCGAAATCAACGGCGGTGTGCTGTACGTTGCACAGTAGCA